>ENA-UONX01001829-UONX01001829.1-human-gut-metagenome-genome-assembly--contig:-P74old-NODE-1829-length-17874-cov-4.913575_pt1 | contig 17874 bp, 17 predicted proteins | sample MGYA00242466_ERZ724013 | MGnify/ENA metagenome assembly ERZ724013 | reverse complement strand
CTGTTGGCAAGTGCATTCGCCCTTTCTTTAGCGGTTACCTCTTTGCCGGTGATTAGCAGCACTACGGCATTCGCAGCGGAATCAAAGCCTTTAGTGAATATGATTGGAAAAGTGGATGATTACTATTCCCTGTGGCTGTATTGCAATGATGAAACCGGAACTGCATTTACCTTTTCTGGACGAGATGTTCCAGGTTGCGTTTGGGATCTGTTTATGGAATCGGACACATTTGAAAAGGGTCATGGTGTTTGTTACAGCGAGAATATGTTTAAGCAATATTCTTTTCCAGATGCGGAAATTACAAAATGGAAGTCGGTCTCTAATGCGGATGTATATGAAGTTATCAATTATGGACCTATTATCTGGACGGATGAAGCTGGCGAAGCCCACACCTTTACTTGTATAAAAGATGTGGAAGACTATGTGATGCAGAATTATGATGTGACTTTGTTGAACATAGATGAAATTCCAGAAGAAAAACTGCCGTGGGTAGCACTTGCTTCTAAACCAAGCACAGAACCGACGACGCCTACAGAACCCAAGAAAGAAAGACTCACACGGCTTAGAGATGCAGGGTATTCTGAGGATGGAAGAATATACGGTTTGTATTTGTACGACAATACGGAAACTGGTACATTGTTCACGTTCTATGGGTATGATATGCCAAGCCCTTTTATGTTTTGGCTGGATGATAGTACGGGTGTTTTCGATGTGGGAGCAAAGTTTACTATGAGTGCACGTACAAAAGAAAATTTTGATTTTCCAAATGCGGATATCGTGATGCGGGGCGGCGAAGCTGGTTCTGGAAATGAATATTATGATATTACCAATTATGGTGATATTGTGTATACGGATGAAGCCGGCGAATCCCATACCTTTACTTGTATAAAGGATGTAGAAGATTACTTGATTCAGAGCAATTTGGTTACACTGATAAGCAGTGGAGACACTACAACAACAACGACAGCACCTTCCAATATTTTGATCGGAGATGTCACAATGGATGGCAAAGTCGATTTGTTAGATGCAATTTATCTGAATAAAATCTGTTCCAATATTATCTTTCCAACCGATATGCAGAGAATTGCGGGTGACTGTAATGCGGATGGTACAGTGAATGATGTGGACGTTGACCGGTTAATGGATTTTTGCATTGGGTTGCAGAAGAAGCTTCCGGTTACGGATTGAGTAGAACTTTTTGAGATAGAAGAACAGTGTAAAACTGTTAGGATTTTATGAAGTTCCCTTTTCTTTTTACGCAGACTTGATAGATTGTTCACAGCTACATGGTAAAATAAAAAGGATAAAGGTTGCAAAAAGAACAATTTGGGTTTGCAGGGAAAAGGAGAGTACTTTATGAGGAAAAATAGCATAACAAAAAGCTGCCGCAAGATTGTATTATTTTGTGCTGCGGTGTGTTTGCTGTGCAGCAGCGGATGCGGAGAGAAACCATCGTCTATTCCGCTAACCCCATCCACAACGATACAAACCACGCTTTCCACAACAGAAGAAACCGTTGTAACAACAACGGTTTCTTCCGATATGACGACAGCGGAAGCGACAACCACAGCAGAAACCACAACGACGGTAGAAACGACAACAGCTGCACCAGTTGTTTCTGTGGAAACTGATGGCTCTGCCACCGCAGTGATGCAGGAAGATGGCAGTGTACTGCTGGATTTCTATCAGGGAGCTTGTCAAATCACATTGCCGGCTTCTTGGGCAGAGCAGGTATTTGTACAGGAGGGAATCGTTTATCACCGTGCCGTGTGGGAGGATACCAACGGCGGCGGAAAGCTGTTTTCGATTCGTGTGACCAGTCTGGAGCAAGCTGCAAATACGCCTTTTGTCCTGTTAGGGTCTTGTGCAGAGGGTTGTGTGTTCTATTATCTTCCGCAGGATATGCAGTGTAATCCGGATGGTTTTGCCTTGATGGAAGCCTTTTTAGCGATGGCAAACGAATGTGAAAGTGTGCTTTCCAGTGCAGTTTGTCCAACCAGTTGCACGCCCATTTCGATGAATGACTTTGCGGTCCCGTCTGATTCCATAGAAGACATCACTTACGGTTACTGGGAAGTGATGGATGAAACATTACAGATGCAGCAATTTACACCGTATCTGACGTTTGAACAGGATGGGAAAATGTCCTATCAGTATGGAATGCAGATAGAAGAGGGCAGTTATATTGTGAATGCAGCACAATCCTATTTAGATGTGAATCATGCAGATGCGGTTAGTGCCATTGCCTACTTCAACGGTACGCTGCATGAAATCAAACTATATGCCTCTCAGCCAATGATGCTAGAAATGAATGGAATGACTGGTATCGAAGCCGAGAAACCAGAAGATACCTGGTCATTTACTTATTATCCGATAGAAACTTGGGACGTGGATGAAGTCGATTAAGCTGTTTGCAGAATAAAAAATAAAACCGGTATTCCGTTCTCTAATAGAGTGGAACACCGGTTTTTTCAATGGAGAGAGTTGGATTTTATCGTAAAATAAGCGTTATTCTGCGGTTGTTTCTGTCAAAGAGATGGTGACATCATCCAGTTTTATGGATGCGACTGCATTCGGGTCAATCGGCTGAGACAGGTCAAATTCTAAGACACCTGTGCCGCCCAGCTGGTGCGAAATGCCATATCCTGCAACCGTTCCGCCTTTTCCCTGCTGTAAATCCGTTGCCGTTACTTCTGTACCGTCTGTCAAAATCACAGAAACAGATTTCGGTTGACTGGACAGATTGGGATCCATTGGACCAGTCAGTTTGATATGGGATGTGAAGCAGGTGACTTGTTGGATGTTGAAGCTGCGATAGGAATTTTGGGATTCTACATAGTATTTCCATGTACCATCCGCTGCGTAAGTTTTGCTTGGAATCTTCTGAATGTTGTCCAGATGGAAGGAAACCGTGCCACGGCTGCTGCCATCGGAAGTGTACAAATCAAATTGCACATCTGCCTGTTCGTTCAGGAATGCATCCATCTGGAATTTGCAGGTGATGACATATTCCCCATCGTTCCCCTTTTCACAAGTCGATATTCCACTGCTGATGGATTCAGAAATCCATTTCCCATCCACTTGCGGTGTGAGGAAATCCATATCTATTTGGAATCCTTCTGGAAGTGTAGTTGGATCGTCTGGTGCAGCATTCAGTACCATGGCGAGGTTTGTGCCATCGCTGATGACGCCAAGCGGTGTGACCGTAAAGCCGTCCATACCAGTAATTGTGAAATCAGAGAGTGTTGCTGTCATGGAAGACGGGTCAAGAATGGTATTGTCTGCCTTGCGTGTGAGCGGAATCGTTACATCATCCATCTGCACAGCAGTGACAGCAGTTGGATCAATGGGGGTTTCCAGATAGAGGAATTGTTCAACCTGTGTCAGGTCTTCTGTTACAATGCCCTCGTTGCGGCAACCGTTTGACATATATTCTCCTGCTACCGTGCTGCCATCTGCCAGTACCACGCTGACATGGTCTGCTGGATTGATTTGCTTGTCTGCGGTACCATCTATCGTGAGCGTCAGCGGCTACAAAATCACCTGTTCTACATTCAGGAAACCCTTTGCGTTGCTCCACTTTCCGGAAGCCGTGTAAACGGTTCTTTGCGGTTCACTTTGCAAATCAATGGTAATTGAAATGGTACCAATGACACCGAAATTCTGTGCAAGCTTACCATAATTCTCCCCTTGCCATACCTGGGCTTCCATTTCTTCTTTGAATACCGTTTGATCTTCCCATGTGCCATTGTCCAAGTGAATCTTATTGGTAAATAGATATCCATTTTCTTCTGGTGTCATGCTGCAAGAACCGGTTGTCATCAGATCCATACGGGTTTTTCCATTAAGCCATTTATTTGCAGTTGGTGAAATGCCGAATTGATCCGTATACTTTTCTGGATCGTCTGTTTTCGGTGTCAGATGAACGGCATAGTACAAATTGGATTCATCTGCAAAAGCGGCAACCAGTTCGGCATCTAAATCTTCCAGATCAGCAGAAAAAGCAGAAATAGTGTCGGCTTGTTCTACGGCGTATTGTGCCGTTGCTGCTGTATCGCTGCTATTGGGGAATAACTGGTGAATCCAGTCCGTTCCCTGTATGGCAGAGACGGAAACCATGCCAATGACACCGACACAAGCTGCAACGGCAATCCCGGCGGTCATATTGCGTTTCCATGTTCGACGGTGCAGGACAGGTTTGGCGTTGGTTTCAATTTGCTGTAAAATCTGTTGTTCGCAGTGTTCAGGCATTTGAATGCGATTCATAACCTGTTTGTAACGTTCCTTGTTCATAAGATTCCCTCCCTTGTTCAGTCAGTGCCAATTTTAATTTCTTTCTGGCACGGGCAAGCTGTGTTTGAATGGTGGAAATATTTCTGCCAGTTAGCTCCGCAATTTCCTGAATGGAATATTCCTCGTAGTAATAGAGTAATATCACAACTCGATAGCGTTCCGGCAGAGCGAATACCTCTTCATAGAGCAGGCTGTCGGTTGGGTCGGTGAATAATTCCGGAATTTCCTTCGACGCAGCCCGTCTGCTGTACCATGTGGATTTTTTGAGGTTGTGGCAGGCGTTGATGGTGACACGAATCAGCCATGCTTTTTCCATGCCAGCATCGGAAAATGGCTTGGACAATTGGTAAAATTTTAGAAAGGTTTCTTGTGCAATATCTTCGGCATCCGCCTGATTGCGGAGATAGGTATAGGCGATGCGGTAGACCATGTCTTTGTGTTGGGTTAACTTTTTTTGAAACAGGGATTTTTCCATGTATTCCACCTTCCTTTCTGTCTGTATTTGAAGTACTTCACCCATATAACAACTGAGAAGGGCAAAAAATCTCACAAGGATGAAAATTTTTTTCCGGGGAGCGGGGATGACCGTGCAGCAGGTTCATTTGTCGGTATGGTTTAAGCAGTATATTTATATTTTTCTCTATCCTGCAAAAACATCACCGCCGTTTGCAGGGATATTTTGCAAACGGCGGTGATTTCTATTTCAAACCTACATTGTAGCAAGCAAATTATGATTGTTTGGCATTTTTCCTGTGCTTTTGGCTTCTGCTGTCAGGTTTGCTGTGTGTGCTTTCGCTTGTTTTCTATAAAACTTTGGAATTGTTTCCCATAAGCCGGTGCTTTTTTTGCAATATAAATGACAGCCGCCGTCAGGATTGCCACTTTAGCCCATTTTTTCATCTGCAAGATCTCCTTAGAAGCTCATTTTCTTATCGGTCAAATACACGGTCAGACCATAGCAAACCGCAGCAAACACCAGATTGATGCCCATTGCCAGCATCAGGAATGGCAGAGAAGAATCCAGACCGTAAGACAGACCATTTTCTGTAATTGCGATTTCCATTGAGAACATACCGTCGGAAACCATGCTAATCAAACTGCTGATTGCAGATTGCAGCAATTCCAATGCAATCCAGAAAATAAATGCCACAAAGCTGCCGATTTTCTTGTTGCCCAGCAGGGTTCTTGCCATGGTAATCGCAAGGTAAATCGTTGTAATCATCACAACAATCTGTAAGATCATGTTCAGCAGGAACAAAATGATGGAACCAGCACTATCTGTAAAGGCATCCCGCAATGGAATCAAAATTTGACCGACAAGGCTGTTGATGTCCAATTCACTAATCAGTAGAAAAATATCCACGACGCCCAGAACTACAAAGATCAGAACCAGTGCAGCAGTTGCAAATAAGCCCATCAGCACCTTACAAAGAATCCACTGCCAAGTTGGGGTTGGCGTCAGGAACAGCATATAGCCGGATTTTTTGCGAATCTCGTTGTCAAAGAGCAGGACACTGTATAGTGCACCGGCCAACAGGGAACAGCAGGCAGCAATGATTAGCAATACTACTGCGGTTCCCCAAATGCCTGCAAAAAGGTCATTGTTCCCGTGGGTTAGCTTCATTCCGCCGTATCCGATTAGATAAGCAACCTCCAGACAGCCGATGATAATCCCGATAACCAGAAACATAAATCTGGATTTCTTAATTTCGTATTTGAATACATTTCCCATGATGTAAAATCCTCCCTGTAATCTGTCTTTCTATCATTCTACTTAAAACTGCGGCACAGCCGTGTCTGCATAAATCTCTCGATACAAGTCGGAAATCGACTTGCCGTACTGTGCACGGATGCTTTCCAGTTCGCCTTCCAGCACCAGTTTGCCGTGTTTCATCATCACTACATTGTCTACAATTGGCTCCAATTCGTCGAACAAGTGGCTGGAGATGATGAAGGTTGCACCGTTTCCGGTTGCCTGAATGACGGTGTGAATGATCTGATCCCGTCCAATCAAGTCAATGCCGTTGAGCGGTTCATCCAGCATGATGACTTCTGCCCGTCTGGAAAGGGTGACTGCAATTTTCAGTTTTGCAGCCATACCGGAGGACAATGCCCGCATTTTTAAGTCTGGTGTCAGCTCCATGAATGTCAGCAAGCGGTCAAACAGATCCGGGTCGAAATCGGCAAAGAAATCCTTGTGGAAGGTCTTTACATCTTGAATCCGCATGTAATCATAGTAGAATGGTTCTGTTGACATATAAGCAATGTGCTTTTTGCTCTCCACTCCAATCGGCATCCCCTTGTAGGTCAGGCTGCCGGAAGTGATTTTTACCAGACCGGCTGCGGATTTCATCATGGTACTTTTTCCGCTACCGTTTGGTCCGACTAGTGCATATACCTTTCCCGGTTCAAATGCCACGGTCAAATCATCCAGTGCTCGTTTGGTGTCGTAACCTTTTACGACATGTTCAAATTTCAGCATAATCCCTTTCTCCTTTGTCAATGGTTTTGTATTTCTATTTCTTCTTTTTCCAGCTGCACTTCCATCTCTGTGAACAGTGCAGACTTTGTAAAATGGTACTGCTGCATTTTTTGCAGAAATGCCGCTACTTCTTGATGCAGAATGCCGTTCTGCAGGGTTTCCGTCAGATTGGGATCTTCGACCAGAAACGTTCCGACACCACGTTTCGTAAAGGTAATTCCCTCCGATTCCAGCTGTCGGTAAATACGCTGTACGGTATTTGGGTTGACGGTATAGGCAACTGCCAAATCTGCATTGGAAGGCAGCTTATCCCCGGGATGCAGCTCTCCGATGACAATTCGGCGTTTGATGTCGTCCGCAATTTGCAGATAAATGGGATAATTGTTTTGAAACTCCATCTTTATGCCTCCTTCTCTTTGCGTACACAGCAGCAAGCTGTCGTGTTCATTAGTGCACTATCAATATAGTACACCATTTTTCTGATTTTGTCAAGGGGTTTTTGAAAAAAATTTTTTAATTCTGGAAAAAAACAAGGTGCCATCTTCCGTTCCGCAGATGACACCTGTTTTTGTTATCTTTTTGTAGCCTTTTGCCTTACTGTTCTGCCAGTTCCCGCAGCTGTGCGATTTCTGCGGCATATCCGGCATCGTCATTTGGCGTTTCCAGAATAAACGGAAGATTTTTCAAAACCGGGTGTCGTACGACTGCCGTCAAGGTCTCCAGTCCAATGTGTCCTTGTCCGATTTTCTGATGTCGGTCCTTGTGTGCCCCCATCGGGTTCATACTGTCATTCAAATGTACCGCATACAGCCGATGTAGACCAATCACACGGTCAAATTCTGTTAGAACTGCCTCTAAATCTCCAACAATATCATATCCGCCTTCCCAGATATGGCAGGTGTCCAGGCAGACGCCTATTTTCTCCTGCAATTCTACTCGATCCAGAATGGCACGCAGTTCTTCAAAGTTTCTACCGATTTCACTGCCCTTGCCCGCCATGGTTTCCAGTAGGACAGTTGTCGTCTGTTCCGGAAATAATACCTTGTTGAGCGTTTCCGTAATCTGTGCAATGCCGATTTCTGTTCCCTGTTTCACATGACTACCTGGATGAAAGTTGTAGTATTGGTTTGGTGTATATTCCATCCGCTGTAAATCATCCGCCAGCATATCCATTCCAAATTGTCGGATACTGGGGTCAGCGGAGCATAGATTCATCGTATAGGGTGCATGTGCTACCAGACGGTCAATGTCATGCTCTTTTGCAAAGGCAAGAAATGCCTTGACGTCATCTTCTTTGATGGATTTTGCCTTTCCGCCTCGTGGATTGCGGGTAAAAAAAGCAAACGTATTTGCACCAAGGGAAACGGCGTGTTTTCCCATTTCAAGATATCCCTTAGAAGAGGGCAGGTGGCATCCGATTCGCAGCATAATTATGATTCCTCCGTTTCTGTTGTGGCAGCCGGTTCCGTATGTGGAGCATCTGCTGGTGGTTCTGTGCCGTCCAGATCTGCCATCACTTGTTGCAGTACATTTTCTGCCACTGCATAGTTTTCCTGCATTTCTTCCAGACTGTCATAGGTTTTCTTTGGTTTCCGCAGACTGATGCACAAATCCCGATCCACTTTCCCACCAGTATAGCCAATTTTCTGTGCAAAATCCGTATAGCGTAGATAATAGCCATATTCTCTTATATGGGTATCGTTTGGATACAACTCTTCCAGATTGACCAGCGTATCTTCTGCTGCAATATAATCATTTGCTTTTGCGTCCGTCAGCAGCATGACACCAGCTGCCATTTGCATTTGTGTGGAAAGTTTTGTGGCATTGCCGGTGTAGTAGTCTATCTCGTTGATATCATCTGTGATCGGAATGCAATAAATGCGAACGACCTTCTTGCCGTCTCCATTTTCATCCTCAATGAATGATTCAAAATAAGTTTGCAGTTCCTGTGACTTTGTTTGCAGCTGCTCGTTGTCTGTCAGCACCATCACCACAAAGTCTGGATCCACCTTTGTGATTTCGTTATATGCTAAATAGCCAAACAACAATACCAGTACACAGGCAATCCCCAGCCACCATTTATTATGGTAAAAGAAGTTGGAAATTTTCTTTCCAAGCGGCAATTTCGGTTTGATTTCCTGTTCTTCGTGAATGCGGTCACTTTCTTGAATGACCCCTTGTTTCAATCGCATGAGCTCAATCCGATCCTGTCGGATTTTTTCGGCATAGGCCTCTTTTTCACGTTTTTCCTTTTCCGCAAGCTGTTGCCGTATGGCTGCCTCTCTGGCTTCTTTCTGCTGCTGTTCCTTTGCGTCAATCTCACGCATCGTTTCCAGAAAGCTTTTTCCCTTTTCTTTTTTCTTTTTTCTGGTGGGTGCAGCGGCATTCTGCGGTTCCTTTTTCGGCTCTTCTGCTGGCATAAGGACTCCTTTCAAGAAATAGTTTTAATATGTAAAGCTGAAAAAGGTGCCCCGTTTTCCGATGACACCCCTTTCCCTTGTTTGTATGCTCTGTTTTTAAGAGTCGCTCTCTTCTGTTTCTTCTGTCTCGTCTGTATGCTGTCCATTCTTTGGCAGTGGACGCATAGTGGGGAACAGCAGGACATCCCGAATGGATGCACTGTCGGTCAGCAGCATGACCAGACGATCCAGACCCAGTCCCAGACCGCCCGTTGGCGGCAGACCATATTCCAATGCATTGACGAAATCTTCGTCTACTTCACCAGTTGGATCGCCGAGAGCCCGTCTGGCAGCAACCAGTGCTTCAAACCGCTGCCTTTGATCAATCGGGTCATTCAGTTCTGAGAAGGCATTGCCCATTTCTCGTGCGTAGATGAAGTACTCAAAGCGTTCCGTAAATGCCGGTTCACTGGGCTTCCGCTTCGCCAGCGGGGAATTTTCCACCGGATAATCATAGATGATCGTTGGCTGAATCAGGTTCTCCTCTACAAAGGTATCAAAGAATGCAATCAGAACATGTCCCTTAGTTGCGTGTTCGCCTTCTTCCACTTCCACGCCCTTTTCCTTTGCACAGGCTCTTGCGGCTTCATCGTTCTCCCAGTCGTAATAATTCACACCAGCATATTTCTGTACAGCCTCTACCATCGTCAACCGTTCCCACGGTTCTCCCAGAGCAATTTCTACGCCCTGATAGGAGATCCGGTCACTGCCGCAGATCGTCTTTGCCAGAGAACGATACAGATCTTCGATCAGATCCATCATACCCTTATAGTCGGTATATGCTTGATACATTTCAATGGTGGTAAATTCCGGATTATGGGAGGGATCCATACCCTCATTCCGGAAGATTCTGCCGACTTCATATACACGGTCAAATCCGCCGACAATCAGCTTCTTCAGGTTCAGTTCCGTTTCAATCCGCAGGAACATGTCCATGTCCAGTGTATTATGATGGGTGACAAACGGTCTGGCAGCTGCGGCAATCTGCAATGGCAGCAGTACCGGCGTTTCTACTTCTATGTAACCGATATTGTCCAGATAATTCCGGATTTCCCGCAGAATGCGGCTTCTGGTGATAAATGTTTTTTTCACATCCGGATTGACAATCAAATCCAGATATCGCTTCCGGTAACGGGTATCCTGATCCTTCAGCCCGTGCCACTTTTCCGGCAGCGGCAGCAGGGACTTGGAGAGCAGGACGATTTCCTGGGCATGAATGGAAATCTCGCCTTTTTTCGTCCGGAACACAAAACCCTTGACACCGACAATGTCGCCGATGTCCCACTTTTTAAATTCCTTAAACGCTTCTTTGCCGCCGATGTCATTCATGCGGACATAAACCTGAATGCGGTCGGTGCTGTCCCGTACATCAATAAAATTGGCACGTCCCATATCCCGCCAACTCATAACACGACCGGCAATCGCAACAATCTGCTCTTTGAGCGGTTCCAAACTTGCCTGAAACGCTTCTTCATCGCCGTTTGCCTCTGCCAGCAGGCGAGCCTCGGTTGCTTCATACGATGCCTTCAAATCGGCAGCATGTGCGGTGACGTCATATTTGGTGATGGTAAACGGATCGTTGCCGGCAGCCTGCCGTTCTGCCAGCTTCTCTATCCGAATCTTCTTTAAAATGTTGATATCCTGTTCGGTCTCCGCAGCCGGATTCTGCTGCGGATTCTGCTGTTGTGCCATATGGTATCCTCCGTAATTCCAAAATTCCCGGCATTACTTGCCGATTTCCAGCACTTCAAAATCCAGTGTTCCAACGGGTGCAAAAACCTGGAACGTTTCGCCAACCTTTTTTTTCAGAGAGGCTTTTCCAATGGGAGAGTCATCTGAAATTTTATGTTCTGCAAAATTTGCCTCATTGCTGCTGACAATCTGCCAGGTTTCCACCTTACCAGTCTGGAAATTTTTCAGCTTAATGGTAGAACCCAGTCCGACCTCGTCCAGAGAGATGCTGTCATCCTCTACGACTTCAGAGTTATCCAGAGTATACTGGATTTCCTTAATCTGTGCTTCCAGAATGGCCTGTTCATTTTTGGCTTCATCATACTCGGCGTTTTCGGAAAGGTCACCCTGTGCACGGGCTTCCTTCAGTTTCTGTGCCATTTCTGCACGTTTTACACTGACCAGATGATCTAGTTCTTTCTTGAGCTTTTCGTAGCCGCTTCTTGAAATCTGTTTCATTGCCATGATGCGTTTACTCCTTTACCGATCGTTCTAATACCTATCCGCTCTGCCGCTGCGGCAGACCTGTAAAAAATACAACCTTTATTATACTGTATTTCCTTTGGATTGTCAAGGGAAATTCATACTGTTTTTATAAAATATATTATTTAAAACAGATCGTATTGATTGACATTTTTTCAGAAACACGCTATACTGAAAGCAGCGATTTTTCATAGCAAACGGCGGCTTCCATTTTATCATAAGGCGGATAGTTTTCAATTTTTCGATATCCAATGGATTGATATAATGCCACCGCTGCGGTACAGGCAGCTCTTGTTTGCAAAATAGCGGTATCATAGCCTTTTTGTCTTGCACGTGCTTCCAGTAATGTCATCATATCTTTTGCTATATGTTGTCCCCTGTAAGCTTCACTGACCCATACTCGCTTGATTTCCATTGTAGTAGTATTATACGCTTTGAATGCTGCACAGGTAATCGGTTTTTCCTGTGAATAGACAATGAGAACATCATGTATTTCTGCCAATGCATTGTAGGGAATAAAATTTTTTCGGTTTGCAGCACCGCCGACCATTTGATTGTAATATTCCTCCATACATGCACTGAATGCGATAAAATCCGGATGGCTGCCATCTGTCCAGACGTATTGATATGTCATGCTGGATCCTCCTGTGTTTTTATTTTTATTTTATCACGTTGCCGGAATCATGTCAATTCTTGCTTTTTAAGGATGCAAGAAAATCCGTTTTTAAATGATAGAGTAAATTTTACGCCGTAGGCGACTGTGGTCAAGCAGGCTCAGGCGGCGAGTCGCCGCAGACAGCCCACCCACCGTTACGTTGTTAAAGAGATGAAATTTTTTGCTGCCCTCAAGGGCGGGAAACGGCTGTAATGGATGGAATAACATGTAGCGTTGCACGCCGCAGGCGACTGTGGTCAAGCAGGCTCAGGCGGCGAGCAGACCGTTTTCCCTAAACGAAAATGGATTTGCGTATTAAGGATGCGAAATCAAGAACCGTTTATAGATAATTCTGCTACAAATCTAACATGAAAGGAAGTGGATGCCATGCAGCTTCGAATTGCAGGCACAGTTGAAAATTCCATTGTAGATGGGGAGGGGATTCGGTATACCATTTTTGTACAAGGATGTCCGCATGACTGTCCGGGATGTCACAACCCGCAGACCCATGATTTTCAAGGAGGAAAATTGGTGGAAACCGATGTGCTGCTGAAAGAGATTGCAAGTGATCCGCTGTTAGATGGTGTGACATTCAGCGGTGGAGAGCCGTTTTGTCAGGCAGCCGTGCTTGCAGAGCTGGGCAAACAGATTCATGCATTGGGGTTGCATCTTGTCACCTATACGGGCTATACCTTTGAGGAGCTTCTTGCCGGGAACCGATCCGACTGGACAGCATTGTTGGAAGAAACAGATATATTGATTGATGGTCGGTTTGAGCAGGACAAGAAAAGTTATGAATGCCGCTTTCGGGGCAGTACCAACCAGCGGTATCTGGATGCAAAGGCAAGTGTGCAGGCTGGGAAAGCGATTGATTTTGCAGAATGATTATATATTTGCGTAAGAAAAACGAACAACGGACAAACTGTTTTTTGACAGATGGAAAAAAATCTGCGGAAATTGATTGCAAAAGGGAGGGAAATATAGTATAATAAAAGGAAAGCATTTTAAAAGCTGCTGTTCCATGAAGGCAGCAGACTTTGAAAAGAAATCTGCAAAGAAACAGGGAGGGTTTTACCTATGTGTGGATTTACAGGGTTTACAAACCACATCGACAATTCCAATGCGGTACTGCAAGAAATGCTGAACCGCATCAAGCATAGAGGACCGGATGCAGAGGGTACTTATATTGATGAGGATATTGCCCTTGGTCACCGCCGCTTGAGCATCATTGACGTATCAGATGCCGGCACACAGCCGCTCTACAGTGCAGACGGCAATTTGGCACTGTTGTTTAACGGCGAAATTTATAACTATCAGTCCATTCGGCAGGCCTTGATCGAAAAGGGCTACCAGTTTGCAACGCAGACCGACTCCGAGGTGCTGATTTATGGCTATCAGGAATATGGCACCGCACTGCTGCAAAAGCTGCGTGGGATGTTTTCTTTTGTCATCTGGGATAAGAAACAGAAAACCTTATTTGGTGCGAGAGACTTCTTTGGCATCAAGCCGCTGTATTACGCACAGATGGGGGAAACTTTCCTGTTCGGCTCGGAAATCAAGAGCTTTCTGCCGCACCCGCATTTTCAGAAAGTACTGAATACCGCTGCACTGGAAAATTACCTGACATTCCAGTATTCTCCTTGTACGGAGACGTTCTTTAAGGGCGTTTATAAACTGCCGCCGGCACATTACTTTATTTATCAGAACGGCAAATTAAACATTCAGCAGTATTGGAAAATTGACTTTCAGGCAGATGAAAAGCCAACCTTGGATGAGTGGGTCAACCGCATTTCCGATACATTCCATAACTCCGTAGAAGCACATAAAATTGCTGACGTAGAAGTTGGCTCTTTCCTCTCCAGCGGTGTGGACTCCAGCTATGTGGCAGCCATTGCCGATGTCGATAAGACCTTTACCGTTGGCTTCGGCAAGGAAGAACGCTATAACGAAATCGGCTGGGCAAAGGGCTTTTCAGAAGCAATTGGCAAGAAGAATTACAGCAAGGTGATTGAGCCGGAAGAATACTGGTCTCATCTGCCGATGATTCAATATCACATGGATGAACCGCTGGCAGATCCGGCAGCCGTTGCCCTGTATTTTGTCTGCAATCTGGCGTCCAAATCCCTTAAAGTTGTTTTGTCCGGTGAGGGGGCTGACGAAATTTTCGGCGGTTACAACGTCTATAGTGACCCGGGTTCTACCAGCTATGAAAAACTGCCCCGTGGTCTGCGTCGTGGTATTATGCATCTTGCCGAAGCCCTGCCGGCACACAGAGGGGTCAATTTCTTTGTCCGCAAGGGAAAAGATTTGGAAGAACGCTTTATTGGCAATGCCTATATGTTCTCTCCGAAAGACCGCAAGGCACTGCTGAAAATTCACACCAATGCACCGGATCCGACTGCCATTACCAAACCGTATTATGACCAGGTGAAAGATAAGGACGATGTCACCAAGATGCAGTATCTGGATTTGCATCTCTGGATGGCTGGGGATATTCTGCTGAAAGCCGACAAGATGAGTATGGCAAACTCACTGGAACTGCGAGTACCGTTTTTGGATAAAGAAGTCATGGCTCTGGCACAGCAGATTCCAACCCGGTATCGGGTTGTGCACAAACCGTCTGAGAGTGGTGGCACACCCTATATCACAAAATATGCCATGCGTCTGGCTGCCAAAAAGGACACCCCACCACAGACGGCAAAGACCGCAGCAAAGAAGAAACTGGGCTTTCCGGTGCCGATTCGTGTCTGGTTGAAGGAAGACACGTATTATAATACAGTCAAAGATGCATTTGAAAGTAACGCTGCACAGCAGTTTTTCCATACAGAACAGCTGGTGCAGTTGTTGGATGACCACCGTGCCGGAAAGGCGGACAACAGCCGAAAAATCTGGACGGTCTATATGTTTTTGGTATGGTATCATGTTTACTTTGAATCTGATACGATTCCAGTCCAGTAATCATAAAGAAGCGTACGATAGAAAAAGAGAGAAAGGCGACAAATTATGGCAAGCTGTGTCACATTTGAATATATTCGGAAAAATCCCGATATTCGCACCTATATCCAGCGTGCCGATCAGGCATTAAAATCGATTGGCTACACAGAACACGCTTTTGCACATGTGGAGAAAACAGCACATACCGCAGCGAGAATTTTAACCGCACTGGGGTATTCGGAACGGGAAGTGGAACTGGCACGGATTGCCGGCTTTCTGCATGACATTGGCAATGTCATCAATCGGGTCGATCATGCCCAAAGCGGTGCGGTAATGGCATTTCGTCTGCTGGATCGGCTGGAAATGCCCGTAGAGGAAATTTGTGCTGTGATTTCTGCCATTGGCAATCACGATGAAGCTACCGCACAGCCGATTGATGCGATCTCAGCCGCATTGATTCTGGCGGATAAAACGGATGTTCGCCGCAGCCGTGTACGCAATACCGATTTTTTAACCTTTGATATTCACGACCGTGTGAATTATGCGGTGGAAACCGCAGAGCTTTTAATTGATAAAGAAAAGCAGGAATTTGTGCTTTCCATGACCATTGATACACAGATTTCATCGGTGTTGGAGTATTTTGAAATTTTCATGGAACGGATGCTGCTCTGTCGGCGTGCCGCACAGTTTTTTCACATGCAGTTTAAGATTTATATCAACCATAGTTTGATGCTATGACCATTACAGGGGAGGCTTGTCTTCCCCTGTTATCATAATAGTAGGAGGATTTATTATCATGACGACGTCCAAGCACCCACATCTCATCGACCTGAATGACTATCCCGTTTCCTGGTGGAAAGAGGTAGTCGATTTGGGGGAGAAAATCAAGAACAATCCAGAGGTCTATTCCGGAGCCTGCCACAATAAAATTATGGCGACGCTGTTTTATGAGCCGTCTACCAGAACGCAGATGTCTTTTCAAACAGCAATGCTGCGGTTGGGCGGTCGATTGATTGGCTTTGACAATCCGGCAAACTCTTCGGTTTCCAAGGGTGAAACACTGAAGGATACGACGAAAATTGTCAGCAACTATGCAGATATCCTCGTCATGCGGCATCCGGTTGCTGGTGCTGCAAAGGCTGCAGCAATGTCCGCCGACTGTCCGGTAATCAACGCCGGTGACAGCGGACACCTGCACCCGACACAGACCTTGACCGATCTGCTGACGCTGAAATGTGAAAAGGGGCGGTTGGATCATCTGACGATTGGTCTTTGCGGAGATTTGATTAATGGCAGAACGGTACACTCTTTGATTAAAGCCATGACGTGTTTCGAGGGCAACCAGTTCATTCTGATTTCCACACCCGAGTTGAAGCTGCCGTCTTATGTCAAGGATATTCTGACGGCAAGTGGCTGTCCATTCCGGGAGGTTTCTTCTCTGGAGGAAGTATTGCCGGAGCTGGATGTTTTGTACATGACACGGATTCAGCAGGAGCGGTTTGCAAGTCGAGAAGCCTATCTGGCACAAAAGGATACCTATATCTTGACCGTAAAGAAGCTGAAAGCCGCCAAGCCGGATATGATTATTCTGCATCCGTTGCCGAGAGTGGATGAGATTGAGGTGGCAGTGGATGAAGATCCAAGAGCGATGTATTTCAATCAGGCACGGTATGGCATGTATGTACGAATGGCATTGATTATTCGCATGCTGGATTTAAATAAGAAGGATAATCCGACGGTATTGCTGCGTGGCAGAACGGTAAACGGGGCGGCTTGCAAAAATCCCAACTGCATTACCTGTACAGAGTCGTATCTGCCGAAGAGTTTTCTGATACTGGGTGATACGTTGTTAGAGTGTGAATATTGTAACGAAAGGCTGTTACTGGAGCGGTAAAGGTAAAGTACTGCTTGTCTGAAGGGGAGTATGCCATGCTTTTGAGAAGACGTAGACGTATTTTTTGTGTGCTATTGTTCACGGTGCTTGTAATTGTCGGTATTTCCGCAGCCTATTTGTACAAGAGACACAACGGAGAGAACGTAACACCATCGGTGGATTATGTTTCTGACAATGTTGTATACTATTATCAAAAGGATACCCATTGGAAGGATGATCCGTTGGGAGACTCTGTATATCACATGGGGGATTCCGGCTGTTTGACAACCTGCCTTGCGGCTGTGATACAGATGCAGGGGATTGAGCGGGAGGAACTGGGGGCAGATGTGAATCCAAAAACATTGAATCAGTTTTTTTCCGACCATCAGGTCTATGATGCAGAGGGAAACTTGCAGTGGCTGGCACTGGAAGAGGCAATGAACGTGACGACTGTACGGAAAGAAGCGAATGAGTTAGAAGAGGAAGAACTGGATTCGCTGTTGGAGCAGGGGCATTACCCAATCGCATGTGTGCAAACAAAGACTGGAAGTATGCATTTTGTGTTATTAGTAGGCAGTCAGGACGGGATGTATTGGTGTATGGATCCGATGCAGAAAGAAAAACAGATGGTGCCGCTATCGGAATATGGAAATCGGATTGATTCGATTCGCTATTTGACAGAAGAATAAAATCAATCGACCCCATTTTCTTTTTGCTTTTAAAACAAAAAGAAGGTGGGTTTTTTTTAAAATAAAAGAAGAATATGGAAAAATAACGTAAAAATAACTTGACAAACACGAAAATATGTATTATACTAGTAGTAGTATAAATTTTTTACAGATAATGAGACAACGAACTTGAGACTTCATGGAAATTGACAAAAAATGATAAAAAGGAGAAATTTATCATGAAGAATGGGAATAAGTTTGTTGCAGGGGTATCTGCATTGGCAATGATCACAGCG
>ENA-UONX01001808-UONX01001808.1-human-gut-metagenome-genome-assembly--contig:-P74old-NODE-1808-length-18088-cov-5.332612_pt1 | contig 18088 bp, 13 predicted proteins | sample MGYA00242466_ERZ724013 | MGnify/ENA metagenome assembly ERZ724013 | reverse complement strand
ATTCCACTACAATCTTATGGAAGACCTTCTTTCCCTTTTTGAGAATGGTTTCGCCTTGCAGTGGAATCATCGTTTTCGGGTCTGTTACCTTTTCATTGTTGACAGAAACACCGCCCTGCTGTACCAGACGTCGTGCTTCGCCGTTGGAGGCAGAAAGACCAGCCCGTACCATCAGCGTCAAAATACCCATGCAGCCATCCTGTAAATCCGCAGCTGGAATGGCAGTGGTCGGCATATTTTCACTGGAACCATCGCCAGTGAAAACAGCCTTAGCAGTAGTTTGTGCCTGTTCTGCTGCGTCCTTGCCGTGTACCAGTTCTGTCAGGGAGTATGCGAGCAGTTCCTTTGCCTGATTCAGTTGCTGTCCTTCCAGTGTGCGTTCCATTTCCTCAATCTGTTCAATCGGCACGAATGTTAAAAGCTTCAGGCATTTGATCACATCCTGGTCAGAAACATTCCGCCAGTACTGGTAAAACTCATAAGGCGTTGTTTTTTCTGCATCCAGCCAAACAGCCCCCTTTTCGGTTTTGCCCATCTTTTTGCCTTCCGAGTTCAGCAGCAGGGTAATGGTCATTGCATAGGCATCCTTGCCCAGCTTTCGGCGAATCAATTCGGTACCGCCTAGCATATTTGCCCACTGATCATCACCGCCGAATTGCATATTACAGCCGTAATCCTGAAACAGCTTGTAGAAATCGTAGCTCTGCATAATCATGTAGTTGAATTCCAAGAATGTCAGTCCTCGTTCCATTCTCTGTTTGTAGCATTCGTGGGTCAACATCCGGTTGACACTGAAGTGTGCACCGACTTCCCGCAGGACATCCACATAGTTCAGATTCAGCAGCCAGTCCGCATTATTGACGATAATTGCCTTATCCTCTGAAATGTCAATAAAGCGGCTCATCTGCTTTTTAAAGCAGTCTACATTGTGTTGAATGGTTTCTTTTGTCATCATTTTCCGCATATCGGTTTTACCGGAAGGATCACCGATCATGGCAGTACCGCCACCAATCAAGATAATTGGCTTATTCCCTGCCATTTGCAGCCGCTTCATCAGGCAGAGTGCCATAAAGTGACCAACATGCAGACTATCCGCAGTTGGATCAAAGCCAATATAGAAGGTTGCCTTTCCAGCATCAATCAGCTCTGCAATTTCCGCTTCGTCTGTCATTTGTGCGATCAAGCCACGTCGTTTTAATTCTTCAAATACTGTCATCATTTATTTCTCCTTTATTTTAAATAGCAATTTTTATTCATTCATTTCTTTTTCTGAAACGAAATGAACATCATTATAGACCGTAAAAAATAGAATCCTTACGATTGTTCCAATGTCATAACCATTTGCATGATTTTGTATGGTCATGCTGTGTTGTTTCGTAATGCCATATAAAATAGCCTGATAGGAAACCGTACCACCGTCCTTCGGGCTGGCTTTAATGGGAATTGTAAGTGTAAGCAGGAGCAGCACAGCAATCATCATATTTCTTCTTTTCATTTTCATGGCTATTTTTCCTCTCCATCTACCTACAAAATAAAAAATCCTCAGACAGTTGCATCATAAACTGTCTGAGGACGCTGTAAAACACCGTGGTACCACCTCAGTTTATCGGCTGTTCAAAAATGAGATAGAAAAGCCGACCTCAAACGTGCAATAACGGGCACACCCGAACTGCCCTACTTACAAATAATGCTGGTTCAGACAGTCAGCTCCGAGGGGTATTCACAGTGCAGCATACCTTTTTCCACCAGCCAAAGGCTCTCTGTCATGCTGTAGAACTGTTACTATTTCTCATCATCACTATTTTTCTTATTTTATCATAAGAAGAGAGGCTTGTCAAGTATCTTTTTTCTTTCTCAGAAAAATAATAATAAAAAGACCGCCGTTGCATTCGCAGCGGCAGCCTTTCATTGTAATGATATGTTATAAACGATTATAATGGCAAAGTAGCGACAGCATCAGCGGTAACCGGCAATGTTTCAAAGCCGTCCCAGCCTACCAGATATGCCAGCAATGCCTTTGCATCAAGTTCATCAATGATACCATCGTGTACACAATCAGCATTCAGTGTTGCCTGTTCGCTCAATGTTACCTTACCAGCAACTGCCTTATTCAGAAGGACAACATCAATGATAGTTACTTGACCATTGACATTTACGTCACCATACAGCGGAACCAGTGGTTTTTTCGTTGTGGTGGTTGTGGTAGTCGTTGTTGTTGTGGTTGTAGTGGTAACCACTGGCTTTGATGTTGTAGTGGTGGTTGTGGTTGTTGGCTTTGATGTTGTAGTGGTAGTTGTGGTTGTTGGCTTCGGTGTTGTCATAGTTGTTGTGGTAGTAGTTGTAGTGGTAGTCGTTGTTGTGGTTGTTGTGGTCGTGGTTGTAGTGGCGGTAGTTGTAGTGGTAGTCGTTGTTGTGGTCGTGGTTGTAGTGGCGGTCGTTGTTGTAGTCGTGGTTACAGCTGGAATGACAACGCAGATGCTACCATCAATATAGTCAGCGTTAACGACAGCATCGTTTTGGGTAGCCCAGAGCAATGCATGACCATTATCTTCATTCATCTTGTTTGGATCAAATTCCAGTGGGAATTCGTAGTAAGTGCCATGTTCTTCATCTGTTTGCAGCTCAAGACCATTTGCTTCTGCAATAGACTTTATAGTTTCTGCATCTGGAATGTCGTACCAGAGTTCCAGTGGGTTCATACCATTTTCCAGTACACCCTTCTCGAGCTTGCTGATTCCGTTGGTCAACGTTGCCCAGACCATGTCTACATCGTTTACCTTCCAAGAACCGAGGTCATTAAATTCAGGACTGGATTCCAAATCCTTGTATTCCCAACCGTCTGCTGCCATCAAAGCTGCGGTTGCCGGATGTGCATCACTGCCAGTTTTGAATGCCAGAGACAAGCCCCAAGTTTCTGGTGCATTGTAGATTTCTGGTTTGATTGCAACGGCATAAGTATCGCCAGCTTCTACAAACTGTTTACCAGCCTTAACTGTCGGTTTATCTGCCGGATCTTCCTGTGCTACGATGACACAAACACTGCCGTCGATGTAAACAGCATCAATTTCACTATCATGCATATCAGCCCAGAGCAATGCATGACCGTTATCTTCGTTCATTTTGTTTGGATCAAATTCCAGCGGAAATTCATAGTAAGTTTGTACCGTACCATCATCAGCTGTTCTAATTTTTGCTTCCATGTCATATTTTTCAGCAATTGCAATAATGGTTTCTGCATCTGGAATGTCATACCAGAGCTCCAGCGGATTCATACCGTCTTCCAGTACACCTTCCTCGATCTTGCTGGTTCCATTGGTCAATGTTGCCCAAACCATATCCTTATCGTTTACCTTCCAAGAACCGAGTGTATTGAACTCATCGCTGGACTCAAAATCTCTATAAGTCCATTTTTGCTGCAATTCAGCAGTTGCCGGATTAGCATCTGCTCCGGTTTTAAATGCCAGAGACAATCCACCGGTTTCTGGTGCATTATAAATTTCTGGCTTAATTGCAGTTTCATATTCTTCCCCAGCTGTTACAAATTGTTGACCAACCATAACAGTTGGTTCGTCACCAATTGTAGTAGTTGTGCCAGAAGTAGTGGTCACTGTTGTGCCGGAAGTAGTGGTCGTCGTTGCGGTTGTAGTAGTTGTAGTGGTTGGGGTAGGATACGGTTTGCCTACCTTGACGCAAATGCTGCCGTCGATGTAAGTTGCCTTAACCTCTGTTGCATTCTCGCCGCCCCACAACAGTGCACAACCATCGTCTTCATTCTTCTTGTTTGGATCAAATTCCAGTGGGAATTCATAGTAGTATTCCCCTTCTGCGGTCTGCTTGATTTCCATGTTGTTTGCTTGTGCAATGCTGTTAATCGTTGCTTCATCCGGAATGTCATACCACAGTTCCAGCGGGCTCATACCATCTTCCAGTACACCCTTTTGGATCTTGCTGGTGCCGTTGGTCAACGTTGCCCAGACCATATCCTTATCGTTTACCTTCCAAGAACCAAGGTCATTAAATTCAGAACTGGATTCCAGATCTCTATAAGTCCACTTCGACATCAAAGCTGCCGTTGCCGGATCTGCATCTGCACCAGTCTTGAATGCCAGAGACAGACCTTCCGTAATCAGGTCATTTGCATTGTATAATTCCGGCTTGATTGCAGTTTCATATTCTTCACCAGCTGATACAAATTGTGTACCGACTTTAACGGTTGGAGTCGTGTCATTTGCTGCTGCTTTTGCCAATATCAGAGAAGAGGCAGGAATGGCGGTAACCGCCATTGTGACAGCAGCACAAAAAGAAACTAATTTTGTTACCTTTTTCATAGCTTTTCCTTTCTGTTCATAAAAATATTTTTTTGTGTATGCACAGGCATACAAATACAATTGAGATAGGGGCAGGAGCACTTTAAAATCATGCGTTGCAGGCACATTCTGTTCTGCTCATGTAGCTATCACATTTACTATCTTATTATACATTTTTTCCTAATGAATCTCAAATAAATTTGTGTAAATTTTATGAGAAATTTTATTAAACGAATGTGACTAAAAAACAACTTGACATATTTTTATTTTTCTGTTAGAATAAAACGCACGAACTTGAACAAAAATGTTTGATGGAAGGACTGTTATGAGATGGTTGATTTTTTTGTGAAACGGTTTATCAAAAACAGTACAGAAGTAGAAAATCCAACCGTTCGAAAAGCATATGGTACTTTAAGCAGCGTCGTGGGAATTACTTGTAATATCATTTTATTTTGTATCAAATATCTTGCTGGAATTTTATCTGGTTCCATTGCAATTTTATCCGATGCATTTAATAATTTATCAGATTGTGCAAGTTGTTTGGTTACATTTTTTGGCTATCGGATGGCAGCGAAACCAGCGGATAAAGGGCATCCATTCGGGCATGGCAGAGCAGAATACCTTGCTTCGCTGCTGATTGCCATTTTCATTGTACTGATGGGAGTAGAATTGCTGCGGGATTCCGTGAAAAAACTATTTTCACCAGAACCAGTTACATTCCATTGGGCTGTGCTTTTTATTTTGTTATTTTCGATTGCAGTGAAGTTCTGGATGGCATTTTTTAACCGGACACTCGGCAAACGAATACATTCTTCTGTGATGATGGCGACAGCAAAGGATAGCTGTAGTGATGTGTTGGCAACAACTGCCACGCTTTTGGTACTACTGGCTTCATTGTTTACAGAGGTGGCATTGGATGGTTGGATGGGAATTTTGGTTTCGCTGTTTATTTTGAAGACAGCGTATGATATTATTCGAGATACTGTAGATGATTTGCTTGGAAAGCCGGCAGATGCGGAATTGGTACAACGTATCTGTAAGCTCATTCGTGCCGATGAGGAGATTCTTGGTATTCATGATTTGGTCATTCACAATTACGGACCGGGAAAAATGATTGGCAGCTGTCATGTAGAAGTATCGAACCATTCGGATTTTGTGGCAATTCATGATAAAATAGATCGCATTGAACACCAGATTCAAGATCAGTTGCATATCAATATGACCATGCATATGGATCCCATTGAACTGGATAATGTGCAGGTGAATGCCTGCCGAACAATGCTATTGCAAGTTTTGCATCAGTTGGATCCACATTTGCACATGCATGATTTTCGAATGATAGCAGGCGAAACGCATACAAATTTAATTTTTGATTTGGTTGTACCGTTTGACTGTGTATATAGAGATGATAAGCTGAAAGAGATGATAGATGCGGCTTTGAAAACACAGCCGGTGCAGTACTATACTGTGATTACCTTTGACAGGGAGTATACGGCGATGGATTCTGAAATAGCTGGTACAGCAAATGAAAAATAAAAGAGAAAGCAGAACAAAGTGAAATCACCTTGCTCTGCTTTTTGTCAGAGAGAAAGTCCCTCCAGCTGAAAGGAAGGAATATAGGAGTTTCTGGCGGAGGAGAGATCCTGTGCAAAGCCTTCCATTTCCAGTTCTTGTGCAACCTTTAGAACACTTTGGTATTCCATGGTAGTGAGCCGTCGGTTTAGATGGGGATCTGGCAGTGGTGTTTCTGGTGGTGTATACTGTCCCATTAGACTGACCAATACCATGCCATTTGGAAAGCGTTCCGCAATTCGCTGTATCAATGCAATGGAAGCGTGTCGTTGTCCCGGCAGGATAAGATGTCGAATCAAAACGCCGCTTTTCAGAATGCCATTTTGAAAAACAGGTTTTCCTACTTGTCGTACCATTTCCGTGATCGCTTGTTCCGTAATCGTACAGTAATCGGATATACCGCTGTATGTTGCAGCCATCGTATTGTCGAGATATTTCCAATCCGGCAGATAGACATCTACAAGACCATTGAGCAGAGATAAAATTTCTGTGGACTCATAGCCGCTGCTGTTCCAGACAACTGGAATATGCAGCTTTTTTTTGACTTGCTGTAGACTTTCTGCAATCCAAGGTGTATAATGAGAACCCGTTACAAGGTCAATGGTTTCTGCCCCTTTTTCTTGTAATCGCAGGATGATTTCAGACAGCTGTGCGATAGAAAGTACTTTCCCGAAACCATCTTGACTGATTTGTCGGTTTTGGCAGTAGCAGCAGCGAAGAGCACAGCCTGAGAAGAAGATGGCTCCTGCACCGCCTGTACCGCTGATGCAGGGTTCTTCCCAGAAGTGCAGGGCAGCCCGGGCAGCCCGTATTTCCGCACCGCCGCCGCAGAGACCGGCTGTGTTTTGGCGGTCTGCACCACAGGCACGGGGACAAAGCGTACAATGCTGTAAATTCATGTTAAGAAAGCCTGCCTTTAAAATCCTGATAGGAGAATCTTTTCACAACGGAGAAAGAACCGTCTTCCTGTCGTAATACTAGGTCCGGCAGTGGCATTCCGTTAAAGGTATTATTCTTCACCATTGTGTAAATTGCCATGTCACAGAAAATGAGTCGATCCCCGACTTGCAGCGGATGGTCGAAGCTGTAGTCCCCGATGACATCTCCTGCCAGGCAGGTATTTCCGGCAAGTCGATAGGTGTATTTTTTTTCGTTTGGAAGACCTGCATCGATAATCTGCGGTCGGTAGGGCATTTCGAGTACATCCGGCATATGACAGGCGGCGGAAGCGTCCAGCAGGGCAATTTCCATGCCGTTTTGTACAAAGTCCAGTACCGTTGCCACCAGATAGCCAGCATTGAGGGCAACAGCTTCTCCTGGTTCTAAGTAAACCTGTACACCGTAGTGATCTTGTATTTTGTGGATACAGCGAAGCAGACAAGGCAAGTCATAACCTGGACGGGTAATATGATGTCCGCCACCGAAATTGACCCATTTGCAGCGTTTTAAATAGGCATCAAATTTTTCGGTTACATGAGAAAGTGTACGTTCCAGTACAGGGGCGTCCTGTTCACACATGGTGTGGAAGTGAATGCCATCCAGTCCGTTAAAGGCTTCCTCTGAAAACTGAGCCAGGGTTGTTCCCATGCGGGAACCAGGAATACAGGGATTATACAGATCTGTTTCTACTTCGGCATATTCCGGATTGATACGAATGCCGCAGGAAATCGGTCGTCCGCAGTTTTTTACGGTATCACGGTGCAGCTGCCATTGGTGAAATGAGTTGAAAACAATATGGTCACTGACAGAACAGATTTCCGGCATGTCTGCGACTGGATAGGCAGGGGAGAAAATATGCACCTCTCCGCCCATTTCCTCTCTGCCAAGTTTTGCCTCATATAGACCACTGGCAGTGGTACCAGCAAGGTAGGGCTTTAGCAGCGGATAGACCGAAAACATGGAAAAGGCTTTCTGTGCCAGCAGGATTTTGCAGCCAGTTTCCTGCTGTACATATTTTAAAATTTCTCCATTTCGTTTTAGGGCAGCAGCGTCTGTGACATAGCAGGGGGTATGTAGCGTATCTGTGGAAAATGGGGTATTCATGCACAATGCTCCTTTCTAATTGTGATTGTCAGTGTCAGCCGGTGCCTTTTACGGCAGCAATAGAAGGATAAATGCAAATTGTTTTGCAGTCGGATCATAAATGCTGGCAATGCCGATACGTGTATAATCCTGTGTGGTGAGAAAGTTGACAGAGATCTCTTTTTTCTCCTCATTATATTGTGTAATTGCATCATCGTAAGTATTGCAGTGCATCAGCATCACATGATAGACCTGATCTGCCGAGTCTGTCATGTTGTCTTTTACAATATGAGGGGCTTCTGCCTCATAAGTGTCCGGTGATTCCTGATAGGTATCTGCCAGTAAAAGAGCAGTTTCTTTCAGCGTGTCATCCGATGTCAGGATTCGTTTTTGCCGTTGTGTGCGTACACGGTTGATTTCCTGTAACAGGCGGTCGGATTCCATTTCAGAAACCACATCGCAGGCACGTTCCCGTACCATAACGTTTTTTGTAGCTGCCATTTTTTGCAGGCTTTCCAACACTTCTGATTCCTGGTCATTGTGCATGGTATAGGTTTGCTGTAAATCTGCAATGGCATTCAGCAGGGTTTGTGTATAGGTATCCTTTGCAGTTTCTTCTGGATATTCCATACAGATGGCTGCCAGTTCCGTTGCATCTGCTCGTCGTATTTGTGTTGCAAGAGATGGTTTTTGCAGTTGAAAAAAGAGTGCCAATAAGGTCAGTGCCAATACAAAGAGCAGTACGATTAGAAAGACAATCTTGTGATTTTTTCGCAGCTGTCTGGTATCCACAGAATAGAAACTGTCATAATCATAGTCCTCCCATGCTTCTGTCAGGTTCTCTGCAACAGGAGTTTGACAATAGGGGCAGATTGGCATTTCATCGGAAAATTCATTTCCGCAAGCGGGGCAAATCATATGTTTTACAGCCTCCTTAAATAAGAACAATATAAAGCAAAGCTTTATTATAGAACGTTATTTTATTGACAAATCTGATTTTGCAATACAAATTGCACTTTCCATAATCAAGCGAAGTGCATATTCTGGCGGAGCTGCTTGATCAGAAACCTGTAAAGCCCTCCGTACCACCATGCTGAATAAAAGCGGCCATCCCGTAGTACAATGCTGGTGTATGATCGGTTTTAGAGATTTCCAAATGTCATGCAGAGCGGAGAGATTAGAATCTGTTAGTTCTATTTTCCCATTGAGCCGATAGTGATCATTTCCAACGAACGTATTGGTGTTATCTATGATTTGTTTTGAAATGCTAGCTAATGTGTCGCCGGTTAGTTCTTTCTTTTGCGGATGCAGTTCCTGTAGCGTACGGCTTGCTGTTATCCAAATAGAATAGGGATCCGTAAATAAATATTGATGGATCATGCCATTATCATAGTAGTATCGTTTTCCATTTTTAGCAGTGATCAACCAGCATACTTCGTTTTGTGTATGGTTCTGTTGTGTCCCATAGGTTTCCCATATCGATCTCTGAGCAGCATATCCAGCTAACCCACCTGCATAGAAAAGCAAGTTCTTACAATCCAGACAATTTTCTTTGTTTTTTAACAAGGATACCAAAATACGAAATATTTTTTCTGCACCTAATTTTGCTTCTGTCAAGGGATCCTGCTTGGGTCGTGTGTCAAGCTGTTCGAAATCAGCGGCAACATTCAAGTTTGTCTGGAGAGAATGGACTTCTTTTTTGCCCTCATAAGTAGCGATGGCTGCATTTATGACTTCCTGTATGGATTCTCTTAGAAATCCTGTCTGGTTGCAGAACCAGAGGGGAATGCGTTCCAATGGATACCGTGTTTCCCGATAATCCATTTTTAATTCTAACGCCTCTCCTTCGCCGATCAATAGCGTATACCGTTTTTCTAATGGATCAATTGGATTCCATGCATTGGAATCATACTGTTGCCGCTGACGGAGAAAGATTATTTGATTTTCTTTATCATATACCCAATCTGTCATGGATTCCCGATAATCCGCATCCCGTATCATGTCCTGTGCTTCTTTTGGCAGCTGACTCCGAATACGGTATAAATTTTCCAGCATAATATATCCCATTCGACACCGCATCGTCAGCCGATATCGTAAGGCAGCTTGCTCGTCTTCTGTTGTTTTTGCGTAGATAAGATGTAGAGGTGCAGTCCATTCCTTTGGGTTTTGCTTCGTTTTTTCATATTCCTTTTCGTCTTTTTCTATACATGCATTGGCGAATCGCTTCACTGGTGAAAGTGGACTCTCGTCTTCTGGTACCTGCAAAGCAAGTCGTACCTGCTGTAGGAGTTTCGCATCGCTTAAATCGTAGGGAAATGGTTTGCTGTTTTGAAATTGATGTTTTTTGCCATTTCTACACTGTCAGCGTGAGCGACTGTCAAAAATGGTTTTCGAAGTTTGAAAATCACGTCTACACGGTAGTAAGTTCCGTTTCGTTCCCAGCAGTGTTTTCCGGTGCGTTCATAGAAATAGGTGGTTTCCTTCAGTGGCGGCAGTTCCAGCAGTTCCAGCGGAGCAATACAGAACTCTGCAATCATTTTTTCCACCTTCTGCATAGTTGCAAGAAGCTGTTGTTTCGATGGTGTGATATAATGCCACATTTTGACCGCTCCTTTCATGGTAGAATAAATCCTTCCAAATTAGATGGAACATCATGACCATTTGTTTTTCGTTTTTCATTATAGCAAACCAGTTTTCACTTGTCAAGCAGCAGAAAAGTGTAGTATTTTTCCGAAAAATCACTTGCTATTTTGAAGCAATTGTGATATGATAAAAATTTAGTAGATATTTTTGCTGAAAACAGATTGTAGCAGATGGGATGCAGGAGGTTTCACAGATGATTTATACGATTACGTTGAATCCGGCAATTGATTATGTCATCCATGCGGATGAGATTCAGACAGGGCAGGTGAATCGTGTCCATAAAGAGGAGATATATTTCGGCGGAAAAGGTCTCAATGTTTCTATGGTGCTGAAAGAATTGGGATTGGCTTCACGGGCACTGGGTTTTGTTGCTGGTTTTACTGGTGAAGCAATTGAAAAAGGGTTGCAGGAAAAGGGCATTGAAACAGATTTTATTCGTCTGCAAAATGGTTTTTCCAGAATCAATGTCAAAATCAAATCCGATGTAGAAACGGAATTGAACGGACAGGGACCAGAAATCAACAAAGAAGCAATTGCACAGCTGTTTCAAAAATTGGATGCCCTACAAGATGGAGATATACTGATATTGGCAGGCAGTATTCCTGGTACCATGCCAGCGGACAGCTATGAAACCATCTTAGCCCATTTGTCTGATAAAAAGATTAGGGTGATAGTGGATGCTACGAATAACCTATTGCTGAACACTTTGAAATATCGTCCATTTTTGATTAAGCCGAACCATCATGAATTGGGAGAACTGTTTGGTGTGCAGCTGACTGACATAGAGAAAATCACATTCTATGCCAGAAAGTTACAGGAAATGGGAGCAGAAAATGTCTTGGTTTCCATGGCAGAAAACGGAGCTCTTTTGATTGATGCGAGTGGAAATTACCACCGTTGTGGTGTCTGCGAGGGAATCGTGAAAAATGCTGTTGGGGCAGGGGACTCCATGCTTGCTGGATTTCTTGCTGGGTTCTTGAAGGAGGATTATGCCTATGCTTTAAAGCTTGGAACAGCGGCTGGTGGAGCCACTGCTTTTTCAGATGGTTTGGCACAGAAAGCAGAGATTGCACGTCTGCTGGCACAGCTCTTATAATGGATGGATTCTTCTTATTTGATTAAAAATATATAAATGATAAAAGACTGACATTTTAATGTGTCAGTCTTTTTTGATTGGATAAAATGGGGTTTCTATAGTGGAAAAGACCGATTTTCATTTGGGAAGCAGACAAACAACAGTTCTTTTTGACGGAAATGTTACATATAGATATAGCAATCTCTTGTACTGTCAGTGGGAAATACGGATTTACCCCTGCCGCTGTAGGTTCTCATTTCCAGTGAGATACAGCATTTGTTAAAATTTGGAGGGAAGCATATGAAACGACAGCCAAACGAACGTGCAGTGATTCTGGGGGAATATATCTTAGAGCAAAATGCGACTGTACGTGCGGCAGCAGAATGGTTCGGCATTTCCAAAAGTACTGTGCATAAGGACGTGAGTGAGCGGCTCCCGTTTTTGAATCCGAACCTGTATGACGGTGTAAAAGCCGTATTGGAAAAAAATAAACAGGAACGGCATATCCGTGGCGGACTGGCAACCAGAAAAAAATATGCGTTGCTGGCACAGCAGAAAAAGCAACAGAAGCAAAAACAGATCCATCCGGAGACGGTATAAGTAAATGCCCGTGTGCAGAAATTCTGTACACGGGCATAAACGGGAAACGATACAGTTTTGTGCACGTCTGTCTCGTTTCTCTGAAAACCGCTTCAGAGCAGGCGGCAAACAGAATCTATTATAAAGTGGCAGTTCCCGTTCCGGTGAACTGCCATTTTAAAGATGGAATATTCCATCACAGTTCATCGGCCTCTGTGGGTGCATACCGCTATTGTTATATTGTATGCAAAAGTGGCGGGAATGCAACAAGGTAAATTCTACTAACTGATGGAAAATCTTATTTTTGTTTGTTCAAGAGCCGAAGTGTTTCACTGCCTGGAAATCAATTACACCGCTATATGGATCATAGAAAATATCACGGTTTTCACTGCGGTAAATGAGATAAGTGCACTTGTAATAAACGGGAAGGAAGCAATAATCCGAGAGCAACAGGTTTTCCATCTGCATACAAAGATCGGTCAGCTGGGCAGCATTGTTACACTGGGTTGTTTGAGTCAGCATTGCATCAAAGGTATCATTTTGATAGAACGGATTTGCATCGGAGGCAAATGCAGACAGTACCGAAGCGGGATTGTTTTCGGAGCCGGTTACACCATAGAGTGCTATGGCATAGTTGCCGGATTGCAGCCGTTCCCTATATTCTGCGGCAGTGACTTCTTCAATGCCGATGTAAAATTCAAATGTATGCTGCCAGTTTTGCAAAATCTCATGCAGATAGGAACAGTCCATCAATTCTGGACAAACCAGAATTTTATCAGACGGCAGTGAGTCGATTTGCAGTTCTTCCAGTCCTTTCTGAAAGTCCTGTTTTGCAGCATTGTTATCATAAGGCAGAGTCGTTTGTGGTACATTATCCCGATATTTGACAGCATCCACTCTGGTATCCGGTGGAATGATGCCCGACGCACCGGTTAAATCCCCATTGGAGTCTTTTCCAATCTTTTCTCGATCGATGCTTTCAGAAAGTGCTTTTCGGATATTTTGATTTGCATAGTAAGTGCTATCTGGATTGAAGATCAATCCGAGTGTTGTGGAGAGGTAGGAAGTCACATTGTATTCTTCTGGCTTTCCGATTTCATTTTGCGGATAAATAGTAGTGGTGAGAATGTCGGAGAGTTCTGATGCAAATGCCTCTTCTGCCTGGGATTGCTTTTTTCGAATCAGGAATGTCAGGTCAGACGGATATACTTTTCCATCGCCTTCTTTTTGATCATTGGCAGAATTGCATTGCATATAGATGAGGTTGTCGCTGCCGTACGGATCATAAAACCACTTTCGCATGTAAAATGCCCCATTGGAAATGACAGATGTGGCATCCAGCCCATATCGCCCTTTGGTTTGTGTGAAAAAAGCTTCATTGCAGGGAAGTGCTGCGGTCGTCGCCAGCAGTTCCGGAAATCGGCTGTTGGGTTTGGCAAGTTGGAAGGTCAGTGTGGTTTCATCCTGTGCGGTGACACCAATTTGGGTGTGATCTGCTGTGCCATTGATAATTTCGTCAGCATATGCTAAACAAGAGAATGTTTCTCGATAAGGCGAACGAGTTTCTGCTAGAAACATTCGCTGAAATGCATATACAAAGTCGTATGCTGTGACCTGCCATGTTTCCCCATCATCAATTTGTTCGTTTTGATTTTCGTCAAAATACCAGTAACAGTCATTTCGTAGATAAAATGTGTAGGAAAGTCCGTCATCCTGCATGGTATATTGTTTGGCTATCGCATTGGAAATCGTGCCGTCTGGATTTTTCTTCAGTAATCCCTGCATCATATTGCGTAGAATCAGTTTGGAAGAAGCATCTGTTGCCAGGAGCGGATCTAAATTTTCCGGATTACCAAGTAGAGTATACGTGAATAAATAGCCGGAGCCATCTGATTCTTCTTTGTGAAACGGGGTGTTACATCCGCTGAGCAGCACTGCTGGCAGACAAAAGCAAATGAGTTTTTTTGTGAGATGATTCATAAGAAATTGTCCTTTCCCTGAAATCAGATAAAAATGAACAAAAGCATACTATTTCATTATAACACCTCTTTGAAAAATATGCAATCCTTTTGTGCACAGAAATCTATTTTTGCAGTTTGCCGCAGAAAGGAATCTTTTATTTTTTTCGGTTTTAAAAACAATTTGCGGTTGAAAAGTGTTAAATTTCTGGGAATCCCCTTGACAAATGGCACAAAGCGTGTATAATAAAGAATGTATATAGTGTTACAGTCGTAATACAAAACGGATTTTATAGTTGAAAATATTTGCCGGTTGGCAGAATGGAGTAGAAAATTATGATCAAAACGATTGGTGTATTGACAAGTGGCGGTGACGCACCGGGCATGAATGCTGCCGTTCGTGCAGTTGTACGTTCTGCTTTGCAGAAGGGCATCAAAGTATACGGCATTCGCAGAGGTTATTGCGGTCTGATTGAAGATGATGTCATTGAGATGGATGAAATGAGTGTCTCCAATATCATTCACAAGGGTGGTACGATTTTGTATACTGCAAGAAGTGCAGAGTTCCGTACAGAAGCGGGTATGCAGAAAGCAAAGGAAACTTGCCAAAAGTATGGTATGGAAGGAATTGTTGTCATCGGTGGTGACGGTTCATTCCGTGGGGCTGCTGACCTGTCTGCAAGAGGGATTGCCTGTGTTGGACTTCCGGGTACCATCGATAATGACATTGCTTGTACGGAATATACTATCGGTTATGATACTGCAATGAACACTTGTATTGAACTGATTGATAAGTTGCAGGATACCTGTCAGTCTCATGACCGTTGCAGCGTGGTAGAAGTAATGGGCAGAGGTGCTGGTTTTATTGCAGTGAATACGGGTCTGGCAAGCGGTGCAGTTGAGATTATCACCAAGGAAGTACCGTATGATCTGGACGAATTGGCAAGAAAGATGCTGGAATGCAAGAAGAATGGTAAGCAGAACTTTATCATTGTGGTAGCAGAAAATATCGGCAATGCAGAGGGCATTGCAAGAGCGGTTCAGGAAAAGACTGGCATTGAATCCAGAGCAACTGTGTTGGGGCATGTACAGCGTGGTGGTTGTCCGACGGTTCGGGATCGTGTTGTTGCAAGTGAAATGGGTTACTATGCAGTAGAACTGCTGGAAAGCGGTGCAAGCAATCGGGTTGTTGGTATGCAAAACAACAAGATTGTAGACTTTGATATCCAGGAAGCACTTTCCATGAAGAAACCGTATGAAGAACGGCTGCACAAGATCGCACAGGACATCGCATTTTTCTAATGGGATTGGATTTGTTCGGGGCACATCCGCAAATGCCGGATGTGCTTCTTTTGTTTTTTCATATTTTGTAAAAATGAGAAAGGCAGGAAGAAGTAACATGGAACAAAAAGTAAAAATCGGTTTTTTGGGTGCCGGCAACATGGGAACCGCCATTATGAAAGGCATTGCTGGCAGCACATTGGCAGCACAGGTAGAACTGTATGCCTATGACCATATGACAGAAAAAACTGTGGCATTGGCGGAGATTGGTGTGACAGCATGTCATTCAGAAGCAGAAGTGGTGCAGCAATGCAAGTATGTATTTCTTGCCATTAAGCCACAGCAGTTTGATACATTGCTGCCCCGGATTACAGAGTTTGTGACAGAAGATACTGTAATCGTTTCCATTGCAGCAGGGATCACACCGGATTATATCCGCAGTCAGACAAAGCCGGATGCAAAGGTGATTCAGGTAATGCCGAACACGCCGCTCTTACTGGGAAAGGGTGCGACAGCACTGTCACGCATTGCCCCGGTTTCTGATGAAGAGTTTGTATTTGTAAAACAACTATTCTCGCTGTGCGGGGTAACAGCCGTTCTGCCGTTGGATAAAATGGCAGAAGTCATTGCCATCAATGGCAGCAGTCCGGCATTTATCTACCTGTTTGCAAAGGGGTTTCTGGACTATGCAAAAGAAGTTGGCATTGCAGAAGAAGTAGCCAAGCAGCTCTTTGCACAAAGTTTGATTGGTTCTGCAGCGATGCTGACGGATTCCGGCTATGATGTAGATACCTTGATTCGTCAGGTTAGCTCGCCGGGGGGCACTACGCTTGCCGGATTGGATGCTCTGTATGAAGGCAAAATGGAGGACATTGTCAAAGACGCATGCCGTCGTTGTACCAAGCGTGCTTACGAGCTTTCCAAGTAAATTTATGGTTGAATTATCATTCTGTTTCGCTTGTCCGGTTCTGTTTTTTTCGTTTCCTGCATAGTTTGTAACAACACGGAACGGGAAACACCGGAAGGGAGCGGAACGAAAAATGAATGGAGTATTCAGAAAACGGATGGAAAAAGGCAGCTTGCTTTGTCTGATTTTGCTGGGGTGTGTTGTTGGTGTATGGCTGACGATGCGGCAGTGGCTGCCGGAACTGCTGCAAACTCGTTTACAGCAGGCTGACCAGCAGCAGTTGTTTCAGTTGTTCTTATTTGAGGCAACAGGCTTGTTGCTTTGCAGCGGTTTTGCTGGATTTTTTGCGATGGGACAACCTGTGCCTTGTATTGCCTTGCTGTTGCATGGAATGTTGTTCGGACTGACTATACTGCTGCATTTGACACCAGCTTTGCATTCGCTGCGGCTGTTGATCTGGCTGCTGCCGTATGGTATTGGCACATCTTTGTTATTGCTTCTGGCGGCAAGGGAAACAATCTGGTTTTCCAGTTTATTCTTTTGTTACGCTTTTCACCGGCAGTGGGAGGAGAATATGCCACATTGCCGCCGTTTATATCTGGTACGCTATGCTGTGATATTGGGATTGTTTGTACTGCTTTCCTTGCTTTGCGGTGGCTTACAGGTTTTCCAGTCGTTTTTTGTATAACAGAAATAGGGAGAACAAATAGAAGATGAGACGGAAGATATATTATAATGCATGATTATTTAGAAAAGGAAGTTAGAAATGGGTCTTTTCGGAAAAGGTTTTACATACGCCGGAAGTGGCATTTCCAAAAATGCACCGAAGAAAAAGGGTTTTTTTCGATATATGGAATTGTTTCGTGCAAAGTTTTGGAAGCTGATTGAGTTGAATATTTTTTATACACTGTTTTTTATTCCGCTGATTCTTGCAGTGGTTTGTTTCATCCTGATGCTCAACGGGGCATTGACCACCAGTACAGCCGGTATTTTGATTGCAATCGGCGTTTTGTTGTTTATGATTTTATTTGGTCCTGCCACTGCGGGATTGATGAAAGTCATGCGTAATTTTATTGTTGAAAAACCAACCTTTATGATACATGATTTTATGAGAACGTTTCGTGCAGAGTTTGCACACAGTTCTGTGGTAGGCTTTCTGGACTGTCTGTTGGTTTGTTGTGTAGCGGCTTCTTTTTATGTGTATCCTCGGCTGGCGGAACAAACCGGCAGTAAGTTTTATTATATCATGCTGGTGATTACGCTGAGCATTTCACTGGTAGTATTGCTCATGAATTTTTATATGTTTTTGATGATTGTTTCCACCAATTTGTCATTGAAAAATGTGGTGAAAAACTCTTTTTTCCTGGGTATTGTCTGCATGAAACAAAATATCATTACATTGTTGATTGTTGCTGTTGTCGTTGGTGGTATAATGATGCTTGCTCTGCGTACAAATATGATGGTGCTGATGATTATACTGACGTTGCTGCCATTTATTCCGGCAACATTTTTGGCACTGATGGTTGCATTGAATAGTTATCCATCTATTCAAAAATATATCATTAACCCGTATTATGAAAAGCGGGGCGAAATAAATCCGGAATTGGAAATTACTAAGCCAGCAGAAGCAGAGGAAGCAGTGTTTGTCGATATGGGCGGGAAAGAAAAGCCAGTGGACTTGCAGAAGGAAACCGTTAGAACGACAAAGGATCCTGCAAAACAACATAAAGGGAAGATTATTTCT
>ENA-UONX01001801-UONX01001801.1-human-gut-metagenome-genome-assembly--contig:-P74old-NODE-1801-length-18171-cov-6.024288_pt1 | contig 18171 bp, 23 predicted proteins | sample MGYA00242466_ERZ724013 | MGnify/ENA metagenome assembly ERZ724013 | reverse complement strand
TGCCGCAGCGCCCTTTTCTATGTTCATTATAGGCCACCACGGCCACCATGTCAAGCCCTGGGCGCTATGCCCGGGGTTCTTCTTTTTCTGGCCCCTCAGAGGCCGCAGGAGCGGCGTTATCCCTCTCCATAGTCTCATCTATGGCCCGGTTGATAAAGCCGTTCACAGACTCGCCCTGGGCCTCTGCGTGGGCTTTGATGGTGTCCTTCTTGCCCTTTGGCATAGTAAGGTTTACGCGATCCACGTTCTCCTTCTGCCAGTTATTTTTGTATTCCGTCTTTCCGGCCATGCTTCTCCCTTCCAGGGGGGAGCTTATTTTTTTTGCGCTCCCTCTCCCATTGTAGCTATATTGTATCATGTTTGTAAATCGTGCGCAAGATACAAAATAAACAAATAATCGTGCGCAAGATTGTGCTCTCTGTCAATTGATATCGTGCGCACGATATGCTATATTATAATCACAGCAAGGGACAAGAGAGCTGCGACAGGCGGACCGGGGACGAGCCGGATGGCCTCTCTTCAATCTCAAATCCCAGGCGGGACTGCTTCGTGAAGGCCGGTGACGTTCCGGAGAGCACCAAACCAGCCGCCAGAACATAAGGAGGAAAAAGCAATGAGTATCAACGAACTCGAAATGAAATGCCGGGAGCTGCGGCAGCTGCAAGCCCTGATCGACGAGGCCCAGGCAGAGGCGGAGACCATCAAGGACGCCATCAAGGCCGCTATGGGCACGCAGGAGGCCGTGCAGGCCGGGGAATACCGGATCACCTATAAGGCCATCAAAACGGCCAGACTGGATGCTACGGCGCTTAAAAAGGCCCTGCCGGACGTAGCCGCGCGGTTCACAAAGGAAACCACCGTCCGCCGCTTCTCCGTGGCATGATGGGGGCCGTGGTAGCTATCGCCGGGGCGGTGTATCTCACGGACAAGCTGTTTGCCCTGGTTGACTGGGTCGAGAAAAAGAAGGACCTCCCCCGTGCGCCTGGCAGCAGAACGGAGAAGGACCTGTAAGCACCAACCACCACAAGGGGGCCGGTGAAATTATTGTAGCCGGTTCCCCTCTATTTTGTCAAGAGAGGATGGAACTAGTGGCTGACACAATGTTGCAAGATTTAATCGAGTGGCACCGATACTGGAATATCAAGGGTGGTTACGGATGGCCTGGAAAGTCCATCCATGCGCCTATCAAGACATATTACCCGAACCTTGTCGCCGAACTGGATTATAGTGTTCCGTGGCTATATATCATGGCGGAGTTTGCCGATGTTTCCACGGAGATCATGGCGGCGGTGCTGGAAGATAACGAGGAACTGAGCCTTATGGAGTTGTGGAGATTGTCACAACGCATGAATGTCCCCTATGGTTATCTGACTGCACCACTCCAGATCGTAGACCCAAAGACCAACAAAGGGAAGTTTCGGCGGTGGCAATTATCCGACTTAATGGAACAAGCAAAAGAATTTAAGCAAGAAATAAGGGGTTGGTGGGAAATTGAAAAAATAAGAGATGCACTTCAGGATGGGAGCATCGTCACTTATGCAGCCTATCACTGGGCTGTGATGAAATTGCAAGAAGAGATTTTTAGGCAGGAATGGGCGCAGCATACTCCCCGCAGTTATAGGAGGTCAGCATCCAACTGCGCCGAAAGCCTGGGTATTGGTGATTGATACATAGAGGAAGGGAGCTACCCAGCCGGGCGGCTCCCCCTCTCTTTTACTCAAAATCGTGTATATCTCTGTCCGGGGCTGGATGGGACAAAATATCGTTTACAATCAGCTCATGGATATACTCAACGATCGAAATACTGATCGGATCGTATTCTTCCACCTTTCCGGGCGGGATATAGTCTGTAATTTTCCCTTTCGGGGTTTCTATGCCGTTCACCATCAAATAATTGATGGGGTCATCCGGTGTGGTGAAGGTGGAACCGTCCTCCAGCTTGAACACTGTCAAGTATGCCTGTCTGTCCCCAAGCCTCGCTTTTAGTCGCCGGATTTTCCGCAGCATACTATTGCTCATTTCTTGCTTCCTCCACCTTCTGCTCTAGCTCCATGAGCTGTCGCTCCTGTTCATCTGTACGGATTGCCGCCAAAATCGCATTACATCCGACAATAACGCAATTCCCAATTTGGGGCGAAAGCTCACCGGCCCGAACCTCATTCACCACCTTTGCCAGAGAGGCCCGCACCTCTCGCGGTGTGGATAACTTCAAAGGCCGTTTCATATTAACACCTTCTTCCTGTACCCCCGGGGGGTATACAATCTAAGTCCGTTGTCTCTCAACGGTTCCAAAAGTTTTTGCCATGCAGCTGCGCACTAACAATACCGTCTCAATTCCTGGTTTTTAGGGTGCCGCAGCAGCCGCAGGCCCTTCTGCTCCGCCGCCCTCGCTGTGGCCCTTGTGGTGCCCATTCTGTCCGCTGTCTGATCCACTGTTAGGCCGTGGCAATGTCGCAGTACTACCGTCCGCCTCTGGTCCTCTGTAAGGCCGTCAAGGGCCGTTGCAAGGGCTTGTTTCCTCCGCTGCTGATAGTCCAGCTCCGCAACAGCTTCAACCTCTGCCGCAGCATAGGGATCTTCTATGACGTCCGCCAGCATCAAATCCTCGCCGTTCTCGCTGTCTGTTAAGGGAGCATCCAGGGACAGCGCATGGTGAATAGGGTCCCGCTTGTCTCTTTGCGTCCGCATCCCCACCGCCTCTGTAAAGGCTCCTTTCAGCTTCAGGCCGAACCAAGTGTTGAATGATGCTCCGACAGTGGAGTCCCAGCTCTCCAGCGCATCCAGAAGGGCCAGAAACGCCACTTGTATGTAGTCCTCCAGCACCATGCCGCCGCGCCCCTCCATCGCCCTGCACCAACGGTACGCCCGATCATAGGCAAACCGCCGCACGGCCTCCCATAGCTCCATCCGGTCAGCTTGTCCGGCCTGCACCGCCGCCGCGATTTCGTTCGTAGTCATTGCCAAAGCCGCCTCCTCGTGGTAAGATAGATTTATCAAGTCTCCATCTCACCACGAGGGCCGCTTCCGGGCGGCTCTTATTTTTTGCTGATGGGTGATCCCCAGGGTGTAAACCACTCTGCCTTGCGAGATTCGGCAACTTTCTGTCTGGGCTGCCCTGTCATCGCAAGGCTGTATGCATCATCCCGCTGCTCTTTTAGGGCTGTATACGTTGCCTCTGCGGCATCAATTTTCTCCTGAAGTTCCATCAGGTCCTCCGATCCAGCGGAATGCTGCATGGTGTTTTTCAGCTTTTCGAGTTCAACCCTGGCTCTGTTCGCCTTAATTTCTGCGGCTTGGTATTGGTGCCAGTATTTAGCCATCGTGATCTGATCTGCCATGTTTACCTCTCCCTTCAGGCATTATTTGTAGTTAAGATCACCAACTCTGCCACGCCGTTGGCGTCAGCGGGGCCGCCCCACTGGCAGTTGGTCAGGGCCACGGTGTTGGCACTGGTGGTGCCGTCCTCCATTGCCGTAAAGGACCCGGCAGGCACATTGGTGAGGCCGCTGGTTTCCGTGGCATTCAACAGCACGTACACCGCGCCGCCCAGTTTCGGGGCCGTGGTTCCGTAACACTTCACGTTAATACTTCCCCGGCAGAAGATATTAACGGCCTCGCCGGGAGTAAACTCGCCGTTGCCGGGGGCCAGGTAGTTCAGAGAGGAATTAACCTCCGCACCTGCTACACCGACAAACTGATCCGCTGTAGTGTCTGTGCCAGTCATAGCGACAACATTCTTGTTCTCGTCATACTTCACAGGGCTTCCGAACTGGATGTTGGTGGCGCCGCAGGATCGTTTTCTTACGACCATGTCCGGCTGTCTGGCATAATACCCGGCAAAGCCGCAAGGCATATCACTTCCAAAAATCTGTGGATTCAACATCTTATCTCTCCTTCTTCGTGTGGGGATTCCGGGCGGCATAGGCGGCCTCGGACTCCCGGCAGCGTGCGGAATACTCATAATCTCTCAATGCATCGTGAACACGCTTCAGCCGATTTTCGTCGCCGTTTTCAATAGGGATGCTTAGGCGGTGATCCGCTGGCACACGGCTTCGCCTTGACTGCAGAGGCGTCCTATTCCGATAAGCCCGCCCATATCGATCAGACTTAGAGTCCGCCTGCGGTTCTTCCTCCATGATTTGCCTCAACAGCTCGATGACCTTTTCCAACTTTGCCCGGATCTTTGCATCCTCGATTGCCTTGTCCAGCGCCCGCCGGGAGTCGTAGGTGGGCAGTTGGAATTTCTCTCCGTAGACCAGGACCCTTTTTCGCTCTTTCACTTGCAATTCATTCCTTTCTGTGATATAATTATGTCAACTTCCAGATAGCGTTTTTACCTTTCTGCCCCCTCCGGTCGTCCTTTCCCGGAGGGGGGTTGTCTTTATTTGTCTGCCAGGGCTTCAAGCGCCTCCGCGATCCGCTCCAGATTGATGGCGATGTCCTCCAGGACGGACAATAAGCGGTCATTCATCTGGGAGCCTCCATCCATTGCTTTACATCATCATCGAATACAAACGGTAAATAGACGTTGCCGGGTTTGAAGCCTTCTTTTCCCATTTCTTGTAAATCCTTAAAACTTTTTGCACCTGGGCAAACAGTAATACACGACACGGATAAGCCTTGACGCTCCAGTGCATCGGCAAGGAAGTAAACGGCCCTTTCATAGTCATCCGTGGTTGGTGCTATAAATTCGTTGTGCATATCAACGCCGTTTTCCTGATAGTCGGCAATCATGCAGACCATGCTTTTTCCATCCTTTCTAATAAAATAGGTGCGTCCCCCTGTCCCCCCAGGGGGGACGTTCTTTCATTCACTAAAGTAACTTCTCGTTGTTGTGTATGTCTGTCGCCGTCTAACAAAAATTCAAAAAAGACGACGAATTTTACACCACCATTCTGTTAGGGTGTCCCCCTTAGGGGGACGGGGGGACACTCTCTCATAATAGATTTATAATCCTTATGCCTCTTTCGCCGTGTGACTTCACGCCGATCTGAACGCCAATCCCAAACTGTAAAAATAACTCGTCCTTGTGTGCCTCGATTTGCTCTCGTACCTTATTCCCTGGATTGTCAAGGTAGCACCCATAGGCAAATTTAAAAACCTCGTCATAAGAGAAGGTCTTGCCCTCTTTTTGCCGCTCCGGTGCATTTCTTACAATCCAGTCACAAATGGGATTGCCACGCAGATCCGGCTTTTCCTCGATGATCTCTTGCCATTCCCCAAAACGCTCATCGAACACGAGCTTGATTTCTCCGCCCTTTGCGTCTCGTGGCGTGTATTCCATCGTTGCCTTGCCATCAAACCGTTTTCCATCTGCTACGAGGTTGATGACGCAATCCGCACTTCCAGAAATGCCCATTGTACCAGAGAGCCGCTCAAAGCTGTCGGACATAAAGCCCGCGCCCTTTTTGTCGTGGTGGATGAAGAGGATAGCTATGTTCTCTTCCAACGCCATTCGCTGGATAGGCTCTAATAGGGCCACGTCTGCGTCATAGGCGTTGACACCGAAACTCTTGAAACTGCCTCTCGCGCGAGAATATGTATCAATGATGATGAAGCGAATGGAGGGCCGCGCCCTGTGAAGCTGCCGCAGCTTGTCCACTAGGCCGTCTGCAAGGCGTTCCGTGATGGTATTGGTGATATAGACATTTCGCGGGATTTTCGTTGTCATCCGGTCTGTTCTGAATGACACACGGGATTTGCTGCCCTCCAGGTCAAGATAAGCAACATCACACTGGATTGTGTGGTGTCCCAAAAACGGTTTACCAGTAGCGACAGCGATTGCCATTTGCAGCGCCATAAAGGTTTTGCGAATCTTGGGTGCTCCAGAAAGAAATGTCATACCGCAAGGAATCATCCCATCAATGATGAACTCCGGGGGACGGCGCTCTTCCTCGGTCAAGTCGGGAACGCTGTAAAAGCCAAACGAATCAAATATATCTGGTTCTTTCTCTGGTTCCCACTCCGGTGTCTCTCGCTCCAGCTTCACTAGCAGTTCCGCCGCCCGATCTTCTCCCAGTGACTGGATCATATCGGACACATCGCCGTGTTCCGGGATTTCCGGCCATACCACAGAAAGATCCAGCAGCCGGACGCTCCTTGCCACGCCATGCAGTGCGGCGGCAGTCTCCAGGGCATAGGCTCGTCCCACGTCATCATTATCCTGAAGAATCGTCACATTCTTGCCCTGTAATTGCTCCGTGTACTCCTTGCGCCACTTACCCGGTCCAGCTCCATCCTCACCACTGACGGCATCATATCCCAGTTTATGAAGATTTTCGGCATCCTTTTCACCTTCCACAGCCACAATCATGTTGCTGGACAGATCCCCGGCCACATAAAGACTGTGTGGTATGCCTTGCCGATTGTATAACCATCCGCCTTTTCCATCCGATCTCCGCCACGAAAAAGACTTGTCCGACTTCCGCAGCTTCTGAACGCCGTTTGGATATGTATAGATAGCCACGACTTCCGCTCGAGTCTTTTTGGCTGGCTCCGAATCATAGAACAGATCACGGGGTTTCAGTCCAACACGGGCAATAATATCCCTTGTGTCACAGCCTGCCTGACATTTCAGAACAACACCTTTTTGACCGCGCCCAATAGAAAGACTTTGCTTCCGGTCATCGTGGCAGGGGCAGCGGGCCATGTATTGATCATCGCTACAACGCTTCACGCCATCGAAATAGCGCAATACTTCCTGAATGTCCATTGTGGCTACACCCTGGCTTTCTCAATGGCTGCAGCCGCCTCCAGGATTTCCTTTGCCCGGTGCCGGAGTGACTGTACACACGCCTCCCGTTCAATGTCACCCGATGGGAGAAAATATCCATCACGATTATTTGAAAGAATTGGCACACCCTGCCGCCGCTCTTCGTGGATCATCCTGCGGACTGTCCGCTGGTCCTCTCCCGTCAGGCGAACAAGGTCCTGAAGGTGGAGGCCGTTCTCAGATCCCTCCATCAGCAAAGAGGCAATTCCTCCCGCTTGACCATTGTCACTCCTTGTTTTATACTGAGTGTTGGAAGTGGTGTCTGCCCGCGAAGCCGACCCCGTTTCCGCTGCCCGTTCCGCTGTGCCACCAGCGGGGCGGGTTCTTTTTCTGTTATTCATCGTTTTCCACCCCCAATTTGCGCAAAAGCGCAGGTATATTGATTAGGTAGACAGTGCCGCTTTTAATATGGGGGATGCTTCCATCCCGGCAACCTTGCCGCAAAAAATACTGCGACAGGCCGGTGGTCTTACTGGCCTCTGAAATCTTCTGAAACGGTGTCATTGCTATTTTCTCCTTTCTTTGCAGCCATTCTTTCTGCTCGCTTCTCCCAATAACGTCGATTGTTAGCGGCAACCTTCTCCCTGTTCCGCCGCCGCCATTCCCTCATGTAAGCGCGCTGGGCCTCTCTTGCCTGTTCACTCACTTTTTCGTCGCCTCCTTATCTTACTCTTTTCTTGACAATAGCAGTTTTTCTTGCTAAACTTATTATAGTGCAAGAAAAACGAAAATGCAATATTTTCTTGCTATAAATTTTAATCGCAAGAATATCATACATTCAGGGCGGTGTTATCTATGAGTGTGCAAGAAAAATACAACGATATTTTCCCTGATAGGCTCCGAAAGCTAATAGAAGCTCGAGGAACTACCATTACAGCAGTTTCAAAAGAACTCGGCATTTCAAGGCAAGCTGTATCCCAGTATGCAGACGGGTCAGCACAACCAAACGTCGACAAGCTGGTTTCTATTGCACGATTTTTTAGTGTATCCACCGACTATCTTGTGGGGCTTTCTAACTATGAGAATCACCACACGGGTGAACTGACCGCCTCTGATATGGGCATTATGGATGAAGCCGCACGGCAACTAGCCAAAGACAAAGCCAAGCGTGCTGGTATATCCGGCGGATTGCTGAGTATGCTTGCAAAGTCTCCACAGTTTAGTGACTTTGCCTCTGCTGTAGCTGATTATATTGGCGCAGTCAAAAGGGCGGACGAGTGGGCAGTAACTGTTTCAAGCATCTATGAAGAACGAAAAAATGTTCGAATGAAACGTTTCCTTTTGACAGAAGGACTTTTTGATGTGTTAGACGATTGGGTGAAGCTCCCGGACTTCGCAGCACGCGAGAAGGCCGCACGAGCAAGGGAGGAAAAGCAAAATGCCCTCAACCAGAAAAAAGACGACTAAGGCCGGGGCAATCTTCTATGAAATTCGTGTCAGCCGTGGCCGTTCAAAATCATATCTTACCCGGAGATGGTACCCCCCAGAGGGATGGAGCAAAAAGGCCATAGACCGGGAACTTGCCCGCGTGGCCGTAGAGTTTGAACGGGAAGCCCAAGCCGGTGAGGCTATCAGCCGGGCAGAGAAGCGCCAGAAAGAGGCCCAGGAAGCCGCAGAAGCGGCCAAGATCCAAACCCTGCGTCAGTATGGCGAAAGGGTGTTCATGCCTGCCAAAACCGTCACCATGAGCGAAAACAGCCGCTCGACCTATCAGGGAAATTTGAATAACTGGATTTACCCGGCGCTGGGTGATTTGAAGATGCCAGAGATTACTTCCGCGCAGATCAACGCGCTACTGCTGGATATGCAGAGCAATGGAAAAGCCCACAGCACTGTTGTAAAGGTGTATACCATTCTAAACAGCCTGTTCAAGATGGCCTATCTGGCCGACACTATACCTAAGAACCCGATGGACAAAGTGTCCCGCCCAAAACCACGCAAGGGTGAATCAAGGCCAAAGGAGCCGGAGGCGTACACCGCCCAAGAGGTGAGTGAGATATTGACAGCGCTGGAGAAAGAACCGCTCAAATGGCAGGTCTTTATCCGCCTCTTGATTGATACCGGCGTGCGCAGGGGAGAAGCGTGTGGCCTCCAATGGCAGGATATAGACTTCAAGCAAGCCACCGCAACTATCCGGCGCAATCTTTGCTATACGCCCCAAAAGGGTGTATATATTGACACCCCTAAAAATGACAAGATCCGCACTGTCGATCTGGGGCCTGATACCTTGATGCTGCTGCGTCAGCTCCGAGCCGAACAGGCGGGCCGAGCCTTGAGCGCCTTTGTTTTCACTCAGGATGGAAGCCCGGAACCGATGCACCCCACCAGTCCGACACACTACTTCCGACAATTCTCCCAACGGCATGGAATCCAAAATTTTCACCCCCACAAACTGCGCCACACCTTTGCCAGCGTGGCGATCACTAACGGGGCAGATGTGGCCTCTGTAAGTGAAGCCCTGGGTCATAGCGACAAAGCTGTGACGCTCCGAATGTACACCCATGCAGACGAAGAAAGCCGCCGCCATGCCTCACAGATCGTCCAAGAGGCAATAAAAAAGGCCGGGCAGGGTTAACCTGTCCGGCTAAAATTTTATGCGTGGTATGGGTTTTTGTATGGGTTTTTCGGAGCGGCTTTTCTCTGGAAATAAAAGTAAAAACCCGCTATCCCTTGCGGGACAACGGGTTTCACTGGAGCTGATAGCCAGATTCGAACTGGCGACCTCATCCTTACCAAGGATGCGCTCTACCGACTGAGCTATATCAGCAAAATGGCGACCCGGAACGGGCTCGAACCGTCGACCTCTAGCGTGACAGGCTAGCGTTCTAACCAACTGAACTACCGGGCCATTTTATAGGCTCGACTATTATATCAAATACAACAGAAGTTGTAAAGATTTTAATGGCAGGGGCAGAAGGATTCGAACCCTCGGCACGCGGTTTTGGAGTGGCTGTGAAGGACCGTTCCCCATCCAGGATTTGCTCTACTGTTCCAGGCACTTGCCAATCCAAAGGGATTCGCCCTTCAGAATTCTGATGCTTTCCTGATGCTGTAAGCCTCGTGGAGCAACGCATCCGCCGCACAGAACAATAGAGATTATACTCTACGTCGTAGCTTTTGTCAATCCTCTTTTTTTATTTTTTGAGCAAATTTTTGAATACCACTATATCCTATACATCTGGAGGATACAAGCTGTTAAGCTGTTGTAGTAACTCGAAGAAGAAACGACTCCAACATGAAAGGGAGCGTTTTTTCTTCTTGTTATCCGTATCGTCTATTAGGACGGGAAATGAGGCAAATCGCTTGCAGTCTGGGCAAGCTCAGAATTTGCAGGGCTATCAAACAATATGGTGGTCATTCAACTCAGCCCGGCAGAAAGACTTGAAAGACGCTGCCCTCCCCCGGTGTGCTCTGCACTGTGATGTGCCCGCCGCACAGCTCCACGATACGGTGGACGATGGAGAGGCCCAGGCCCAGCCCCTTGGTCTGGTGAGACAGGTCCCCCTGGTAATACTTGTCAAAAATGTGGGTCTGCACCTCCGGCGTCATGCCGATCCCCGTGTCGGAGACTGTGACGGCGATGCCGTCCTCCCGCCGGGCCATGCGGACCTCGATCTCCCCGCCCTCCGGGGTGTATTTGACAGCGTTGCTCAACAGATTGAGCCAGATATGGCGCATCATCTCCGGGTCCCCCGCATAGGTCACCTCTTCCAGCTCTGCGGAAAAGGTGATCTGCTTTTTTGCCCAGGCGTCGGAGAAGAGGATGGCGCACTGCTTGATCTGCTCGTCCAGGGCATATGGGACCCGCTTCAGCGGCATGGCCTGGGTGTCCAGCTTAGAGAGGAGCAGGGTGCTCTCTGCCAGATCCGCCAGCCGCCGGGCCTCCTGGGAGATCACGTCCAGATACTGGGCCCGGTCCTCCGGGGCGCAGTCCGGCTCCTGCAGTAGCTCCGTGAACCCCACGATGGCGGAGATGGGGGTCTTGAACTCGTGGGAGAAGTTCTGGATGAAGTCGTTGCGCAGAGTCTGGACGCTCTGGAGCTCCCCGGCCATGGTGTTGAAGTCCTCATAGGCCGCCGCCAGGGGGCCGCCATCCTCCGGCGCCAGGCGCACGGACAGGTCCCCGTCGGTCATGCGCCGCAGGGCGCCTGTCAGGCTGTTGATGTGGCGGGAGAGACGATGGGCAAACCCCGCAAACAGCACGCCGGTCAGCGCCGCCATGGGGCCGACCATGCCGACGGCAAAGACGGGGGTATAATTTGGATTTTCCGCAAAGACCTGATTGCGGAGAAAGTCCAGAAAGGCAAAGGTCATGGTGGAGACCACCACGATCAGCGCCGCCTGGGCAGTCAGCCAGTTGCGGAGCTGGTGCCGGGGAATTTTTCGCTGTCTCATGCCTGTCCCTCCGTGATCTCCGCCCGGTAGCCCAGGCCCTTGATGGTGACAATCCGGAACTCCGTCACATCCCGCAGCCGGTTCCGCAGTCGGCTGATGTGGGTCTTGATGGTGTCCTCTCCGCTCTCAGAGTCGTAGCCCCAGATGTCGTCCAGCAGCTGGTTGCGGGTAAAGATCTGCCCCGGATAGGATAGCAGCTTGTACAGCAGCTCAAACTCCTTTTTCGGCAGCTCCAGGGTCTCTCCCCGCCGGTTCAGGGTGTAGGTGCGCTGGTCCAGCGTCACGCCGCTGATGGTGATCTGCTGTTCGCTGGCGATGCGGGCCCGGCGGAGCAGGGCTTCCAATCGCCAGCGCAGTTCCTCGAAGTTCACGGGCTTCGTCATGTAGTCATCGATGCCGGAGGAAAAACCCTCCCGCTTGTCCTCAAAGGCCTGCTTTGCAGTCAGGAGCAGGACCGGGATCTGGTTGCCATCCTCCCGCAGCCGCCGCACCAGGGTGTAGCCGTCCATCCGGGGCATCATCACATCCGCCACGATCAGGTCCACCCGCCGGTTTTCTAGATATTCCAGCGCCTCCTGTCCGTCGTTGGCCGTGACCACCGTATAATAGGGCTTCAGCTTTGCGCAGGTCAGCAGGCGCATGGAGGCCTCATCCTCCACCAATAAAATGGTCGCCATCCCCTCACTCCTCCTCTTGCAGGACCACCGGACTTGGGGGCGGTCCTGCTGACTTTGCCATAGGATATACCGAGTCGGTAAACTGTTCGTAAACAAAAAAGTGCCGCTTGTTTACGTTCAGTTTACCTGAATCCGGTAGCGTAGGCAATGCGAAAACCCAATTTTTTGACATGAGGAGTCGAGATCATATGAGAGCAGAATCGCTTTTCCGCCGGAAGGAGAGCCTGACCGCCCTGCTGCTGGGGCTGTCCCTGGCCCTCACCGGCTGCGGCGGGACGGAGGAGGCCGTGCCCATGGACACCACCGTCACGGTGGAGGCCCAGACCGTCTCCACCGGCAGCCTGGCCCTGGAGGAGAGCTATGTGGCGGAGATCTCCACGGAGGATTCCGTCAGCGTGTTCCCCAAGGTGTCCGGCGTGGTAACAGAGGTACGGGTGTCCGCCGGGGACACCGTCCAGGCCGGGGATGTGCTCTGCCGGTTCGAGGACGCCGGCGGCGTGGGCATCTCCCGGGCCCAGGCCAGCCTAAACTACCAGGAGCTTCTGAAGTCCAGGACCCCCACGGCCACCATCTCCGGCACCGTCAGTGAGACATACGTCCACGACGGGGACACCATCTCCGCCGGGGCACCGCTGCTGCGGATCGTCTCCGACACCGACGTGGTGGCGGACTTCCTGTTTACATACGCAGATCCTGCGGATTTCTATGTGGGCCAGAGCGCCACGGTGTTCGTCACCGGCTTTGAGGGCTCCGTCCAGGGCACGGTGGTCAGCGTCTCGGAGGGCACCACCACCGTCTCCACCGGCGCCTCCGCCTGCTCTGTCCGGGTAAAGATCAACAACCCCGGTGCCCTGACGGACTCCGGCAGCTTCACCGCCCAGGCGGTGGTGGGCAGCTACACCAGCTTCGGCCAGACGCCCCTGGCCATGAGCGGCGCAGCCACAGTGTATGCCGCCGCCTCCGGCACAGTCTCCGGCTTCACCAAGCTGGCGGGCAGTGCGGTGACGGCGGGAGAGCGGCTGTGCACCATCTCCTCCGACGCATTGGACGCCCAGATCGAAAGCGCCCGGCTGTCTCTGGCCTCCACAAACCTGACGGCGGGGAACTACACCCTGACGGCTCCCATCTCCGGCCTGGTAGAGGAGGTGAACGTGACGGCCAACAACGTGGCCCCCTCCGGCGCGGCGGTGGTGATCTCCGCCTCTGGCAGCCGCACTGCCACCTTCTACGTCCCCGACGATGTGGCGGAGACGTTGACCCAGGGCCAGGCCGTCACGGTGGAGAACCAGGGGACCACCTACACCGGCGCCATCAGTGAGATCGGCGTGTCGGTGGACGCCGCCAGCGGCCTCTTCCGCGTCAAGGCCGCACTGCCGGATGCCCAGAGCCTCTCCAACGGCATGACCGTCACCCTGACCACCGCCGCCCGGTCGGAGGAGGATACCGTACTGATCCCCACGGACGCCCTGTACTTTGACGGCGGCGCGGCCTATGTCTATCTGGCGGTGGATGGCACCGCCGTCCGGACGCCGGTGACCGTGGGCCTCTACACCGCCGACCAGACGGCCATCACAAGCGGCCTTGCGGCAGGGGATGCGCTCATCACCACCTGGTCCGCCGGGCTGAAGGACGGTGCCGACATCCGCCTGGCCGGGGAAACGGCGGAGACTGCGGCAGGTGAGGAGGCGGCGACATGAAGCTGATCCAACTGGTCCTCCGCCGGCCCACCTCTGTCATCTTGCTGATCGCGGCGGTGGTGGTGTTCGGCGTCTCCGCCCTGACGGGGATGCCCCTGGAGTATATGCCGGACATGAGCATGCCCATGGAGCTGGTGATGGTCACCTGGCCCGGCGCCGACGCCGACAGCATTGACCGCCTGGTGACCCAGCCCATTGAGGACGAGTGCGAGACCCTGACGGACATCGACGCCGTGGCCTCCACCACCTACGACAACTACACCATGATCCAGCTGACCTACTCCTACAGCGCCAACCTGGACGACGTGTATATGGAGCTGAAGGCCGCCATGGACAACCTGGCCAGCCAGCTGCCCGACGGCTGTGAGAGCCCCACCATTATGGAGATCAGCATGGACTCCCAGGCCACCATGTCCATCTCTGCCACGGCGGAGGATGGCGTGGACGTCCAGGGCTACCTGACCGACACGGTGGCCCCTATCCTGGAGGGCGTCAGCGGCGTGGCTCGGGTGGAGGTCTCCGGCGCCCAGACGGAGTACCTGCGGATCGTGCTGGACGAGGCCCGGCTGGAGCAGTACGGCCTGACCATCTCCGACGTGGGCAGCGCCATCGCCGCCGCGGACTTCGACATGCCGGTGGGCAGCGTCACCATGGGCACCCAGGACGTGGCCCTCTCCGCCTCCGGGGACATCCAGGTGGACAGCCTGGACCTCCGGTCCGTCCCCCTCCAGACCCGGACGGGTCAGATGATCCGGCTGACGGACGTGACGCAGTTCCTGAACCTCTACCGGGAGGACGCCGAGAGCCTCAGCCGCTATAACGGCCAGGAGAGTGTCCTGCTGGAGATCACCAAGCAGGACAGCGCCTCCACCATCGCCGTGTGCAATGGGGTGGAGGACGCCCTGGCTCGCTTCGCCGGGGACGGCATCTCCTTCACCGTCATCAACTCCGAGGCGGACAGCGTCCTGGACACCCTCAGCGAAGTGATCCAGACCCTGCTGATGGGCGTGGTGCTGACCATGGCGGTGCTGCTGCTGTTCTTCGGCAGCCTCCGGGCCAGTTTGATCGTGGGCGTCAGCATGCCCCTCTCCATCCTCTTGGCCATCATCCTGCTGAACTTCGCTGGCTATGCCTTTGACCTGATGACCGGTACCGCCCTCATCATCGCCATCGGCATGATTGTGGACAACTCCATTGTCATTCTGGAGAGCTGCTTCCGTGCCAAGGCGGAGGGACTCAACTTCCACGACGCTGCCGTCCAAGGCACGTCCAGCATGCTGATGTCCATCGCCGCCGGCACGTTGACCACGGTGGTGGTCTACATCCCCCTGGCCATGGCGGACGGCATGTCCGGCATGATGGCCGGGCCCCTCAGCTGGACCATCCTGCTGACCATGTGCGCCTCCTTCCTCAGCGCCGTGGTGGTGGTCCCTCTGGCCTTCACCCTGGTGAAGCCGGTGCCCAAGGAGGACCTGCCCATCAACCGGCTGCTGGACCGGTGCCGCGCCGGCTACCGCCAGGTGATGCCGGGGGTCCTGCGGCACCCGGGACGGGTGCTGGGGGCAGCAGTGGCCAGCCTGCTGGCGGCGCTGCTGCTGGCCTCCCAGCTGGAGTTCGTGCTGTTCCCCAGCGACTACGACGGCAGCATCCAGGTGGACGCCGTGTTCCGCTCCGGCACCAAGCTGGAGGTGATGGACCAGCAGGTCCAGGCCCTGGAGGAAGCCCTGCTGGCGGATCCCAACTTTGACGAGGTGTCTCTGGACATCTCCGGCAACACGGCCACCTTCCTGGCCTACGCAGCCGACGGCTGCCAGCGGACCAGCGAGGCCTCCGTGGAGGCCTACACCCAGCAGTTCGGAAACACCCCCAACATGGATGTGGCGGTTTCGCCCCTGAGCCCCAGCGACATGGGCGCCCTGGCCACCTCCAACGAGACGGACATCACCCTGGTGGCGGATGACATGGTGAGCCTGGAGGCAGGTGCTGCCCTGGTGGAGGAGGCCATGGCCCAGGTGCCCGGCGTCCTGCGGATCGAGAACGAATTTGCACAGAGCCGGGTGAAGGGCCAGCTGGTCATCAACGCCCAGCGGGCTATCAGCGCCGGCACCTCCCAGGCGGCGGTGGCCATGCAGGTAAGCTACCTGCTCAACGGCATGACTGCGGCCACCATCGACTACGGCGACCAGGAGTACGACGTGGTGCTGGAGTACCCCGCAGGGAAGTACGACGACATTACCGCCCTGATGGGTCATCCCATCCAGACCCAGGCGGGAACGTACATCGCCCTGGAGGACATCGCCTCCATTGAGTACGCCACCACATTGCCCTCTATCTCCCGGCAGGACGGCCAGTACATCACTACCCTCACCGCCACCACTACAGACGCGGCCAAGTACACGGCGGCGGACGCCATCGACGCCGCCGTGGCGGAGCTGGAATTGCCGGAGGGGGTGTCCCAGGGCCTGAGCGCCATGGACCAGATGAGCAATGATGAGATCAGCGGCCTCACCACCACGCTGCTGGTTGCGGTGTTCCTGGTGTTTCTGGTGATGGCGGTTCAGTTCGACTCCGCCCGTCTCTCCATCATGGTGATGCTGTGCATTCCCTTCAGCCTGGTGGGCTCCTTCGGCATGGTGTTCCTCTCCGGCGCCCCCATGAGCATGCTGGGCTTGATGGGTTTTCTGATGCTCTTCGGCATCGCTGTCAATAACGGCATCTATCTGGTGGACGGCACCAACGAGCTCCGAAAGACCATGCCCCTGGAGGAAGCGCTGATCCAGGCGGGCACCACCCGGCTGCGGCCCATCCTGATGACCACCCTGACCACGGTGATCTCCATGGTGCCCATGCTGTTCTCCAGCGACAGCGGCATGGGGATGATGAAGGAGATGGCTTACATCATCATCGGCGGCCTGGTGGCCTCCACCATCCTGGCCATGTTCCTGATGCCGGCGTTCTACCTTCTCATCCGTGGCGAGAACGTGGATGGGACCAGAAAGAATGGGATTCTCTCCCGCCTGTGGAAAAGGGCCGCCCGGGAGGCCTGACCAGGCATGTGCCTTCGATGCATTTTCACGTTTCAGCAACTCAACATCAACAAAACGCACACAAACAGGTGGTACAATGCCACCAGAGATTGATAAGAACCAATGCCCATGAAGGAGGAACTCATCATGCACAAGAAATTATATCTGGTCACCGGCGGCGCGGGCTTTCTGGGCGGTACCATCTGCCGGAAGCTGCTGGAGCGGGGTGACGCTGTCCGCACCTTTCTCCTGAAAGGTGACCCCGCCGCCCGCCTGCTCCCCAAAGAGATGGAAGTGGTGGAGGGGGACCTCTGCGACGCCGCTTCCCTGGAGCCGTTTTTCACGGTGCCGGAGGGGACGGAGGCCGTGGTCATCCATGTGGCAGGCCTGGTGTCCATGGACGAGGGATTCCAGCAGCGGCTGATGGACGTGAACGTGGGCGGCACGAAGAACATCATCGCCCAGTGCCTGCGCCATCCGGCGGTCCGGAAGCTGGTGTACATCAGCTCCACCGGCGCCATTCCGGAGCAGCCCATGGGCACCCCCATCCGGGAGGTGGACCACTTTGACCCGGAGAAAGTGGTGGGCTGCTACAGCCGCAGCAAGGCCATGGCCACCCAGGCGGTGCTGGATGCGGTACATCAGCACGGCCTGGACGCCTCCATCGTGTTCCCCTCCGGCATCCTGGGCCCCGGGGACACGGCAATGAGCAACGAGACCACCAACACCATCCTGCGGATCGTCAACGGGGAGATGCCGGTGGGCATGGGCGGCAGCTTCAACCTGGCGGACGTCCGGGACCTGGCGGATGGCTGCATTGCCGCTGCGGACCGGGGCCGCAAGGGCGAGGGGTACATCCTGGGCAACGAGGTCATCACTCTGCGGGAGATGTGCGAGATCCTGGACCAGGAGCTCCACTGCGGCACCTGCAAGCTCTATCTGCCATTGGGCATTGCCAAGGTCATCGCCCGCCAGGCAGAGAAGAAAGCGGCCAAGACGGGAAAACGGCCGGTGATGACCGCATTTTCCATCTACAACCTGGCGCGCAACAACTGCTTCGATTCCTCTAAGGCGGAGCGGGAACTGGGCTACCATCCCCGCAGCTATGCGGAGACCCTGCACGATGAAGCCATCTGGCTCCGGCAGACCGGCAAGCTGGCAAAGGCGGGGTAATTGCGACTACCGATATGGGCGGAAGATTTCGTGTATTTGGCAGTTTCAAAAACTTGTAGATTTCTATTTGTAGAAGTCACGCTCCGATAGACCGTTTCTAACCTCAAGCCTGGCAAGCAGCGCATGACTTGGTTCCGGCAGGCAATTGCTCGGCACATACATCCTCCTTGTGACTGCGTGACAATCTGTAAATAGATGGAGAACTGGCGGTCTACTGTTTTCTGAAACGGTATGAGAATCGAAAGACTCATCTGTGCTGGCCCAGCATCCGCACCCTTGACGGGGCGGTTGGCATGAGTGAGCGTACGGTACGCAAGCACATCCGACAGTTGGCGAAGTATGGAGCTGGCTGAAAAGCTCCAGCGCATGGAAAAGCTCCTACGAGAGCGGGCTCCCCGTGACCGCCCGTAAGCCCCTGTGTGCCCGATTGC
>ENA-UONX01001789-UONX01001789.1-human-gut-metagenome-genome-assembly--contig:-P74old-NODE-1789-length-18272-cov-3.870286_pt1 | contig 18272 bp, 18 predicted proteins | sample MGYA00242466_ERZ724013 | MGnify/ENA metagenome assembly ERZ724013 | reverse complement strand
TCCGCTCGTCGGATTGAAAGTATTCCCGCCGGGTAGCCAGCGAGACGTCGGGCCTGCTGCTGTAGCAGCCGCAGACCAGCTCGATCTGGTTGTCCATCAGGGCTGCCGCCCGGTGTATGGCTCCGATGAATGCGCCGTTGCCGCCGCCGATCATGCCCATTCTCAGTTTTCTGTCCATCTTCTGAAATATTAATGATTTCTAACAAAGTTAAAAAAAACTTCACAATCCGTTCCTTTCCGTCTCGTTTTGCCGGGAACTTGCACTATCTTTGATTTGAGCCGATAGGATATATTATGGAAGCAAGCATTTTCCGGATACCTTTACCCGATGATTACGAAGGTAGCGTGGCGGCGACTTTGGTCCGCTTTGCGGCCGGGCGCGCTCCGTCGCGGGCCGTATTGTATTTGCACGGATATGTCGACTATTTTTTCCAGACGCACATGGCGCGATGGTTCGTCGCGCGCGGATGGAGCTTCTATGCGCTCGATCTGCGCAAGTACGGCCGCTCGCTGGAGGCCGGCCAGACTCCGTATTATTGCCGCGATCTGCATGAGTATTATCCCGAGATCGACCGTTCGATCGAGCGGATGCGTCAGGACCGGATCGAACGGATCGTTCTGATGGGCCATTCGACCGGAGGATTGCTCGCTTCGCTGTACGCTTCCGACGGCCGGCGTCGTGCCGACATAGAGCGACTGATTCTCAACAGTCCTTTTTTCGAGTTCAACGCGTCATGGTTCAAAAGGCGCGTAGCCGTTCCTGTTGCCGCCGTTCTCGGACGGCTGTGGCCCTATGCTCATAAGAAAAACGAGCTCTCTCCGTTCTATTTCGACAGCGTTTATCGGGGGGCGCGCGGGGAATGGGATTTCGACACGCAGTGGAAACCGCGCGACGGCGTACCGCTCTATTTCATTTGGCTCGGCGCGATCCGCAAGGCGCAGCGACGATTGCGGCGCGGTCTCGGACTGCGTATTCCCGTACTCGTTCTTTCTTCGGCGGATTCGTGTCGCGCCAAAACATGGAACGATTGCTTCCGTTCGGCCGATGCCGTGCTGAACGTTGCGGATATAAGGCGTTATGCAGGTTGTCTGGGCTCCTGCGTGACGAGTGTGACGATCGAGGGAGGATTGCACGATCTGGTGCTTTCGGCCGCTCCGGTCCGGGAAAAAGTCTTGGAAACGATGACATCCTGGCTCGATTGCCCTGAAAGCCGATCAGACCCTTCGTCCGGAGAATCTTCGGCATAAATGCCGTTCATGCAGAAAGAGGCAGCGGTTTTTTTCGGCCAAGCCGGATGATCGTCGTGCTGTTTTCCTGACATTCTCTGTCATGCTTCTGAAATCGATTCGCATAGACGGGTTCGATATGCGGCGAGTACAGACTTGTATCATCGGATATTTTCTAATACCGTTCAGGAAATCGGAGGGTGGACCGAACTCCTTGTTACCCCCGTTGAAAACGACGAACCGCGTGCCGTTTGAAAGGCACGCGGTTCGATGCAGGAAACGGGCCTGCCGTTTCTATTTCCGCTTGTTTCTGGCGGCGGCCTGCTGTCGCGCCAGTTGCTCGCGCTGCTTCATAAGCTCTTCGTAGCGTTGCTGGAACTTGCTCATCTTTTTCGGTTTTCTCGCGTTCTCCTTCATCCGCTGGTGAAGCTTGTCCTCGTTGACGATATAGCGGAATCCGAAGGTCTGCCCCATCGTGATGATATTGCTGACCAGATAGTAGTAGCTCAGGCCGCTCGAGTAGTTATTGAACCAGAAAAGCAGCATCAGCGGCATCAGGTAGAGCATCATGAACTTCATGCCGGCCATCTGCGGACCTGCTTGGGCGGTCTGCGAGTAGCTGATCTTCGAGGTGATGAAAACCGATACGGCCATCAGCAACGCGAACAGGCTGATGTGGTCGCCGTAGAACGGGATGTCGAACGGAAGATGCAGAATGCTGTCGTAGGACGACAGGTCGTCGGCCCAGAGGAACGATTTGCCGCGCAACTCGATCGAGGCCGGGAAGAAACGGAACATCGCGATCAGGATCGGGAACTGGATCAGCAACGGGAGGCACCCGCCCATCGGATTGACGCCGGCGCTCTTGTAAAGCGCCATCATCGCCTGCTGCTTTTTCATCGCGTCCTCCTGCTTCGGGTATTTCTCGTTGATCTTGTCCATCTCGGGTTTCAGTAACCGCATCTTGGCCGTCGAAAGGTAGGACTTGTAGGTCAGCGGCGAGATGATGATCTTGATGAAGATAGTCAGCAGCAGAATGATCAGACCGTAGTTTGCGATGTATTTGCCCAGAAAGTCGAACGTCGGAATCACGAGCCAGCGGTTGACCCAGCCGATAATCCAGCCGCCCAGCGGCACGAGCCGCTGCAGATGCAGGTCGTCGTATTTCTTCAGCGTCGAGTACTTGTTCGGGCCGAAGTAAAAACTGAAGCCGTAGCTGTCGGTCTGCGGAGTGTACGGAACCGAGAGCTGGGCATGGAACTGTTTGATATTTCCGCTGCCCGGCGCGAATGTTTCGTATTGCAACGTGGCGTTCTGGAAGTCGTTTCCGGCGATCAGGATCGACGAGAAGAACTGCTGCTTGAAGGCCACCCACTTGATCTTCGAGTTGACCGTCTCGTCCTTGGTCTCCTTCGACATGCCCAGTTCCTCGATCGTGTTGTCGCCCGGGAAATTATAAGCGATCGTCGTGTAGTTGTTCTCGTTATCGAAGCCCTTCTCGTTCTGAGGCCCCACGTTCTGCCAGTTGATTTCCAGATCGCCCTGATTCGGCGCCAGCAGGTCGTCCATTCCCACGAACCGGACGTCGAAGTCGATCATGTAGTTGTCCCGACGGATCGTATAGAGGTATTCGACATACGATGCGGAATCGACGTTCAGCCGCATGGCGAAGTTTTTCTGTTCCTCGCCGGGCGCGAAAGCCAATCCGTTCGCATCGACCGGTTCGAAATAGTACTCGCTCGTGTTGATCTGGGTGTTGTTGTATCCTTTCTTGATGAAGAAGGAGAGATCGAACACCGAGGTAGAGTCGGCGAACAGCAGGAGCGGAGTTTGACGGTAGGTCTTATAGTCTTTCAGCTCGACCGACGCGACGCGGCCTCCCTTATTCGAGAAGCGGATTTTCAGCAGGTCGTTCTCGATCGTGTAGAATGTTTCAGTGCCTTCGGTCGCCGCGTACAGATAACGGCCCAAATGTTCCTCGCGCTGTTGTTTCTCCCGCAGAGCCGCGCTGTCCGCCGTCGGGGAAGGCGATGCGGGATCGATTTCGGACGCGACCGTCTCGACCGGCAGCGAGGCTCTGGCCGCCGAGTCGATCGAAGCCTGCTGCCTTGCTATTTCCGCCTGCTGCTTGCTGCTATGCCATGTGAATACAAAAAGAATGACGCCTATGATAAGTAGACCCAATAGCGATTTCTTGTCCATGTTCTGTGCGTGAGATTATTTGCAGCCGTTGTTATCTTTACAGTACTGGGTCGACGCTTTGACGAACGATACGAAAAGCGGATGCGGATGCAGGGCCGTGCTCTTGTATTCGGGATGGTATTGTACGCCGATGAACCACGGATGGTCCTGCATTTCGACCACTTCGACCAGATTGGTGTCCGGATTGACGCCGACCGGTTTCAGACCGGCCCGAACGAACTCCTCGAGGTAGTCGTTGTTGAACTCGTAGCGGTGGCGATGACGCTCGACGATGTCCTTGCGGCCGTATGCCGCATAGGCCTTCGATCCTTTCTCGAGGGTGCACGGATAGCCTCCCAAACGCATCGTGCCTCCTTTCTCGGTAACTCCCTTCTGCTCTTCCATCAGGTCGATGACCGGATGCGACGTGCTGGCCATTTCGGTCGAGTTGGCGTCTTCGTAGCCCAACACGTGACGGGCGAACTCGATCACGCAGCACTGCATGCCGAGACAGATGCCGAAAAACGGGATTTTCTTTTCGCGGGCGTACCTTACGGCCAGTATTTTGCCCTCGATGCCCCGGTGTCCGAACCCCGGAGCCACCAAAATGCCGCACATGCCCTTGAGCTGTGAGGCGATATTTTCCTCGGTGATTTTCTCCGAGTTGATGTATTGCAGCTTGACCTTGGTATGATTGGCCGCACCGGCATGAATGAACGACTCGGAGATCGACTTGTAGGCATCCGGAAGCTCGGTATACTTGCCCACCAAAGCGATATTGACCTGAGTCTGCGGGTGCTTGACCTTATCGACGAACTCGATCCATGCTTTCAGGTCGGGTTCTCCGTTGTCGGGCAACTGCAATTTGTTGAGTGCCACGATGTCGAGCTTCTGGTTCAGCATCATCAGCGGGACCTCGTAGATTGTCGGCACGTCGATCGATTCGACTACCGCGTTCACGTCCACGTTGCAGAACAGCGCCACCTTACGGCGGATCTCGTTGGTCAGATGCTTTTCGGTGCGCAGCACCAGAATGTCGGGTTGCAGCCCGTTCTCGAGCAACTGCTTGACCGAGTGTTGCGTAGGTTTCGTCTTCAGCTCGCCCGAGGCTGCCATGTAGGGGATCAGCGTCAGATGCACCACCAGCGAGTTGCTGTACCCCAGCTCGTAGCGCAGCTGGCGGACCGCCTCGATATACGGCAGAGACTCGATGTCGCCGACCGTGCCGCCGATTTCCGTAATGATGACGTCGTAGATTTTCTTCGCGCTGAGCAGCTTGATGCGGCGCTTGATTTCATCCGTAATGTGAGGAATGACCTGCACGGTCTTGCCCAGAAACTCGCCCCGTCGCTCCTTGTTGATTACGCTCTGATAGATGCGGCCCGTGGTCACGTTGTTGGCCTGAGAGGTCGGAATGTTCGTAAACCGCTCGTAATGTCCCAGATCGAGGTCGGTCTCGGCGCCGTCCTCGGTTACGTAGCATTCGCCGTGCTCGTAAGGATTCAGCGTGCCGGGATCGACGTTGATATACGGATCGAGTTTCTGGATGGCCACCTTATAGCCGCGAGCTTGCAGCAGCTTGGCCAGCGAGGCGGAGATGATGCCCTTGCCCAAAGAGGAAGCCACGCCTCCGGTTACAAAAATGAATTTCGTCTTGTTCGTGTTAGCTACAGCCATGATGTTACTCTCCTTGCTTGTCTATCAGATTAATCTTTTCGATGATGGTCGCCATTTCCTGCTTGGCGCGCTCGATCTTGTCGTTCACGTCGCGGATCATTCCCTCCGCGTTTTTGCTTTTCGAGAAAAAGCCGATGTTGTTTTCGAGCAGCGCGATGTCGGCTTCCAGTTGCTTCATCTTGTTGTACAGCCGGTCCCGTTCGTGGCGGATGCGGCGGTCGCCTCCTTCGGACAGGCTCGACAACTTGCCTCGGAAACGCTCCATGTGGCGTTCCCGCTCGCTGCCGCGGAGCCGCGCGAAGATATCGTCCACCAGCGAGCGGTACTCGCTTTGGATCGCGTCCTTCTGTTTGATGGGAACGAACCCGATCTCGGCCCAGCGGCGTTGGAGTTCCTTGATCGCCTCGAAGCCCTTGTCCCGTTCCTCGACCGAGAAATTTTTCAGTTCCTCGAGCAATTCCCGTTTTTTCGACAGGTTTTCCTCGTATTGGGAGTCGATCTCCGAGAAATGGGCCGCCTTGCGCTCGAAGAAATGGTCGCAGGCCGTGCGGAAGCGTTTCCAGACGGCATCGGAATGGCGGCGCGAAACGGGACCGATCTCTTTCCACTTTTTCTGCAGGGCGATCAGCTCGTCGGTCGTCTTTTTCCATTGCTCGCTGTCCATAACGGCTTCCGCCGCCGCGCAGATTTCGTTCTTCAGGTGCAGGTTGTTCTCCATCTCGGCCTTAGTCTGCAGGTAGAAGTTCCGCTTATTCTCGAAAAAGCGGTCGCAGGCCGTGCGGAAGCGCTCGTATATTTTCGTATTGTCCTTTTTGGGTGCGAAGCCGATCGTTTTCCATACCTTTTGAATTTCGATCAGCTGTTCCGACGCCTTGTTCCACTCCTTGCGGGTCGTCGGCGAAGCCTCCGAGAGTTCCTCGGTGCGGACGCAAAGCTGGGTTTTCAATTCCAGATTGCGCTTCTGCTCCTCCTTGATGTTGTCGAAATACTCCTGATGCCTCTTGTTGATTTTCGAGCTCGCCTCGCGGAAACGGTCCCACAGCGGCTCTTTGTATTCGTTGGCGACCGGTCCGATCTCGCGCCATTGCTCGTGCAGTTTCTGCAATTTGTGGAAAGCCGTGATGACGGAAGTTTCCAGTACGAGCGCATCGGCTTCCTCGCAAAGCTGCAGCTTGGCCTCGTAGTTCTTCTTCAGGTCCAGATCGCGCAGTTCCTTGTTGATCTTGATGAAATTGTAGAAATTCTCAACGTACATGTTGTACGTTTCCCACAAGTCTTTCAGGTGGGTCTGGGGCACGGGGCCCGTCTCCTTCCAGCGACGCTGCAACTCGCGGAAGGAATTGAACGTATGGTTGAGCGTTTCGTTGCTGTCGATCAGTTCTTTGAGCTCCTCGATGATCTGCAGCTTGGTCCGGTAATTGGCTTCTTTCTCCTCGTCCAGACGGGCCATGTACTCGTTCCGCTTGCGGCGGTACTCGGCGAACAGCTCCTTGAGGCGCTGCTCGGCCGTGTCCGTAGGCGGTACGAATTGCTCGATCAGGCCGCCCGACTCGACGAACTGCCGGCGCAACTGTTCCGTCTCGCTCCGGTATATTTTGTAAAAGGCTACCTTGATCGCCTCCGCGTCGTTGCGTATGATCTGTACCGGCTGGGTCGAGAGCAACGTTTCGAATGCCGACAAGAGTTCCTCTTTCGTTTTGCCCGTATAGTCGCCGGATTCTTTTTTCAGGTCGGCGCTCTCCTCCTCGCTGGCTTCGCCCAGATCGAATTCGGGAGCGCTCGCGGCCAGTGCGGCGTCCTCGTCCGAGAAGTCGACTCTTTCCGCGGAAGTATCCGCGTCCGTTTGCGTATCGCCCGGCTCTGCATGGACTGCGGCGTCCCCTTCTGCCAGTCGGGGCTGCTGTTCGGCAGCAGCCGCGTCCGGCCGTTTTTCGTTTCCGGCTTCAGTGCTCGGCGCCGGATCTTGGGCCGGTTGTTCTTCATCGGCGATCTCGGAGGATGCCGGGGCGGATTGAGGCATATCTTCAATGCCGGGGGCATTGACTTGTTCCACGGGAACAGACGGATCTTTCCTGTCGGTGTCCATCGCTTTGCTGTTTATTGTTGAGTATTCTTTTCGTAGCCTGCGGCTAAAGTGACAAATGTACATGATTTTTCGGGAAAAATCACACGGCGTCTCCAAAAAGTTAAGGGATGGGAGCGAACCCGCGAAATTCGCCGGGATTCTTAACGTTATGTTCACATTAATTGATTAAAATTGCAACGTGAAACCGTATGCGGCTCGATGTGCCGATATTACAAAAACAACCATGGCCTATCGCATCTTGCTTGTCGACGACGAAGCCGACATTCTTGAATTCATACGCTACAATCTGGAAAAGGAGGACTACGAGGTATTTACGGCCTCGAACGGACGCGAGGCGGTCGAGACGGCGCTGCGCGTCGTGCCTCATCTGATTCTGCTCGACGTGATGATGCCCGAGATGGACGGGATCGAAACCTGCCGCGAGATTCGCTCCCACGACTCGCTGCGCCGGACGCTGATAGCCTTTCTGACGGCTCGGGGCGAGGACTATTCCCAGATTGCCGGGTTCGATGCGGGCGCCGACGACTATATCGCCAAGCCGATCCATGTCAGGGTGCTGCTCAGCCGGATCAGGGCCATGCTCAAACGATTCGACTCGACGGTCCGAGATGCCGACGGGCAGTCGTGCGGCGTCGTGATCGATCGGGAGCGCTATCTGGTCTTTTGCGAGGGCCGTCAGTTGACGCTTCCGCGCAAGGAGTTCGAGCTGTTGAGCCTGCTCTGTTCGAAACCTCAGAAGGTATTCTCGCGGGAGGAAATTTTCGCAAACGTTTGGGGCAGCGACGTGATCGTGGGCGACCGGACGATCGACGTGCATGTCCGCAAACTGCGGGAGAAGCTCGGAGACAGGCATATCGTAACGGTCAAGGGCGTAGGGTACAAGTTCGAGGATTAAGACGCGAAGGCGGGTCGCCGGAGGCGTCCGTAGCGCATATTTGTTATGGAATACATTCATTATCTGATCGATTTCGTTCTGCATATCGACGTGCATCTGGCCGCGCTGGTGGCTCAGTACGGAATATGGGTTTATGCGATTTTGTTCGTCATCGTATTTTGCGAGACCGGGCTGGTCGTTACTCCTTTTTTGCCTGGCGATTCGCTGCTGTTCGTAGCCGGGGCTTTGGCCGCCCTGCCGACCAACGGCCTGAACGTGCATCTTTTGGCGCTCGCGATGGCCTTTGCCGCCGTGCTGGGCGATGCATCCAACTATGAGATCGGGAGATTGTTCGGAACCAAACTTTTCCGTAATCCGAACTCGAAGATTTTCAAGCAGAGCTATCTGGAAAAGACGCATGCCTTCTATGACAAGTACGGCGGGAAGACGATCGTCATCGCCCGCTTCGTGCCCGTCGTCCGGACTTTCGCGCCGTTCGTCGCGGGTATGGGGCGGATGAGCTACCGTCACTTCGCGGCATTCAACGTGACGGGAGGCATTCTGTGGGTGGCGCTGTTCATCTATGCCGGGTATCTGTTCGGGGGACTGGATATCGTACAGCGCAACCTGAAGCTGCTGATCGTGGCGATCATCGTTCTCTCCGTGTTGCCCGCCGTCATCGAGGTATGGCGGGCCCGCAGGGGAAGAAGGAAGACAAAATAGTTAGGAAAACCTTTTTGTTTCGTCGGCAAATCATTACCTTTGTATGATATTGCAGACGAATATGAAAGCTCTTTTGCTGGTCGGTGCCGGCGGCTTCGCCGGAAGCGCGCTGAGATATCTCATTTCGCGGCTGATGCTGCCTTGGGCGGTGTCGTCCGGCTTTCCGTTTTCTACGTTGACGGTCAATGTGGCGGGCTCGCTGCTGATCGGCGCGCTGATGGGTCTCGGATTGTCCGGCGGTTGGGCCTTGCTTTGCATCGTCGGTTTTTGCGGAGGGTTTACGACGTTTTCGACTTTTTCGCTCGAGACCGTCACGTTGCTTCGGGCGGGCAGCTATCTTCCGGCCGCGCTGTATATGTGGTCGAGCATGGTGCTTTCGATTGCGGCCGTCTGCGGCGGCTACTATCTGGGAACTAAATTCAATACCTTTGAATAAATTACAATAGCGATGGAATTTGTTGAAAAAATCAAACAAAAGGCCAAGAGCAATCTCAAGACGATCGTATTGCCCGAGGCCGAGGAAGAGAGAAACCTGAAGGCTGCCGACCGGATTCTCAGCGAGGGTTTCGCGAAACCGATCCTGATCGGCAATCCCGAGAAGGTGCATCATCTGGCTTCCGAACTCTATCTCGAGAATATCGCCGACGCGGTGATCGTCGATCCCAACGACAATCCGAAAAAGCAACAATACGTCGATCTGATGCTGAAGCTGCGCGCCTCGAAAGGCCTGACCGCCGAGCAGGCCGAGAAGCTGATCGTCAATCCGCTCTATCTGGGCGCGCTGATGGTCAAGGCCGGCGATGCCGACGGCGAGGTGGCCGGGGCGAACAATCCGACGGGCGACGTGCTCCGACCCGCTTTTCAGTACGTGAAGACGTTGCCGGGCATCAGTGTCGTGTCGGGCGCTTTCATCATGATGCTTCCGGATACGATGTTCGGCGAGAACGGCATGATGGTCTTCGCCGACTGCGCCGTGCATCCGAATCCGACGGCCGAGGAGCTGGCTCAGATCGCCGTGATGACCGGGCGCACGACGCGCGCGATTGCCGGGTTCGAGCCTCGCATCGCGATGCTGAGCTTCTCGACGAAGGGATCGGCCAAGCACGAAATGGTCGACAAGGTGGTCCGCGCTACCGAGTTGGCCAAGCAGATGGACCCGTCGCTCGCGATCGACGGCGAATTGCAGGCCGATGCGGCCATCGTTCCGGGCATCGGGGCCAGCAAGGCGCCGGGCAGCAAGATCGCCGGCAAGGCGAACGTGCTCGTTTTCCCGACCCTCGAGGTGGGTAATATCGCCTACAAGCTCGTGCAGCGCATGGCGCATGCCGAGGCGATCGGCCCGATCCTGCAGGGAATGGCCGCTCCGATCAACGACCTTTCGCGCGGATGCTCGGTCGACGACATCGTGTCGCTGGTAGCCATTACGGCTTGTCAGGCCGGGGGAATGGAGTGATTTGTTTTCTTCTTGACAGACAGAATTTAATACATGATTATATAAAGCGATGAAAATCCTTGTTCTGAATTGCGGCAGCTCGTCGATCAAGTATCAGGTGATCGACATGAAGAGCGCCGACGATTATACGCTGCTCGTGAAGGGAATCGTCGAGCGGATCGGCCTTTCGGACGCGGTGCTGACCCATAAGCCGACCGGAAAGTCCAAGTATGAGGTCGTGAAGAGCATTCCCGACCATACTTCCGGAATCAGCCTGATCCTCGACGCGCTCGTCGATCCGGAGCACGGCGTGCTGGAAAGCATTTCCGAAATCGCGGCGGTCGGCCACCGAGTGGCCCACGGCGGCGAGTACTTTAAGGACAGCGCGGTGGTGGACAAAGCCGTCAAGCAGAAGATAGCGGCCTGCTTCGAGCTGGCCCCGCTACGGATTTCACGGCACGCGCCCCCCGCACGTCGCACAGCCGCCCTGCCGGCTGACAGGCGTCGACTACGGGCATTCCAAGATCGTGACTTGCCATATCGGCAGCGGCGCGTCCGTTACGGCCATTCTGAACGGCAAGTCCTACGACACGTCGATGGGATTCACTCCGGTCGACGGCCTGATCATGGGGACCCGGTGCGGTAGCACCGATCCCGGAGCGCTGATCTACATCGCCGAGAAGGAGGGGCTGAATCTGGACCGTCTGAGCGGCATGATCAACAAGGAGTCGGGTATGCTGGGCATCACGAACGTCTCGTCCGACATGCGCGACATCCGCGCGGCCGCCGAGAACGGGAACGCTCGCGCTCAGCTGGCGATCGAGATGTTCGCCGCGCGGATCAAGAAGTTCGTCGGCTCGTATGCCGCGCTGATGGAGGGGATCGATCTGATCGGCGAGAACGACCCGACCACGCGCGAGCTGGTGTGCCAAGGCCTGGAGTTCATGGGTATCCGGTTCGATTTCCAGTTGAACAAGCAGGTGCGCGGCGAGGATACGCTCCTGTCGATGCCCGATTCAAAGGTGAAGGTGGCCGTGATAGCTACCAACGAGGAGCTCGTGATCGCGTCGGACACGTTCCGGCTGACGAAGAAGCGCTCCGAGTAGTTGCCTGCCTGCCGTTCCGCCGGACCCGGTAAGGGCTCGCAGGTAAAACTCCGGAGCAGGCTCGCTGTCCGGCTTTTGTTCTCCGACCGTTTGGCCGGAGAACTTTTTTTCGTTACATTTCGTCCGTCAAACAGGAAAATCATGATAACGAAACTCGACCAGATCGTCCGGACCGTTCAGGGCCGGGGCAAGAAAAAGCTGGCGGTGGCCTACGCCCAAGACTCGCACACGCTCGAGGCTGTGAACGCCGCTGTGGACATGGGCATCGTCGAAGCTATTCTGATCGGCGACAGGGAGCAGATCGTCAAGGTCTGCATGGCCGACGGGATCGACCCGGAAAAATTTTCGATCGTAGACGAAAAAAGCGACGCGGCCTGTGTCGAGACCGCAGTACGCATGATACGCGATTCGATGGCCGACGTGCTGATGAAAGGGCTCGTGTCGACGGACAAGTACATGCGCGGTATTCTGAACAAGGATTTCGGGCTGCTGCCGCCCAAAGGCGTGCTGAGCCATGTCGCCGTGCTGGAGTTGCCTATGTATCACAAGCTGTTGCTCGTGTCGGACGTGGCGGTGATACCCTACCCCGATATGAATCAGAAAGTCCGTATCGCCAAGTATCTGATCGAAACGTCCCGGACGCTCGGTATTCGTACTCCGAAACTGGCCGTCGTCGCTCCGAGCGAGCAGATGTTGCCCGGCATACAGTCGTCGGTCGATGCGGCGATACTCGCCAAAATGGGCGACCGGGGACAATTGGGCGATGCGTTGGTCGACGGTCCGCTGGCGGTCGATGTCGCGCTCGTTCGCGAGGCGGCCGAAACCAAAAGGCTGACGAGTCCCGTCGCGGGCGATGCCGACTGCCTGCTGTTTCCGAATCTGGATGCGGCCAACGCTTTCTTCAAGGCGGCGACCAATCTGTGCGGCGCCTCGCTGGCCGGCATGGTCGTAGGAACGCGCTGCCCGTGCGTATTGACCTCGCGCGGTGACTCGCCCGAGTCGAAGCTCTATTCGATCGCGCTGGCCGCCTTGTCCGCCGACTAACTTGACCGATAAGAGACGAGCAATGGATAGGCAATATGTCATACTGGTCGTCAATCCGGGGTCCACATCGACCAAAATATCGGTTTACGACGATCTTCGCGAACGCGTATCCCGTACGATACGGCACTTGGCCGACGAGCTGAAGCCTTATGCGAGCGTCGCGGACCAGTTCGGCTTTCGGCGCGATCTGGTTCTGGAGGCTCTGCGGGAGGAGGGCGTCGATCTCGCCTCGCTCTCGGCCGTGATCGGCCGGGGAGGCTTGGTCAAGCCGATCGAGTCGGGAGTCTACGAGGTAAACGACGCGCTGCGGCGCGACTTGGTCCATGCACCGCAGGGCGAGCATGCGTCGAATCTGGGCGGGCTGATCGCGGCCGACATCGCGTTGCGGGTTCCCGGGGCGCGGGCATTCATCGCAGACCCGGTCGTCGTGGACGAGCTGGACGACGTGGCGCGCGTGGCCGGCCATCCGCTTTTCCGGCGCGTGTCGATTTTCCATGCGCTGAATCAGAAGGCGATAGGCCGGCGCTATGCGCGGGAAAACGGCCGGGCGTACGAGGATATGAATCTGGTTGTCGCGCACATGGGCGGCGGTATATCGGTCGGCGCTCATCGCCGGGGGCGGGTCGTCGACGTGAACAACGCGCTGGACGGCGACGGCGCTCTCTCTCCGGAACGTTCCGGATCGCTTCCCGCCGGACAACTGGCCGATCTTTGCTTCGGCGGCAAGTTCTCGGCCGGAGAGGTGCGCCGAATGATATGCGGTCGGGGAGGATTGTCTGCGTGGGTCGGTTCGAACAGCGTGCGCGAGATCGTCGAGCGGATGAAGGCCGGCGACGACGATTGCCGCCGAGTGATCGAAGCTATGGCCTATCAGGTGGCCAAGCAGATCGGTGCGATGGCTGCCGTGCTCGAAGGCCGGGTCGATGCGGTACTGCTGACCGGCGGTATCGCTTATAGCGAAACGGTCTGCGATCTGATTCGCCGGCGGACGGCGTTCGTCGCGCCCGTTGTCGTCATGCCGGGCGAGGACGAGATGGGCGCATTGGCCGAGAACGCGCTGCGCGTGCTGCGCGGAGAGGAGCGTCCGAAAATTTATGAATAGAGGGCTCTTTCGGAAATCGGCTTGCCGGTCTGAAGTCGGGCAGTCTCCTGAAAAGTCGCTCCGCTGTTTCGGCTGTCCGATACCGGAACCGCTTATTCCGTATGATTTTCCATAAAAAGCGCGCCTATGCTCGAGACATAGGCGCGCTTCGCTCGTATCGCAGAATCTTCCTCCGGCAATCAATCCTTTCTGTAAGCATTGTATTGACTCAGGGCTTTGTGCTCCAGATTCAGCACGTTTCCTATTTCGAGGAAAGACGCGCCTGTAGCCGCTCCGAAGCTGCCGCCCAATACGACGATCAGGTCTTCCTTGGAGAGCCACTTCCGGTCTTCGAGATAGTAGAGTATGTTCAACAAGAAGCCTTCGCGGCTGACGGAAGGCTCGCAATAGATCGCATGGACGCCGTACGAGAGAGCCAGTTGACGCATCGTGCTCTTGCGGTAGCAGACGGCATAGACCGGCATCTGCCCCCGGAACGCCGCTACGTAGCGTCCGGTACGGCCCGACAGCGTGTCGATGACGATCGCCTTGACGCGCAGGTTGATCGAAGCCCGTACGGCGGAGCGCGCGAGCTGAGCCGTGATTTCGTTGTTGATGCGCACCAGATTCATATCGATGTTCGGACCGTTGTTCACTTCGTCGTTCTCGATCTCTCGCGCTACGCGGGCCATCGTGGCGACGGCCTCGACCGGATAGAGCCCGTTGGCCGTTTCACCGCTCAGCATCACGGCGTCCACCCGCTGATAGATCGCATTGGCCACGTCGCTGATTTCGGCCCGGGTCGGCCTCGGATGCTCGATCATCGTATGAAGCATCTGCGTGGCGATGATGACGGGCTTTTTGCTCTCGATGCACTTCTTGACGAGCAGCCGCTGCGTGACCGGAATCCGCTCGGCCGGAATCTCGACGCCCAGATCGCCCCGGGCGACCATGATACCGTACGTCTCGTCGAGTATCTCGTCAATATTGTCTACGCCTTCGCTGTTCTCGATTTTCGAGATGATCTTGATCGAGCTGTTGCGGTCCTTGAGTATCTTCTTGACGGCCAAAACGTCCGACTTTTTCCGGACGAACGAGTGGGCGATGAAGTCGATATCCATGTCGATCGCCCAATTGATGAACTCGTGGTCCTTGTCCGTCACCGAGGGAAGGTCGATCGGTACGCCGGGAATGTTCACGCTCTTGCGGGGTTTGATTACGCCGCCGTTATGCACCTCGCAGACCAGCTCGTTATCGGCTTTGTCGACCACTTGCAGTTCGAGTTCGCCGTCGTCTATCAGGATGATCGATCCGGTCGGAACCGCATCGTATATCGTCGGGTCGTTCAGATATATCGTTTGATCGCTCGACGGACGGTCTTCGGCCGTGCCCTTCATCCGGACAAGCTGTCCCTTTTCGATGGGAATGCCGCTCTCGAAGCCGGCGGCCATGCCGGTCAGGCGGATTTCGGGTCCTTTGGTGTCGATGATGATAGCGATCTTCTCGGAGACGCGGCGGACGTTTTCGACGATCGTCGCCGCGCTGCGGGTCGTGACGTGAGCCGTGTTGATGCGCACGGCATTCATGCCGGCCTCGTACAGGGAGCGGATGAACTCTACCTCGCAGCGCTTGTCCGAGATCGTGGCGATTATTTTGGTTCTTTTATCCATAGCTTTCGATTTCCGTTTGTCTGTTCCGGGCGCGCCGGCGGCCGGAGACGGTTCATTCCATGAAACTGAGCAGACCGAGCCGGTACGAGTCGAGTCCGAAGCCCATGACCGACCCTTTGCATTTGGGCGCGATCAGCGAGACGTGGCGGTACTCCTCCCGGGCCAGAATACAGGAGATGTGCACCTCGACCACCGGCGTGCGGATGCCTCCGATCGCATCGGCGATTGCGATCGAGGTATGGGTATAGGCTCCGGCATTGATCACGACTCCGTCGTAGACGTCCTGCGAGGCGTGGAGCCGGTCGACGATCTCGCCTTCGATGTTGGACTGGTAGCAGTCGATCGTCACCCCGGGGAATCGTCCGCGCAGTTCTTCCAGATAGGACTCGAACGTCCGTTCTCCGTAGATGCCTTTTTCGCGTTGTCCGAGCAGATTCAGATTGGGACCGTTTATGATCAGCAGTTTCATGGGATCTTCTTTTTAGGCGGCCTGAGCCGTTTGCGAAATTCATTGCAAAAATACATCAGCGAATCGAATAATTAGCATATTTTTGCGATAAATTAACCATTTGAAAAACGTTCCCATGCAACTGAACGAATTGGGCGAATTCGGCCTGATCGGCCTGATCCGGGAAAAATTCGCTTCTGTTTCCGCCGCCGGGTACGAGGGTATCGGGGACGACTGCGCGGTGATGCCCTGCGGCGACGGCACGTCGCTGGTCGTGACGACCGACATGCTGATCGAAGAGGTGCATTTCCGCCTGTGCACGACCGATCCCTATCGTTTGGGACGCAAATCCCTTGCCGTAAATCTGAGCGATATAGCGGCCATGGGGGCCGCTCCGGCGGCTTCTTTTCTTTCGATCGCCTTGCCTCCGGACACGGAGGTCGAATGGGTCGAGCGGTTTTTGGACGGCTATTGCAGCTTGTCGTCCGAGTTTTTCGTTCCGTTGCTCGGAGGGGACACGACCGCTTCGCCGGGGAAGCTCGCGATTAGCGTGACGGCTGTCGGGCGCGTGCCCGACAGCGAGATCAAACGCCGCGCTTCGGCTCGTCCCGGAGACCGGATTTTCGTCACGGGTACGCTGGGCGATTCGGCTCAGGGGCTAGCCGATCTTCGGGAAGGCAGGCTCGGAACGGAGTTTGTCTCGGCTCATCTCGACCCGAAACCGTACGTGCGCGAAGGCGCTTGGCTCGGAAAGCAGCGGGCCGTCCGAGCGATGATGGACCTTTCCGACGGGTTGGCTTCGGATCTGGGACATATACTGAAGGCTTCGGGGGCCGGAGCGGAGATTTCCGTCGAGCGCATACCGACCCGTACGACGGTCGAACTGGCCGTAACGGGCGGAGAGGACTACCGTTTGCTGTTGACGACCGATCCCGATGAAGCGGACGCGCTGATCGAGCGGTACGCGCAGAGGTTCGGGACTCCGCTTTACGAGATCGGCCGGATAATCGAAGGTAGCGGTATCCGGTGGAAAGAGAATGGCCGCGCGATCCGTCCGCGTTGGCAGGGATTCCGCCATTTCTGAAAACGACCGCAAATTCGTACATTCGCGCTATGGAACGATTCAAAAGGGTACTTTCGGTCGCCGGCTCGGACAGCGGAGGCGGAGCCGGCATTCAGGCCGATCTGAAAACGATCGCGGCCTGCGGCTGCTACGGCATGACCGCCATAACGGCCGTGACGGTTCAGAATACGCAGGGCGTACGCGGAGTGTATGCCGTTCCGGCAGACGTAGTCGCAGGACAGATCGATGCCGTGCTGGAAGACATAGGGGTCGATGCGGTGAAACTGGGGATGCTTCCCTCGGAGGAGATAATCGCCGAGACGGCCCGCCTGATCCGGAAGTACGGGGTCCGGCATGTCGTGATGGATCCCGTGATGATCGCTACGTCGGGAGATCGCTTGGTCGCCGAGTCGGCCGTCGAGGCGATATTGCGCCATATTTTCCCGCTGGCGGCTCTCGTAACGCCGAATATTCCGGAAGCTGAGTATCTGACCGGACTGAAAATTCGCTCCGAAGACGACTTCCCTCGTGCTGCCGGCCGGCTCGTGGAGAAGGGCGCGCGCGGAGTGCTGCTCAAGGCCGGGCATTTGCAAGGAGCCGAACTGACCGAATACCTGTACACGGCGGACGGCGTCGAACAGCGTTACCGCTACGAGCGGATCGACACGCCGAACACGCACGGCACGGGCTGTACGCTCTCCTCGGCCGTCGCGTCGTTTCTCGCGCAGGGGCACGAGTTGCCGGAGGCCGTCCGTCGTGCGGAGGACTATGTGCATGGGGCGATCATGGCCGGGCGCGAGTATCGGACCGGGTGCGGGCACGGTCCCGTTCATCATTTTTACAGGTTCTGGAAATAGGCTTTTGTCGCATAAACGCTATTTTTGTAAAAACCGCTGACTCGGATGATTCTCGGAAAATTCTTCAAGGACAGGCGCCTGTGGCTGATTACGATCGCCGTGTTCATACTGGTGATAACGGTATTCGACAAGAACAACCTGATCGAGGCATGGCGTCTCAAGCAGAAGATCAACGAGTTGGAGGCGCAAAAGGACTATTATCAGAATAAGATCACCGAGGACAGCACGATTTTGGAGAACCTCAAGGACGACCGGTTTCTGGAGCAGTACGCGCGGGAACACTATCTGATGAAACGCGAGGATGAAACGATCTATTTGCTCAAGTGACGCTCGACCGACGACGATCGGAACATGGATAGGAAAATACGCGATCGTCCGGCATGTGCTGGTCGGAGGCACGGCTACGGTTGTTCATTTCGGAACCTATTATGCGTTGACGGCCCTGAGCGTGAATTATAATCTGGCCTTTACCGTAGGCGTCGCGCTGAGCCTCGCGTTCAATTTCGTCGCCTCGAGCCGGTTTACGTTCCGAACCGGACTTTCCGCCGGTCGCGGGCTTCGTTTCTGCGGAGCTCATGCGGTCAATTATCTGTTGAGCATCGGTCTGCTCAATCTGTATGTCCGGCTCGGAGTCTCGGAATACGTGGCTCCCCTGCTCGTCTGGCCGGTTGCCGTTCCGATCAACTACCTGATGGTCCGCTATTCGCTGACCGGCGGGGCGGGAAGGCGGTCTGAGGGTTCCGATACCCGTAAACCGATATCCGAATGAAAAAAATCTGCCTGCTGATTCCCTGTTACAACGA
>ENA-UONX01001780-UONX01001780.1-human-gut-metagenome-genome-assembly--contig:-P74old-NODE-1780-length-18332-cov-4.874651_pt1 | contig 18332 bp, 27 predicted proteins | sample MGYA00242466_ERZ724013 | MGnify/ENA metagenome assembly ERZ724013 | reverse complement strand
ACTCGAAGAAATAAATTATTTTTTTGAGAAGCAACTAGAACGAACCAATTACTGGCTCTCATTTGGTGAGGCAAAAAATGCAGCATTGATTGCGCTCGGTGTTGCAATGATTGCGTTCCTTGCTGAATTAAAGACTGAAAGTTTCGTCTTTAGAGCAATTCTACTCATGCTGTTTGTTGTTTCCTGCATAATAAGTATGGCTTCTTTCTGGCCAAATACTGATAGCCGGGTACGCAAAAAGGAAACTAACGGCCCACATGACAACCTTGTGTTTTGGGGCGACATCGCCCTACTCAAAGATGAGAAACAGTACATCGACCTTGTTGTGGAACGCTATTTCCCAGAAATGACGTTTGACGAGGAGCATGATAAGCTGACCTACGATTTGGCCAGTGAGATCATAACTAATAGTAAGATTGCGAAAAGAAAGTATTTGCTATTCAAAATAGCATTATCTTTGGATATACTATCCTTTTTTCTTTGTATTTGTTTCTTTATTTTCGCCTGATTTTTCCTTCTCAGAAGAAAAGACGAGTGCGAGGCAGAACTGGGAGAATCGCTGCCGAACCTGTGTGGTGGGCAGTTTCCAGTCTGGGACTCTGCTTTTCTGCTGGCCAGTATTCGTCTATGCTATGTGACCTATACCCAGAGAAGAGGGCACATGAGCATGAATCACCCAAAGGTAGCCTTTGAGAGCCTCTTGCTGGTCAACGGCATTCACTCTAAAGCCAGGATACCCATTCGCAAAGAACTTGACACGCCCCGAAGAAGAGCACCGCTTTCCAGCTGGAAAGCGGTGCTTTTTTGCGGGGGAGGGGCCTAGACCAAGGTCAACAACACCTCTGGGTCATTAGCCAGCGGCACTGCTGAAACGCCCCTTAAAATTCCGGGTACTAGCGCTGACGGTGATCAGGAGAAGGCGTTTTCAATAGTATGTTTGCACTTTTTTAACTTTACCATCGTCCCTGCTTAAAACCTCGAAGAAGCATACCCCAGGCTCATTTTTTGGAAAAGGATGTTGAAAAAAGCGCATTGTATGCGTATAGGAGAAGTGCAATATCATAAAGGAGTTGATCAGATGCTGATTGCGGTGGATCATGGGAACAAACAGATCAAGACGGTGCACGGCCAGCCGTTTACATCAGGGCTGCGTGAGAGCTTGACGCAGCCCCTGGGAGATATGGTGATTCAGTATGGAGGACGCTACTATTCCCTGCTGGACGAGCGCATCCCCTACCGCCGGGACAAAACGGAAGATGAGCGTTTTTTTATCCTGACGCTGTTCGCCATCGCTCGGGAAATAGAAAAGCGCGGCGCGTATGCGCCCAACACGGTCATGCAGATCCAGCTGGCTGTCGGGCTGCCACCGGCACACTATGGCGCCCAGTATGAGCGGTTTGAGCGATATTTCGCCGGGAGGGGAGCGGTGAGCTACACCTTCAATGGCCGGCCGTTCTCGATCTTGATCACGGATGTCCTGTGCTTTCCCCAGGCGTATGCGGCCGCCTGCACCATGCTGCAGCAGCTCTGTGACGAGCCGCGGGCTGTTGTTGTGGACATTGGAGGGTTCACGGCGGACTACCTCTTGATCCGGTTCGGGGAGGCACAGCTGAGTGCCTGCGATTCCCTCGAAAACGGTGTGATCCTGCTCTACAATCAGATTTTGTCCAAGGTCAATGCGGAATTTGATCTGCGTCTGGAAGAGAGTGATATCGACGCCATCCTGGAGCGCCGGGGCGGCTGTGACCCTGCGCTGGCCGACATGGTGGAGCGGCAGGCTGCCGGCTTCGTGAGCGACCTGTTCGGAACCCTTCGGGAGCGGGGCATGGACCTGCGCACCGGCCTTACGATCTTCACCGGCGGCGGAGCGATCCTGCTGCGCCGTTATCTGGAGAATACCGGGAAAGTTGGCCGGAGTATCTTCGTCACAGACATCAACGCCAATGCAAAAGGCTTTGAGCAGCTGTACCGGTCCACAAGACAGGAGGCGTAACACCATGGCCCAGAAAAAGGACCCGGGACGATTTACCATCAGCCTCAATTTGGAGGACCCTGTCCAGCGGGAGGTGGCCCAGGCCATCAACCGGCAGGGCCCCCGTCGGAAGGCGCAGTTCATCGTCAATGCGATCTCTCACTACATCCACTGCGCAGAGACGCCGGTCATTCCGGTTTGCCAGGCACCGGGTGCGGACAGTGCGGAGATCGAGGCCGTCATTTTGCAGGTGCTGGCAGAAAAGGGACTGCTTCGAGAGGACACTGGGGCGGCGCCTCCGGCACCGGCGGTTCTCCCCACCGAGCGGGAACAGGAGGTCCGGCGCCAAGCGGAAACCCTGATCGGTGAGCGGGGACTGAACGCCATGCAGAGCACGATGGCCGCATTCCGGCGGCGCTGAGGACCGGCGCCGGAATGGACATAGAGGGCCGCCCTGATGCTGGATTGCATCAGGGCGGCTTATTTCAGGATACCGGCAGGCCGGCTTCGTATGCGTCAAGGGAAGTGGCTGTGATGTCCTGCACCGCAAAGGTGACGGATTCCTCTGGTCTTTGCGGGGTGTACGTGCCGTTCGGACCCGACAGAACAGCATAGACGGTCCAGAGACCGGCCTCAGAATAGAAGTGATAGAGGTCATTTGGATCGCGGGGGCGGGAAAAGCGTTCCCCGGAGGGAGATTGCGCGCAGATTTGAATCTCTGTTACGGAATCTTCGTTTGGCCGGACACGGATGTATACATAGTTGTCCAGGGCCGTGCGCTCGACTGAGATGGTGTATCCAGTGAGACCGGCTGTGACTGTGACAGAACAAGTCGCCTGGGCGGTTGTCTTTCGGTTGGATGCCTGGGCAGTGATAACGGCGGTTCCGGCGCCCATGGCAGTGAGCTGGCCGCTCGGATCGACCTGAACGACAGCGTCGTTGCTGGACACCCAGAGGACATCATGGGAGGTGCTGTTATCGGCGTACAGGACCGTGGCACGCAGATCGGCGGATTCGCCGACGGCCATGGAGAGAGACTCCTGGCTGATCGACACACTGGTGATCTTCGGAATGAAATAGGATACATAGAGAAAAAGCGCACCCACTGCGAGCAGGACCATGATGCCGGCGGATGCCGTCAAGTACCGGAGCGGCCTGGAAAGACGCGCCCATTTACCCAAGAGCTTCGAGCGGATCAGATTGCTCAGAGGATCCAGCACATACTTCATAATGAGTTCCTTCATAAGACCGCCTCCTCTCTGGCTATGGCCGCCACACCCGCTTTGGCAGGACACGCTCTGGCCGGAACCTGCCCTGCGCGATCATATGGACTTGACTCCATACTATAAAAAATGCGGTGGGCTGTCAAGCGCAGCGCAGGTTCCGCCGTAAAGCGGCTACAGGGGGGCAGCAGAGGCGGCTCCCCCGCTGTTGAAAAACCAGACTCGATTGCGTATAGGAGAAGCAAATCAACATGGACGGATAAAATCAGGAGGAACAGATATGAACAAAACCATGCTCTATACGGCCGTCGGCTATCTGGCAATGAAGCAGGGCCCGGAGGGACAGCCCTATCCCGTGGTGGTTCTCAACTGCAGAGAGCACATGATGGCGCCGGTTGATCTGCTCTTGTGGAGCCGCTTGTGCTGGAGATTCCGGGACCATGCGCACCTGCAGCAGGAATACGAGACAGCTGTGAGGGAAGTGCCCGGAGCGGAGGAACTGGGAAAACCGCAGGTTTTTGAAGACACACTTGATCGGCTGATACACCGCGGCCTGATCGCGGTCGGAGAAGGGGCGAATCCGGTGGATACGCTCTATGATCTGATAAGCGACCTATATGTGGCGCCGCTTGATAATAGCTTTGGAAGCCGTCTGGCGCTCCTATCCAAGCTGTTCGTGAGCCGGCGGGCCACGTGCGCGATTGTCGGAAATCTCATGCGGAAAGACCGTACCACAGAGGAAGAGTCCAGAATTCTGCATCTGGCCCGCCAAGCCCTGCTATCCACTGCAGAGCTGATCAAATGTGACGAGCGCGGGATCCAGGACATCTCCAGCAGTGATCAGCTGCTGGGAGCCCTGTACTATGATGACGAGACGACCTGCTATAACATCTCGCATCTGATGCGGCAGAGCCCCAGGCGGGATGCTGTGGTTCTGGCGGTGTCGAATCTGTTCCTGCGCAAGCAGATCGTTTTCCAGAGGACCTGCCTATGATCGATCTCTTGAAGGAATGGCCCCCAGTGCTCTTGCGCCGGTGGCTGCTTACCATTGCAGCGGCTTTCGGATTCCTGCTGGTTGGGATCGCGGCCTGGGCTGCGGCACAGGACCGGATCTTGCTGGCCTTGAGCGGCGCGATGTTCCTGCTCTCGCTGGCCCGGGCGGCGCTGCTGTTCCGCTGCTTTATCAGGAAGGACTATGCGGTGCTGGAGGGAGTCTGTATCCAGGTCACACAGTACCCAATCCAAAAGTGCCGAAAGGTCCGTCTTCTGGATGCCGAGGAGCAGGAGTTTACCCTGATGCTGGGAAACCAGCAGCGGACGCAGATCGGGTGCTGGTATCGGTTTTATCTCCGGAGGACAGCGGACGTCCCCATCCCGGGGGAATGGCTTGCCGCATCCCTTACGGCGGGAAACCTGCTCGGGATGGAGCTGGTCGACGATAAAAAGGAGCATCCCTGAGAGAATGTGCAAAATTCCGAGACGAACGCGACACTTTATAGAGTGTGAAGGAGGTGAAGCCCGTGTATAAGCCACGGACAGTAGAGCAGTTCAAGGTGATGGAATACCTGCGGGACCATGTACAGCTGGAGGGGTTCCTGATTTCCCCGATCTCCCGCACCGGGTTGATGATCGAGGACAGCTCCGGGAAATGCCTGGCATTCGAGTGGGTGGATGGGAGGGCTCTGGAAGCCCCGCTCCCGGTGCCTGCGACCAAAGAAGAACACCAGGCATTTGTGAAGGCCTTTCGTGCAGATCCCGCCCATCCCCAGCTGCGCAGTCTGGACGAGCTGACCGACTGGTGGCTCACCCACCCGTCTCCGTTGACATACCGGCAGGCGCTGAACCTGCCGGAGGAGCTCTACCGGCACTACCTTGCCAGCGATCACCAGCTGGGGCTGGACGACGTCCTGACGCTGGTGATGAAGGGAAGCGTGTCACGGGCGGAGCTTCTCGATCTGAGGCTCTGGTTCTGGGATGGACACAGTGGCGGCAACTGGCTGGGACTTGTGGGACTGGACGGCTGCGGCGAGCGGTATGAGCTGGTTTTCAACTGGCGGACATCCGCAGAGATCCGCTATTCCTTCTATCTGGTGGAATAGTGGCACGGGTACGCGGCGGCGGGGCGCAAAAAACCGGCGCGCTGCTCAACGCGCCGGCTCGACAGGGGGGTGTTTTTCCGCCAACAGGGCAAGGATTTCATTTTTCTTCCAATAGTGATTTTCCCGAATGCGCACGTGGTCCTGCTTGACCTCACAGATCAGTTCCGGGAGTTCACCAGTGTTGTCCAACACATAGGTTCGGTCCGCAATACGCACCAGTGCCGCCAGATTTGCGAGGGATTTCTGATAGCGGCTGCGGATCTTCTCTTCCGGAACACTATGCCCGCCGGCTGCGGTCCGCTGCCGGACCCGCAGCACATTGACGGCAGGGTCCTTCGTCAGAACAAAAACCGCCATGATGGAATACCCGGCCTGTTTGGCCTGCCGGAGCAGCTCCAGGTTGCGCTCCGTGGAGAGGACGGTTTCAAAAGTGAAGTCCTTCCGCGCAGCCAACAGGAGGTTTCGGATCTGCTCCGCCTCTTGCGCGGCCTCCAGATCGGAACAGCCGCGGACACGTTTGATGTCGTCCGCATTGACATACAGCCCTACCAGGGGGAGCTTGACTGTGACCGAACTCTTTCCGGAGCCGTTGGGCCCTGCAAAGACCAGCAGGCGCGGCGCACGGTCTGCGGCGTCAGTCGAGGACATATTCGACCCTCCCGTCTGCATACTGGCGCATCAGCTTCCCCGTATCCGGATCAAGCAGCGTCGTGTAGTCGGCGATGGGATAGGGATCTCTGTTGGCGACTGCCTCCTGACAGGCCCGCTCAAAGGCGTTGCTGTCCATGTCAAAGACCGTCTCCGGCCGTTTCTCCTCCAGCTTCACGGGAAATGGAAAGCCCTTCTCTGCGTTGAATTTGCGCAGCAAAATGTTGACCACGGCATTGAAGGATAAGCCGAGCTCACCGGCAATGCGGGTTGCCTCCTGTTTGGTGTGGTCATCAATGCGAATCGAATTGGTTGCCATACGATCTCACCCCTTCATATTTAGTATATGGGAGTATGACAGAAAAGTCAACACAAATGATACCATTTGTAATACACAATGCGAGCGGAGCGGCGGAAGGTTCTGCATGAGAATGCCGCATACGCATGGACTGCCCGCTGGTACAAGCGCGGGCACCGGAAATTCATGTTTTGATGTAGATGCCCTGCGGATACTATATATAGATAGATAATACTTGACAAAAACGATATATTGTGGTACTATCATCATGCGATTGATTATTGTGCGCGTCCGAATGGATGGCAGATCACGCTGTGATCTGTCCCGCGGGAGAGATCCTGCATTGCACACGTTGTTAAGTTTGTATTCCAGTGTCAGTAGTACCACTGCGCCCAGCTGGGCCGGCAGTTGGATTACTGGCACTTTTTTATATATAGAATCCAGCCGCAAGGCAGAAAGGAGTGTAATGAGTTTTATCCACATCGTCGGGCAGATTGCCTCAGATTTGGAGCTGAAAATCAGTCAAAAGGGAACGCCCTATGTCCGCTTCAACTTGACGGAGCACCTGGGAAATGGACGCAAGCAGATCTATCAGGTATGGGCATACGACTGGGAGGCAGAACGCCTCAGCAAATGGAACCTGAAGCCAGGGGTCGTAATGGACGTGAATGGTCCGCTTTTTGTGGAGGAATATACCGCAGAGGACGGCTTCACACCGCGGATCCGGCTGAAGGTAATCTATCGGGACGGTTTCCGCTGTCCGACGAAAAAAACAGCTTCAACAAAGAATAAGAACCCGACGATCCCCGCGGATGACGCGACACCGGTCTGCAAACCTCCTGCCGGAGGGGAGCAGATCGACGGAGAGCGGCAGCCGCTGCCGGAGTGAGTTCCGGCCTTCAGGGACTGTGCCATGTTTTCAGGGAAGACACCGAAAACAGGCACAGTCCCTTTTTTTCGTTTTATCAGCTATGAAAGAAGGAAGTGTATGTATGAAACCTCATGAAATGCTGTGGAGCAGTGTCTCTATCCTGACCGGCGCCGTGCTGGCGGTATTTGCCCTCGCACCGGAAGCGTGGCGGGAGGAGCTGTGTCTGCTGGCGTTTGCCGTGTGGGGCATCTGGCTGCTTCTGGCGCTCTCCCGCCGGGTCGGGCGATACCGCCCCTTCAGGCGCTGGAGGAACGTCCTTCGCAGCCGGGGCGCCCGCGGCACGGTACCGTGCGGCACCACGGAGACATACATGGAGGAAATCCTGATACGCCATGTGAATTGCCGCATCTCGGCATACCTCCACACGGCCTATCCGGAGGCGAAATGGGAGTGGGCTACAGACGCGCCAGGCAGGCTGATCCTACATGGAGGCGTTGGGCGGATTCTTCTCCACGGCGTTCCCGACTATCACTATGCGGAAGTGGAGATCCAGCCCAGTGGAAGCATCCGATGCAATTTGCTGCGTCTGGATCCATTTCCAGAGGAAGCGCCGGGAAATGAGCAGGAGGAGGCAGAGTCCGAACCGCTCTCCCCCCGGGTCTGGTTTGAGCTTCAGGGCCGCCAGGTGCTGGAGCGGACGCTTCCGGACCTGATCTCCCGGGGCTACTCCAGTCTGACCATAAATGAGGACGGCACCATCGAGGTGAAAGACGAGCAGGGCGGACGAGCCATCCAGAGGTTTTCCGGCTTCCCCAAGCGGGATCGCTGGCCGGAGCTGGTCCGTGTGCTGGAAGGCGAGGGTTACGCCGCCTCGGAAGATGGCAATGGGATCACGATGACATGGTGATTGCACACGGCAGAAAGGATGTGAGGAAACACAATGAAGAAGGGCTTGACCCTGAGCGAATTGGAACTTGAGCTGGCACAGCAGGAGACGGCCAAGCAGGACTATCTGGTGGATTCCAGCCGTCTGCAGATGGAGTCCGGCGGGTTTCCACCGGTCCTCCGCGTACTTGACGAGGCAGGAGAGGACTGCGTGGAGCCGCTGGCACTCAATGCAACGGCACACCGGCAGCTGGGCGCCTATCTTCGGATCCCGGCCAACTATTACACCCGGATGCTGAAGGAGGACCCAGAGCTGCTGGCCTACAATGTCAACCGATGGCTGCATGATGTCCAGGAGCCGAAGCTCCTGCGCACGATGGACGGAACCGTCCGCGCCCTGCTCAGCAACCGCTATTGGTGCGTCGACCACCTGGAACTGCTGCAGGCCATGGAGCCTGTGTTTGACCAGATCCAGGGCCTTGCGGTCCGAAGCTGCGGACTGACGGAGGCCCGGATGTATGTGGAGGTCATCAATCAGCGGCTCCAGCAGGATGTCGTGCCGGGAGATACCGTCCAGTATGGAATCATCATTACCAACAGCGAGGTCGGGATGGGGGCGATTACGATCAAGCCCCTGATCTACCGGCTGGTCTGCACCAATGGCATGGTTGTCGGCAAGCAGCTGGGCGGCGGAGCCTACCGCATCCATAAAGGCAGCGCACTGCCGCTTTCTGGCACGATGCGCAGCTATGAGGCGCCGGGCCTCAGCGGCCGGCAGCAGATGGTCACCTCGATCCGGCAGTCCCTGACGGAAGCCATCCAGGGCGCCAAGTTTGAAATCGTCCTGGAGCAGATGCGCAGGGCCACCAAGGCCGCCATTGAGGCAGAGGACCTGACTGCTTTCATGAAGGAAGTCGGACCGGCGGTTGGACTTCGGGAGGCGGAGCAGAGACCGGTCCTCCAGCATTTGCTGGCAGAGCAGGACATGACCCAATATGGCCTGGCCAATGCGGTGACCCGCTATGCGCAGGATGTGGACAGCTATGACCGGGCAACGGAATTGGAGACGCTGGGGTACGATCTGATGACAATGCCCCAGCGGCAGTGGACGCATTTCAATGAAATGGCGGCGGCACTGGTTGCCGCCTGATATGAAGGAGGAGCTATATGTATAATCAGAGCAATTTGGCAGAGATAGAGCGGGAAGAGCAGGTGCAGGTGTTCCAGTTCCCGGATATGTCGGGCTCATCTGAATTCACGCAGGAGGACCTGGAGGACGATACCAACGGCGTCCGGATGTCGTTCCAGCGGATCAAGATCGCCGGCGGCGGATCAACGATGTTTGAGCTCCCCGGTGAGGATTCGAGCAAGCCGGAGTATGTACCCGCCCTACAGGGCGTGATCCTCTACCACCACCCTGCCAACGGCTATTGGGTGGGAGAGCCGACGGACGATGACAAGACACCGCTGTGTTCCTCCACAGACGGCAAGACCGGGTATGGAGATCCCGGCGGGCCCTGCGCCGCCTGCTACCTCAATCGTTTTGGCAGCGGGGAGGACGGAAAATCGAAAGCCTGTAAGAATATGCGGCATATTTACCTGCTGCAGAGTGGAGACCTGATGCCCATGGTGCTGTCCCTTCCGCCTACGAGCCTGAAGGCATTCGACCGGTTTATTTATGGGGCGTTCTTCTGCCGCAACCGGCCCAGCTATGGAGGCATGGTGGAGATCTCCCTGCACCGGGAGGAGAAGCCGACCGCCCACGCGGTGGCAGATTTCCGCAAGCTCTATGATTTTACGGGCGAAGATCTGGCAAAGGCACAGGCATTTGCCACCGCATTCCGCACGCAGGCAAAGGCGCTGCTGGCCGAGCAGGCACAGGCCAATGCCGCGATGCGGGATGACGGGTATGACTATGTGGGCTATCCGAAAGGCCCCAAAGACGCCCAGGATGCCGTCATCACGACCGGCGAGACCATCAACGGGGAGCGGGACGAACTGCCCCTCTAAACGCACGAGAGAATCCCCGCGCCTCCGGCTGCCGAGCCGGAGGCGCGGAGAAAGGGGGATGCCGCTGTGCTGAAAACACGACTTACACAGGAAGAACGGCGGTTCGCCGCAGAACACCACCGGCTGATCCACGCCTATCTGAGACACAGGAGACTGCCGGCAGAAGAATACTATGCAGCCGCCGCCCTGGGCTATCTGGATGCCGTACACCGCTACTGCGCACAGCCGGCTCTGAAAAGACACGCTTTTTCTACGGTTGCCAGCCGGGCGATGCGGCAGAGCATCTCCCACGCCCAGCGGTCCAGGTATGGCCGCCGGCATCAGATGGGGACGGTCAGCCTGGAGACAGGCGGTATTTCCGGAGGCCCGCTGACCGGCGTGCCGGACCGGCGCAGCGAACAGGACCTGGAGGCGACGATGCTTCTGTATGCAGCCTCCGGAAACCTCACCGCCCAGCAGAGAGAGCTGGCGTGGCTGCGGGTTGCAGGGTACAGTATGCGGGAGATCGCCAAACTCCAGAATACCAGTGAAAAGAGTGTGCGGATCCAGCTCCGCAAGGTCCGGCGTGCTTTGGCCTGGCTGCGAGAGGCACCTTCGATGTCCTGACAAAAGATGATTTGATTGGAATGGAGGCATTGTCATGTATCCGGAAAAACAGGAGAGAACGCTGCGGGGGATGGCACTCATGCCGCTCACGGTTGGCAGCCGGGCTGTGCTGCTCAGCGGCGGACAGGTCATCTGGACCTCCCGCGTGGTTTCCATTCAGACACAGACGGAGGAAGAGCTCTGCTTTGAGACGCTCAACACCCGTTACCGTGTCACCATGGAGCCGCTTCCGTATGCCGCCGCGGCAGAAGTTCCCCTGCGGGTGGCAGCGTAAATGAAGGAAGATGCCCCCATATGGGCATCCCAAAATCTTTGCCGGGACAGGGAGACCTCCCTGCCCCGGCAGCTTTTTGACAGAAAGGGGCGCATGAAGAAATGAAATGGAATGACTGCCCGGTAAAACAGCTGCGGGCAAACGATACGGTCACATTCCACTGTCAGCGGTGCGGGGCCTGCTGCCGAAATCTCCGGGAGGCCGTCATGATGGAAAGCCTGGACGCCTATCGGATCGCCCGCTATCTCCGCACACAGGGACACCCCGCAATCGAGGTGGCGGATGTGTTTGATCACTTCACAACCCCGGTGATCCTGCCTGGAGACTACCCCATTTTTATGATGAACACCACAGGGGCGGATGACGCGTGCGTATTTTTGAAAGACGGCGCCTGCTCCATCTACCCGGCGCGTCCGCGCGTGTGCCGGCTCTATCCGTTCACTGCGGATACCGGAGAGCAGGGGCGGGATTTTGTCTGGTACCAGTGCCTGGAGCGGCCCTTCCACTTCACCGGCGGCACGGTGCGGGTCAAGGATTGGTTCTATGAGAACTTCACAAAGGAGGATCGGACGTTCGTGCAGCTGGAGAGTGAGAGCCTGCCCATCATTGGGGAGTGCCTTCACGCCCTGAAAGGCGACAAACTGGAGACCGCACAGAAGATGATCTGCCTGCTGCGCTATTGCCTCTACGACGTGGAGGAGCCCTTCCTCCCACAGTATCGGCGGAACAGCGAGCAGCTGGTTTACCGGCTGCTGCAGGCCGTGGGAGGGCTGTGATGATCGATACACTGTGTCTCGCCCTGCTCTTGGGGGATTTTCAGCGCGGCGGGCAGCTGCTGATGGCGGAATTCTGCCTGGATGCGCTCCGGCCGGTGACGGTTCCAGAGAGCATACGGAAGCTCCGCAGCCGCGGCGCGGACTTGCAGTTCGCAGTGATCTCTGGATTTCACCAGGAGGGATTCCGAACAGACCTCCTCCTGATCCTGCTGAAGAAAAAGCTGGAACTGCTGGCCTGTGCAACGCCGCAGAACCAGGTGCGGGAAATCCTCCGCGGGTCCATACCCCGGTATTACGCAGGGAAGATCGAAGCAGGCTCTCCGTACCATGTGGAGGAAGAGGAACTGATCTACTGGTCACGGGTATCAAAGGCCGCACCGATGACCTTTGCGGCAAAGAACCGCGCCCTGGAGCTGTTCGAACGCTGCCGGGAGCGCCTGGAGGCATATCGGGCATGGACCCGACCTGCGGCGGGCCCCTCAGCGGGCCGACAGGGATCAGCTGATGTTCCGCGGGAGCCGCTGAATGGAACGGTACCAGGCGGGAGCCGGCCGTTTCGAGAGCCCGGTTTCATATCTGGGACGGGAGCGTGCCCGATACCCGCTGCTGAAAGGAAACAGAAAGGAAGAGAAGCAAGGTGACGATTGAGAAGGAGGCATCCCGGCGGAAGGCCGCCGGGATACAGTCTGATGAGCACTGGGCGGAGATCATGGCGCTCGCAAAGCAGTATGGGTTTATTGCCCAGGCGTACAGCGGGACCGCCCTCCTGATCACACACAGGGTTCAGCTGGAGGAATACGGAATACGCGGCTATCTGCGAATCCAAAAGATGAATGGACACTGTGCCAAAGAGCTGGGATATGATGGATGCCTGGATGACAATGGCAATCTCCAGAGCTGCGCCCGGTGCACCCTTTCCCGGCAGCCCGCCGGGGCCTGACACGCCCTGGCGAAGCACAAATGAGAAGGAGGGACCCTGTATGGGCGAAATGACACCGGAGTTTGCGGTCCGCATCCTCCGAGGAGCGAAGGTGCAGCCGATCCCGAAGATCCATGGCAACCCGATCCTGTACAGCTACCAGAATCAGAAATTCTATGATCTTGCCCGCAATCTGGCGATTGCCGCGATCAGGGAAAATGCGGAGCTCAAGGAGAAAATCCGGGAGCTGGAGCGGATCCTGACGGAACTGGAGAACCAAAAGCACGAAACGAAGGGCATTTGACCGTGTGGAGGAATGAAACATGAAACAGTATAAGATTTTGGAGGCCCTGGCGACGTCCTGCCCATTCCCGGAAGTTTTCAAAGAGATCGAAAACCCTGGGGAAATCATTCCGAGGTATCGGAGAAAAATCGGACATCTCCGGGCGGACTACGACGGCTGGCGCTGGTGGAACACCTGGTGGATGGCGCACGAAGGGTTGACCACGCAGGAGAACAGCCGCGAGATCGACGGCGTCTACGATGCGCTGACCTCCGCGGATGCGTTCAAGGACCTCAACGCACTGCGCCAGTTCTGCAGGAAGCATCCCGAGGCGGCTGCCAATGACAGCACGAAGGAGGAATACAACTTTTATTTGGAGGGGGTATTTTGCTGGTATTGGCTGCGCCTCATCACACGCAAGGGAGACTACAACCTCTACCTGCACGTTTTTGTAAAGGAAGAGGACCCAGACACCCAGCGGATGTTCAATGCCCTGGATGGCGCGGAGAATCCAACGTGTGAGACCCTGCGGGCGGACTTCCCGGAGATGACGGAAGAAGCCGCTGCCGCAATGATTCGCCGCTGGGAGTGCCGGTTCCGGCTGGGACCGGATGCTGGTGAGCCGGCGGAGAACGCGGAAACGCCCCAGGAGACCTTCCGGAGGATGGGGCCGCCGCAGGGTATTCATGACACTGGGGACCAATCGTAAGAGAGGCCCCGTCATAAGAGCGGGCTGCCCCCGTGGGCGGCCCGGCCCCCTTCAAAACAGTTTGAGGGGGAGTAGAGAACGCAGCGCCTGGCTGCCGCCTCCCCCTGGCGGCCGTTCTTTTTGCACAGGAGCCGGAAACTCTGGAGGGACTGGTCGAACGGATTCCCTATGATGAAGCAGAGCTGCCGATCACAGACAACTGCATTCTGCGGCCCCTATCTGAACGTGCTGGATGCGATCTCTCAGCTGCTGCAGAATAACGGGAGGCGGCCTGCAAATTCCTGGACGATACCTATGAACGCTGATTGGGAACAAAGGGAGGATTATCCATGGGTCAACCTGATTTGCTGCTGATTCGGGAGCGGAACATAGACGGCTGCGGCGGATTTGCCGACGTGCTGCTCCGGCTCCGGGAACCCCTCGGACCGGTACAGCGGGTGGAGCTCCTGACCGAATTGGAGCGGCTCAAACGCACGATGGACTGCCCGGACACAGATGCGGTAGTCGGGACGGCGATCCGGTCCGTCCTCGGCGATGGCGCGGAGCAGTCGGATTTTGAATTGCTGGAATATTGATTGGAAAGGACGGAGGACCATGTCATCCATTACGAAAAAAATCGCACGGCTGCTGGCGCTGGCCAACAGCCCCTATGAGGCGGAGGCAAGAGCGGCGATGCTGAAGGCCCGCCAGATGATGGCAGAACACAAGCTGCAGCCGGAGGACCTGGAGCCTGCGCAGCCGCAGGTGGTGATTCGGGGAAGCTCCGGGGTGACCAGTACCAAGCAGTCAACACCCTGGGCGTCCTATTTGGCGCGGATCATTGCCAGCCATTACTGCTGTTCCCATTATCTGCTGACATTTTCACGCCGAAAGACGTGTGAGATTGCGTTTGTCGGCTTAGAGGATGACTTCACGATCTGCAAGCAGATCTACCGCTATGCCCATGCGTGCATCATGGCCCGGTACCAGAGTATTCAGAAGCAGAAGGAGTATGATGCCAAGGAGCGGCGCCAGATGTGCATTTCCTATGGCTGGGGGTTCTGCCAGGGACTCCAGAAAGCATATGAGGACCAGGACGCGCAGAATCAGGCATGGGGACTTGTGTTGACCGTGCCCAAGGAGGTCACGGATGTGGTTGAGGGTATGAAGAAGATCACATATGCAAAGGCATCCGCCCGAACATGGAGGGCGGATTACGCGGCACTCGGGTATCAGGATGGCCGGGACTTCGACCCCGGCCACCGGCTGGGGCAGGCGGCGCCGCCTGAGAAGGGACGCTGATGGAATGAGCACGCCCCAGGTGCCGCTCCAGGATGTGGGAAGAGCTCTGCGGCGGATGCGTTCAGCTCTCAGAGCGGCCTGCTCCAATGGAGAAGCATGACAGTCCGAAATATAGAAGACCCGCTGCGCCGTGACGCAGCAGAAGGAATGGTTCTCAAAGGAAGGAGATTCAAATGAAAGCACCCAAAATTCGAGCTCCCCGCTGCACCTCGTGTGAGTTTCTGCGCACGTATAACATCGGATACGTTGAAACGCGCTATTGTGCCTGCTTCAAGAAAAGAAAGCCCAAGCGGTTTCGAAAGGCAGACCCGAAGTATAAGGTGCCGTCCTGGTGCCCCCGCCTGATCAATCCGCCCGTGCTTCGGCTCTATCGTCTCGACAGCACCTTCAGTCTGCCGGAAGACCTGCCGGATGCCAAGAGACTTGACTTTGACAATCTCTCTGTAAACGAGTCGCACTACCGGCTGGAACGGGAGGAGCCGTCCATCCTGACCGCACGCAAATTCTACCAGGCGGTGAAGAAGGAGCGCAGTATCGAAAAGTTCGTGCGGCATATTGAGTTTGGAGACATCATTGAGATCGACGATGGCATCCGGCCCTATTATTTCTACTGCTGCGACTATGCAACCGTTGTCCAGGTCCTGCTTTTTCACAAGGACCGCGTGGGGGCCCTGCGCAAAGCTGTGCTCGGCGAGAGCGAGACGTGAGAGGTCCGCGCATGAAACAAGGTGTACACAAGATCTGCTGGCTCCGGAGAGACCGCGGTGCCGGCGCGCCGTGGATGAGGCGGGCACTTCCCGCCCATCAGCCTGGGCGAGACTGTACTCCTCTTCCCGGTGAGAGGGAAGGACGCTGCGGGATCCCACCATGCGGAAAGAACAGGGAGGCGGTTTGATGAAGCTGAATGCGTACCTTCCAACTGACAGACATCCCTTTGACGGGGTTCGGGAGATGGAGCCGCCGGTCAGGGTCAGGATGAAGTTCCTCCCGGAGCGGTACTTTCATGCGTCCAGTATGCTGGGGAGCAGCAGAGCGGCGTATTTTGAGAAGATGCGGGCTGAGGGGCTCCAACTCTACAAAACCTATGACGCCGTGCGGCTTAATGGCTTTGGGGATGTTGCGGATATTGTGGTCTGTAATGACACGGGTGAGGAAAAGACCTTCCCGGCATTCCTGTTTCGGGACGCAGACCCATTCTTCGGGGAGTGAGCGCTGCCGGCGGCGGAACCCGCGCGGCGGGGCGAGCGTCTACAGGGCGTGTGCCGGGCCGCCCCGAAAGGGATCTGCGATTACCTCTACACCGACGGAAAGGAGGAAGCTTTTATGAGACGAGGAACCTGGAGCGCTGCGTTCACCATCGTGGTGGATGGCACAGAGGTGGACCTGATGGAACTGTCACAGGCCAGCAGGACCCTGATCCTCCTTCAGCTCCGGCAGGGGATAACCTGCGGGGAGCTCCTGGAAGAGGAAGCCTGCGAACAGGCTGCTTCCTGACAGGTGCCGTGTCAGAGCGGAAAGATAATTGACACAGCAGTCTGACAGAGCGTATGCTCTGCGCGGATAGATCTGCGGAGCGGGAACCCTTATGGGCCCCGCTCCGCCTTTTCCCTGTAGGAACTCATTTCTGGTTTTGTTCCATGTGCCGGGCTCCCGAGAGCCCGGCACATAGTTCCTGGAGGGATTTACAGAGGGAATGTCTGGATGCACCGCAGCAGGACGATCCGCAGCTCCTGGTAAAGGTCCTCATCGAAGACGCCGTCGTGCCAGGCGGTGCTCCGCAGGAGCGGGTCATACAGCTTGATGATCTGACTGGCGGCATCAGGATTTCCGGCCTTGGCCGCAAGCAGCAAGTCCTTGAAATTCACTTGTCAGAGCCTCCCTTCAGGTACTTCCGCAGCTTCTTGAGGGCCCGGTGATAAACGGACATGACGCCCTGATAGCTCAGGCCCAGCTTCTTGCCGAGCTCCGTCGGCGCCACATCGTAGAGGACCATATCCAGCAGGACCTCCAGATCCCGGGACGGTAAGCTCTGCAGCGCACGGAGGCAGGCCTCGTTCTCAAATGTGTCCATCAGGGAGATGCCGGACAGGAGATCCGGATCCTCCCCGATCTCCTGCGGCATCTCCTGAAAATCATAGGAGGGCTCCCGCTCCCTGACGGTGTGCCATCTCGCCAAGTATCTGCTTTTATATCTTGTAGCGGCTACTTCAAAATAAGCGGTGAACCGGTTCTGCTGGAGATCGCTCTCGCCGTGCCCGCTGTTCCGCCGTTCCATTTGCATATCCTCCTTTGTAGATGTAGAATGCGGAGCATTCTGCGCGGAGGAGACCGGCACCCGACGAAAACCAGGTGAATTTGACAAACAGCATGAGAAATTGACGATCTCGGCGATTTTCTACAGAAATCGACAAAAAAGAATCCTGCACAGCGGTTGCTGTGCAGGATTCCTGCAAAGAAAGGCGATAGGGTCGAGTCGGGGATCGTGCCAGCTGCTCAGTAAAGCAAGGTTCCCTTGTTCGCTGGAGAGAGCTTTATGAGCGGCTCTGCGTGATCCCGCGAAGTCGTCGCGGCATTTTTACCATCTCCTGTTGGCAACACTGATCGAGAAGGCCAGTGCGGCAGTAATAGTTCAAAATACTAATTATGCTATACGATTGAAGAAAAAATGAGGATCATAGAAAGTAGAAAGGGTGCCAACGCATTGAGATCACAATGCGTTGGCACCCTGTAGAGCCATTATTTCCTGGCTTTCTTACTGAAAATGGATCTGAGACATTTTAACTTCGGAGATTTGATAATCCTGCTTTTTCCAAGGCTGGCAACATGAAGTGTTTTAGAGCGGATCTGTAATTCATCTTCATGATCCTTGCTGTCGGTGGGATGGTCCTTATTGTCGTTGCCGTTCCCATTGTTGTTCGTTCCGGTGTCCGGCTCCTCGGGCTCGGTGGTCTCGTCGGGCTCCTCCGGGTCCGTCGTCTCACCGGGATCGGGCACCTCGGGCGTCGGGTCCTCCGGCTCCGTGACTTCATCGGTCACATCGTGGTAGCCATAGCCGTTCTTGGCGATGATCCTGGTGTTCTCCATGAGAGCGCCCAGGCCGTTGTAGGTGTAGATGCTCTCCTCGGCGCTGCCGTTGACGCCCTTGACCATCTTGTTGGTCACGTCAAAGGTGTATTCGCCGGCAGTCTCCAGCTTCTTGTTCTTGCCATACTGCTCCAGGATCAGGTTGCCCCGGTTGTCGTAGGTGCTGGCCGTGTGGGTCTTCCACCCGTCCACGGAGCGGTCCACTTCCTGGTTCGGGTTCCCCAGGGTGTCATAGGTGTAGGTCCTGGTGGAGTTGCCGTAGTTGTCGTGTGCGGTCACCAGCCGGTTCAGGGCGTCGTAGGTGATGGACGGGGCCGGCCTCCTTTATGGTGCTAATATTGGGGAGTATACGGGGGCTGCTCCTCTCACTTGAAATGTCCCTTTATCTATTTAT
>ENA-UONX01001777-UONX01001777.1-human-gut-metagenome-genome-assembly--contig:-P74old-NODE-1777-length-18364-cov-4.815173_pt1 | contig 18364 bp, 12 predicted proteins | sample MGYA00242466_ERZ724013 | MGnify/ENA metagenome assembly ERZ724013 | reverse complement strand
ATGTCGGACAAAGCGGGCACTTTCTTGTAGACCTGTGCGAGCAGGTTTTCGTAGATTTTCGTGAAAGCGGAGCTGCGTACGAACTCGAACACGTCCTTGCAGCTGCCGACGATGTCGCCGTGCAGCTCGATCACCGAGTTGGCCGACCGTCCGATCGTCGTGATCGTCACGCCGCTGCGTTCGGGCGACGTATGGTATAGCGAGCGTACGTCGCGGATCTGCAGCGATGGGGCCTTGTCTTTCTTGTACCGGGCCGACAGCTTATAGTCGCGGATCAGGCTGTCGATGAAGTCCTGATCTTTCGGGGAGTAGAACACGCGCTCGAGCAAGTCCTTGCTCTCGACTCCCTTGTTGGCCTCGTCGGCTCGCTCGGCGGCGAACCGGGTCCAGTAGCGGATGAAGATCGAGAAAGCATCCTCGATTTCGGCCGAGAAAATTTTCATGCCTTCCTTGCCGGCGGCGATGTACCCGCCCAGCGAGAAGCGTACGAGCCCCGTCGGATACGGGACCGTGGCGACGCCCCGGTACTTGGCCAGCGCGCGGCAGAACAACAGAACGTCGGCGTAGGAGAACGGGCCGAGAATCCGGAAGTTGAACAGATACGATCCGTCGGACTGTATGTAGCCCAATTCGGTTCCTTCGGGCGCCTCCTCCAACAGGCGGGCGGCGATGCTCTTGGCCATTTTCATCCGCTTGAGCGACTCGCTGCGGAAGTTTTTGTTGATCCGGAACCGGTTCAGGTTTTCGACCAACTTGGCCTGATAGTAGACGAAGAACGGTTCGCCCTGATACTTGAAGTCGTCGGGGAGTCCCAGCACGTCGAGCTTGTCCAGCGCGATCAGTTCGTCGAGCAGGAACAGATAAAGCGGCGAGCCCTCGAAGCCGGCCGTTTTATGCAGCTGGCGGTTCGTCTTGCTGATTTCGTTCGACTGCTCGGTCTTGTCGATCTGGTTGACGATGAAGCGGACGATCGCTTTCTTGATCTTCGAACGCGAAGCGTTCTTGGGCAGTTCGGCTTCGATCTGATCCTTGATGCTTTTGGCTACCTGTGCCGTTTGCAGCGTGTTGTTGAGCATCAGCAGCGAGTTGTTATTTCCGTGCGCGGCGCTGTTGCAGCTGCGGGCGTACTTGGCGAAGTCCGACGCCTGAGGCGTCAGCGCGACGGCGCCGAGGCGTTCGCCGGTGGCGGCCAGATTTTTGGTCGTGGAAAGCGACGAGACCGCCTTGATGCGCGACTGCGCGTTGATGTTGTTCATGATGTAGCGCGACAGCGTCCGCCACTTGGGCATCGTGCGGTCCTCGATCTTGACGCTTTCGGCGTATGCCTCGTCCAGAAACAGCGTGATCTTGCAACTGTTCAGAAAACGCAGGAAATTGTTGACCGACTCGCTGTTGAAGTCGGAATATCCCGTCGGGTTATTCGGGTCGTTGACGATGATCGTCGTGTTTTCGCAGAACAGGTCCCACAGGCTGCCGCTGTCGTCGAACAGTGCGAGCGTCGACTTGATACGCAGCAGTTTGTCGACCAGACGGTCGTAAGCCAGACGGCCGTCGGCGTCGTTCTCGATCTCGATGTCGAACGGATTGATGTCGAAACAGTCGTCGGGCAGCAGGTCCTTGTATTCCCATGCCTGCACGGCGTTATAGACGATATAGGGCTTCGGCCGGCCGTTCGGGTTGAACAGCAGGTCGCGGATGATCATCTGTACGGAGTCCGATACCGAGGTCTGGTCCAGATTGCCCAAAGCCGACAGGAAGTTCTTGACGATCTCCTTGTCGTCGTCGCTCAGCGCGAAGTACTTGTCGCGGATGCCCAGATCGATCAGGAACTTCTCGAAGCGTCCCTTGTTATCGGCGTCGCGGCTCGTCTTGGTGATGTACTCCTGATATTTTTCGAGGAACAGATTGATACCGAAATTCTTGTGGAAATGGTTCTTCAGCGTTCGTTCGTAGCAACTCGGGATGATGTCCAGAATCAACCGGCAGGCATAGCGGATCTTGCTGCTGAGGTTATTGAACGTGCGGCTGCGCAGATAGTCGCCGAACGTCTTGATCTGATGCCGTCCGCCGCCCTCGAGGATCGTGATCACGTCGATCAGCTTGTTGCCGGCGTAGAAATAGTTCTTCATCCGGCTCTCGAACTCGTCGATCAGCTCCTGAGTCTGAATCTTCTTGTTTTCCTGCTTGTGGCAGTTTTCCAGAAAGAAAATGAAGTCGCGCAGCTTTTCGAGCGAGTATTTGTCCTGCACGACCTGTCGCGAAAAAGAATCGAGCTTGAACAGCGTGATGCGCTTCTCGATGTCGGTGTCCGACCCGGTCTGCTCGAGCAGCAGCGATTTGATTTCGCGGCCGTACTCCTCGATCTGCATTTCGAGCTTTTCGCGGAATTCCTTCAGGTAGCTCGGGTTGACGTTCTCGAGAATCAGCCGCAGATTCAGTTGCGTGTTGGCCGGCGAGCCGAGCTTTTTCGTATGGACTTTGTTCAACGTGTTGATAATGCCGTTGTGGAAGCAGAACACGAGCGACGTGTTCGAGCTGCGAGACTCTTTCGAGTCGTCGACGATCACCAGTCGGGTCAGCAGCGGGAACCATTTCGGGCCCGAGTAATGGTTGATGCGCGCGTGCTTGACCTTGACGACGAAAATCGAGGTCGTATCGGCCGTCATCTGTTCGTACAGCGTTTCGGGCGCGGGGCTTTCCAGCACGACGACGGCGTCCTTGTGGAACACGTCGCCCTTGAGCAGCTGGACGGCCTTGTCGGCATTGCCCGAGACGACGGTTCGGATCATGCCGTTCATGCCCTTGAAATTGACGGCCCACTGGCTGCGGTGCAGAAAGTCGCTGATCTCGGCCTTGGTCGTGTAGTGCGTACTTTGGCTGATCATCTGCTCGAGCGTGTCCATCAGGTAGTTCCAGTGCGCCTCGTTGATGTCGCCCGTCACGCCGATCACGTCGCGGTACTTGCGCAGGTCGCGCACATGGCCGCCCAGCTGTACCTGAGACATGAAATCGATATGGCGGCTGTTGATCGGAGGCGTGCCGACAGACAGGTCGTGGCTGTCGCGGATATTACGCAGCAACGTCTTGATTTCGGTCGTCGTGCCGTCGGTGTCGAGCAGGGCCGATATTTTCTTGGCGAATTCGCCGCGCTTGCTGCTCAGCTCGAAAGCCTTCGAGTTGTTGTGCGGAATCAGCATCAGCGACACGTGCGTGTATCCCGGGATATCTTCGCGGAACTTCAGCAGATAGCGGTTGATTTCGGCCTGTTGCTTGGCCGGATCGTCGGGCTCCTCCATGCAGAGGCTCACGAAGCTCGTGAGGTTATCGAAGATGTGGCGCGGCAGGAAGATTTCCGCACGCTGTCCCAGTGATTCGTACAGGTTCAGAAGCTGCAGCGCCTCGTTGCTCAGAAACGCTTTCGGTTCGCCTACAATTTTCATCTTTGCGGGTTCTATTGGTTTTTCGTCGGCCTCGCGGGGCGACTTCGTGTTGTTTTATCTTTCTTTCGGAGGGCGTATGTCGCTTATTGACAGTGTATTTTTGTCCTATGTAAACGACCTTTCTCTACCTGTGCAAAGATAGCAATTTTAATTGAGAATCGGAATGTATGTTAAAAAAATATTTGATTTGTTAAAAATGTGTATTGTTCGATAGCGAAAGCCGGGCCTCCTTCGTATTTCTTAAGGAAGCCCGGCATGACCGGTCGGACCTGAGCGGTCTATAGCGAGAAGCTGTACAGGGCGGCTACGGCCGATTGGTAGTCCCGCTCGATCTGGAGCAGCGTTCCGCGGCTTTCGAACAGCAGGTTCGCCTCGGTGAAATAGTCGATCACGCTGATCTGCCCCGCATCGAGCGCCTTACCGAGAATTTCGAGGCTGTTCTGCGATGCGAGGGCCGACCGCATCGACCGCATCGATTCGGAGAGCGCGACGGCCTGATCGTACAGCATCCGGAACTGGGACGCCGCGTTCGTCCGGGCGCTTTCCAATTGAGCCTGAGACGAGACGGCCGCCGCCTTGGCCGCCTTGACCTTGTTCTTGTTCTCGAAAAGCGGCACCGACATGCCGACCTTGAATCCCGTGGCGCGGCCTTCTCCATAGTCGTGCCGATACCCTATCTCGAACTGGGGCAGAGAGAGTCCCCGATTCAGAGCCACGGTCCGGCGATCGATCTCGAGCGTATTTTCCATGCTTTCGAGCAGCGGGTTGCCGCTCATGTATGCCTCGGACAACACGTCGGCCGGCGGCAGCGTTTCGACCGGGGGGTAGGTCACGTCCTCGAACGAGTCGTCGCTGTCTCCGGTCATCGTGTTGAGTTGCTGGATTTTGGCTTGCAGCTCAGCTCGGTTCAGATCGGCGGCCGTACGGGCCGAGATCGACTCGACGGCGATCTTGTTCGCTTCGAGGGAGGTCGCGTCGCCCGTCTCCATTTTTCGTCTGTACGCTTCGCTCAGTCGCTCGGCGTTCGATAACCGTTCGTCGAGCAGGTCCCGCTGACGGTAGAGGTAGACGATTTCGATACAGAGCTGCTTGGCCTGCAGCAGCAGCTGTTGCCTCTGGGATTCCCATTGCTTTTCATACAGGGAGCCTTTGAGCTTGGCGATCCGGTTGCGGGACCCGTAGACGGTCGGGAAATCGATCGTCTGGACGACGGCCAGCTCGGTGTTCTGCCCTCCTCCGGCCGCTCCCCACATCTTTTCCATTTCGACCGTCGGGTTGGCCATGTATTTGCCCGTGGCGGCGTCTTGCTTCTGCGCCGCGGTCAGTTGCCGTTGCGCTTCCAGCTCGCGGCTCGCGTTTTCGACCTGACGGAGCACCTCGTCGATGCTTCGCTGGGCCGAGGCCGCCGGAGCCAGTACGAGGAAGAACAGTATGATCGGTATGCGTTTCAGGCTTTCGGTTTTTTACGGTTGACAATCAGGTAGACCGACGGAATGATGAATCCGTTGAGCAGTGTCGAGCTGAGCAGTCCGCCGAGTATGACTTCGGCCATCGGGCTCTGTATTTCGTTGCCGGGCAGGTTGCCTCCCAGTGCGAGCGGAATCAGCGCCAGAGCCGACGACAGCGCGGTCATCAGAATCGGATTCAGCCGGTCCAGCGAGCCCTGCACGACGCTTTCGTGCAGCGGCATGCCCTCGTCGCGCAGGTGGTTGTAGTGCGAAACGAGCAGAATGCCGTTGCGCGTGGCGATGCCCAGCAGCGAGATGAACCCGATGATGGCCGGAATGCTCACTTCGCCCGAAGTGAGCCACAGGCTCGCAACGCCGCCGATCAGGGCCAGCGGCAGGTTCAGCAGGATGACGCCGGCGATCTTCAGGCTGCGGAATTCCTGATACAGCAGCAGGAAAATGACGAGCAGCGCGACGAGCGACGTCAGCGTCAGCGTGCGTGAGGCCGCCTGTTCGCTCTCGAACTGTCCGCCGTATTCCACATGATATCCTTCCGGCATGGGCACTTGCGTCCGGATCGTTTCGCCGATTTCGTTGACGACGCTGCGCAGGTCGCGGTCGGCCACGTTGGCCGATACGACGATCAGGCGCTGGGCGTTCTCGCGACCGATCGCGTTGGGACCCGATGTCGACACGATGTCGGCCACGTAGCTCAGGGGGACTTTCCCGTCGGTTCCGTCGAGCATCAGCTCGCCGATGCGCTCCATGTCGTTCCGGCTGGCATCCGATGCCTTGACCGTCACGTCGAACGAGCGTCCTTCGTCGTATACCTGCGAGACGACCCGTCCGCCGAGCGCCACCTCGACGAATTCGGCGAAAGCGGGCAGCGTGATACCGTAGCGGGCCAGCATTTCGCGTTTGGGCCGGATTTGCAGCTGAGGCCGCTCGATTTGCTGCTCGACGTTCAGGTCGGCTATGCCGTCGATGTTCGCGATAGAGCTTTTGATCCGGTTGCCGAGCGCGAACAGGCGGTTCAGGTCCGGGCCGAACAGCTTGATCGCGATATTGGCCTTGGTGCCCGACAGCATCGCGTCGATCCGGTGCGAAATGGGCTGTCCGATTTCGATGTTGACGCCGTGAAGCACGCCCAGCCGGCTGCGCACGTCGGCCATGAATTCGCTGCGCGATCGGTCCGCGAGTTCGTACGGCGCTTCGATTTCCGATACGCCGACGCCCAGCGCATGCTCGTCCAGCTCGGCGCGGCCCGTTTTGCGGACGACCGTCCGGATTTCGGGTATTTCGAGCAGAATGCTTTCCACTTGGCTGCCGATCTTGTCGGACTCTTCGAGCGAGATGCCCGGCATCGTCGAGGCGTTGATCGTCAGCGAGCCTTCGTTGAATGGGGGCAGGAAGCTGCGGCCCAGCGAGAGGAAAACGGCGAGCGCCCCGGCGAACAGGACGACGGTCGAGCCGAGTACGGCTTTCTTATGGGCGAGCACCCATTCGAGCGCGCGGCGGTAGACGCGCTTCAGAAAGCGCGAGACGACGGGTTCCTTTTCGTTGCGGCGGAGTACCCGGTCGCCGGTCAGCAAGTAGCTGCACAGCACGGGCGTCAGCGTGACCGCCACGATCATCGATGCGAACAGCGCTACGATGAACGAGATGCCCAGCGGGCGCAGCATGCGCCCTTCCATGCCGTCGAGGAAGAAAAGCGGGACGAAGGCCACGATCGTGATGATCGTCGCGTGGACGACCGACGTACGGATCTCTTTCGACGCCTCGAAAACGATGCTCAGCGTCGGCAGCCGCTGGTCCTTGGGGCGCGCGAAATTCTCGCGCAGCCTTTTGAATACGTTCTCGACGTCGATGATCGCGTCGTCGACGAGCGATCCGATCGCGATGGCCATGCCTCCGAGGCTCATCGTGTTGATCGTGAGCCCCATCCATTTCAACGCCAGAATCGACACGAGCAGCGAGAGCGGCAGCGCGACCAGCGAGATGACCGTCGTGCGGAAGTTCATCAGAAAGACCAGCAGGACGATCACGACGAAGACCGCTCCTTCGAACAGCGATTTCTGAATGTTGTCGATCGAGCCTTCGATGAAACGGGCCTGACGGAACGAGTCGGTCGATACGTGCACGTCCGCAGGCAGCGTCTCGCTCAGTTCGGCGACGGCTCGGTCGAGTTTTTCGGTCAGTTCGAGCGAGTTCGTGTTAGGCTGCTTCGTGACGGTCATCAGCACGGCCGGCTTACCGCGTTCGGATGCCGTGCCCAGCCGGGGCGTCTTGGCTCCGATCCGCACGTCGGCCACCTGTTCGAGCGTAATGGGGAGGCCGTTCTCGATGCGGATCACGGCTCGTCCCATTTCGTCCTCGTCGGCCGTCGAGAGCATGCCCCGGATGATGTATTCGTTGCCGTGCTGGTTCAGAATTCCTCCGCTCGAGTTACGGGTCAGGTTCTCGACCACGCCGAGCACTTCGCCCGTCGTGACGCCGAAATGTTTCATCCGGGCAGGGTCCAGCAGGATTTGGTACTCCTTGATATCGCCGCCGATGACGGTCACCTGGGCTACACCTCCGGTCGAGAGCAGTCGGGGGCGGATCGTCCAGTCGGCCAGTGTCCGCAGTTCTTCGAGCGAAGTGCTGTCCGAGGTCAGGCCGATAATCATCAGCTCGCCCAGGATGGACGACTGCGGCCCGAGCGTCGGCGTCCCGACGTTGTTCGGAAGCGTCTCGTTCAGCGCAGCCAGCTTTTCGGATACGATCTGGCGGGCCAGGTAGATGTCGGTTCCCCAGTCGAACTCGACCCATACGACCGAGAAGCCGGAGGTCGAGCTCGAACGGACGCGACGCACGTCGGTCGCTCCGTTCACGGCCGTTTCGATCGGGAAGGTCACGGTCCGCTCGACTTCTTCGGCCGCCATGCCGCTCGCCTCGGTCATCACGACGACCGTCGGCGCGTTCAGGTCCGGGAAAACGTCCACTTCCATTTTGCGGGCCGTGTACGTGCCTGCGACGAGCAGCACGACGCCCGCGATCATTACCAACATCCGGTTGCGTAATGAGAATTCGATGATTCGGTTCAGCATGTCCGGACGGTTCTAATGGGAATGGGTGTGGCCGGGTATGGCGCCCGAGAACGAGGCCATCTTGACTTGGGCGACTCCCCGGCTGACGATCGTCTCGCCAGGCGAGAGGCCTTCGAGGATTTGCACCCGGGTGCCGTCGGACGCGCCCAGCTTGACTTCCCTTTTGACGTATGTTTCCGGATCGAGCTGCACGAAAACCGAATAGACGCCCTGGTCCTCCGTTACGGCGCTGAGCGGAACGGCCAGCGTTTCGGGCCGGGGCGCCGAGAGCAGAAAGACCTCGACGAAAGAGCCGGGGATCACCTCCCCGCCGTTGTTGAACTCGAACGTGACGGGAATGTAGGCCGACATCCCGTCCGAGCCCTTGCCGACCGACAGCAGCCGTCCGCCCATCTCGGCGAGCGAATAGACGCGGCCGTCGTAAGGCGTTTCGAAATTGGCGCTCGTCACGGCGCGCAGTCTGCCCGCGTATTTCTGCGACACTTCCGCTCTCAGTACGAGCTTGCGGTTCTGCGAAACGGTCGCAAGCGATTGGCCTACCGTGACGTAGTCTCCTTCGCCGACCGACAGGCTCTTGACGAAGCCGCCGATGGGGGCCGTGGCGCGGGTTCCCTTGGCCGACGATTTGCTTGCGAGCGCATCGTAAGCCGTCTTGGCGTTTTCGTATGCCAGCCGGGCTTGCTCGTATTCGGTCTGCGTGATGATTCGGTCGCCGATCAGCTTTTCGGCTCGCCGGAAAGCGGTTTCCGCCTGCGTGTATGCCGAGCGGATGCGTTGCTCGTAATCGCCTTCGGCGATTTCCTTCGACGAGATGGTGAAAAGGGTCTCGCCCCGGGATACGGCCGCTCCGTCCGAGAGTTTCTTGTCCGCGAACGAGACGATGCCGCTGACGGGCGCCGCTACGGCGGCCTCGTCGCCTTGCGCTGCCAGAATCCGGCCGCTTGTCTCGATCACGTCGCGGAACGGGGCGGGCTCGACGGTCAGCAGCTCGAAATCGGTACGCGCTGCCTGTTCTTTCGTAAACGCGATTTCGCCGGCATGATCGTGCTCCTTTTCCTCGTGGTCGTGGCCCGTGTGATTCTCGCTGGCATGATCGTGCCCTTCCGATTCGTGATCGTGGAGCTCGGTTCCGTGGTCGCGCGCTTCGGCCTCGCGGGAGCTCCCCTGCCCGTCCGGGCCGGAGTGTCCGCAACTTGTCATGAGTGCTGCGGACAGTATGCTGATTATCAGTAATTTGTTCATCGTTTGAAAATTGGATATAATATTACGGATGTAGTACGACTTTTCATCGGCGGATGAAAAGTCCGTTTTCCTGAAAGGGAAACAGTCGGGTTAGGCCGGGAAAACGGGAGGAGCCCGTAACGAGAGCGAATGCCCGTTGCCATGCGAGACGAAGGGCTCCGTGAAAGGCGGATAAGAAAGTCGCAGGCCCGAATCTTCCGGACCGGCGAATGTACGGAAGAAGGCAATTGCGAAAGTGTCGGGAGCGATAGGCGGAATCGGTTCGATATGCGATTGATCGTCCCGGCCCGACATGACGAAAATCTGATGGCAGTTGTCGACGTCCTGACTGCGTGCGTGCGTCGGATCGGCGCATCGGTCGCATGCCTGCGACGTCGCGAAGCAGATGCTGTATCCGTGATGGTGGTGGTGATGGGGAACAGCCAGCAAGGCCAGCATCAGCATGCCGGTCGCGATCAGTATGGCTTTTGCCGCTTTCCCCCTCATGGTACGCCTGTGGATAACGCGTTTTCGCAAAAGTAGGAAATTTCTCCGAAATCGGAAAATTCGCTACTTTTGCCAATGTTGAAACGTTGCATTCATCCGAAAACGGAGATGGCGTGGTTTTATCTGATTGTTCGAAATGGGCTGGACTGTGTGACTGAAACTTTCCCAGTCCATGCAGCCTCGGTGGCTTTATATCGCGATGGCCGTGCTGTCGATGAGCCTGAGTCTGTTTCTGCTCTATCTGGCCCAGCGAACGATCGCCATAGGTACTTCCTATGTGGTCTGGACCGGGATCGGCGCCGTTTCGACGCTGCTTATAGGCATTCTTTTTTTCGGGGACTCGGCCGGTCTGTGGCGTCTTTTCTCGGCCGCGTTGATTATCGGCGGCGTAGTCGGGCTGAAGTTGACAGCCTGAGGGAGTTTACCGTCTTTTCTCCGATTCCAGCGTGATGACCGTGATCGAAGGGTTCGTCCCGATGCGCATCGGGTACATCACGTATCCCATTCCGTCGTTAATGTACAGGTATTTGCCGTTTTCCGAGTACAGTCCGCTCCAGCGTTCGTAGAGGAATTTGGCGGGCGACCAGCTCCACGGGCCGAGCGTCAGCTTGAACTGCATGGCGTGCACATGGCCCGAGAGGGTCAGATCGGGGTCTCCGGCCGAGCGCGCTTCGTCCCATTGCTCGGGCGTGTGGGCGAGCAACAGGTTGTATGTGTCGGGGGGAACGTTCCGGAATACTTCCTGCATGTCGCATCCGGCCATGCCCGTGTCGCGTCCGTGATTGGTTCCGGTTTCAGGAAAGTTGACGCCCGTTACCAGAATGCTATCCGCTCCCCGGCGGATCGGAGCCGATTCGTTGACCAAAGGTTTCCATCCCATCGCCCGCTGCTTGGCGAGCAGTTCTTCTACGCTTTGGCGGGGTGTGAAATTTTCTTTCGGCCGCATGTAGAAACCCAGGTCGTGGTTGCCGAGAACCGAATAGACTCCGTCCCGGCCGTACAAGGTCGAGAGTATGCTCATCACCCGGTCGTCCAGCTCGTGCGAATCGATGTTGACCAGATCGCCCGCGTTGACGACCATATCGGGATGTTCGCGGTTGATCAGGGCGACCATCCGCCGGATCAGGCGGCGGTTCCGGGGTTGCGTTCCGGTGTGCAGGTCGGTGAACAGGGCGATGCGGTAGCCGTCGAAAGCGGCGGGGAGCTTGTCCGAGCGCAATGCGATCCGGTGGACGTCTATGTGCGTGCGGCCGAAAGTAGCGCCCCAGATCAGAACGAGCAGCGTCAGGGTTGCGGCAGCCAGTCCGATGCGCGAAAAGATACGCGAGGGACGCTTGCGCAGCCGGGAAACCGGATAGTCGATCCATGCCATGGCGGCGTAGACGATCTTGGGAACGATGCTCGCGAAGAAGAGCCAGATGACCCACATGATCAGCCGCATGTACTGTTCCGACTCGGCCTCCGAGGTGCGGCGGTAGAGCGCCAATGCGACGACGATCGCCGCATCGATCGCGATCGATGCGGTGAGATACGTTCGCCGGAGCGCTCGGCGGGCAGGGTACTTTCGGGCCAGCCGACGGAACAGCAGCCAGTCGAGCGAGACGGATAGGACGGCCAGCGCAAGGATGAAATACGTGAGCATGCGAAGGTGAATTTCGGTTCTACGCCTCGGCAAATATACGGTTTTTCGATCAGTATATTGCGCAGGAGCGCTAAGCGTTAAGTCGTAATTTTCGCGGATTCTTTCTTCGCGCGGTTTCCGTTTCGTCCCGTTTTGCTATTTTCGCGCGTCGTAAAGGTTCATTAAAATATTGCGCATGACACGTTTTTTCTCCCGATTTCGCAACGAGGACTGGATGGCCACGCTGATCGGTTTGGCTCTGACCGTTCTGATCCTCGCGCTGCCGTCTTTCGTTCCCCGTTTCCCCGCCTCTTTGGCTACGCCCGGCGCATGGGTCGCCTTGGGCGGCATGTTTCTGCTGACGCTGGCAGGTTCGATGCTCGGTCTGATTCCCTTGGGCATAGCCGTCAGGCGATTCGTCGTTGCTTTCGTGGCCGTATTCGCTCTGGCTGCCTTGGCCCAGACGGTTTCGGCTTGGAACCCCGTCAAGACATTGGGGCTCGAGTCGGTTTTCTTTTCCGTCCTGTTCGGTCTGCTGATCCGCAATACGGTCGGTCTGCCCCGCTGGCTCGAACCGGCCGTGCGCAGCGAATATTACATCAAGATCGGACTGGTACTGCTCGGCACTTCCGTGCTGTTCGGCGAGATCATGAAAGCCGGCTTTTTCGGGATCGCCCAAAGCGTCGTAGTGGTTTTCTCGGTTTGGTACTTCACGTTCTGGCTGGCTTCCAGAATGAAGCTGGACAAGGAGATGGGCGTCATGCTGGCCAGCGCGGTGTCGATCTGCGGCGTTTCGGCCGCCATCGCCACCTGCGGGGCGATCAAGGGCGACTCGCGGAAACTGTCGTTCGTCGTTTCGCTCGTGCTGGTCGTGGCCGTGCCGATGATGTACCTGATGCCCTGGCTGGCGCGTTCGCTCGGCCTGTCGCAGGAGGTGGCCGGAGCATGGATGGGCGGTACGATCGATACGACCGGCGCCGTCGTCGCCTCGGGCAAGTTCTTGGGCGATGTGGCCGAAACGTACAGCGTGATCGTCAAGTCCTCGCAGAACGTGCTGCTCGGCGTGGCGGCTTTCGCCATATCGATCTACTGGTCGCTCAGGGGGACCAATCAGGCCGAGCGGCCTACCGCGCGCGTGCTGTGGGACCGTTTCCCGAAGTTCGTGATCGGATTCGTACTGACCTCGCTTCTGTTCAGTTTCTGTCTGGAGCCGGCGCGCGCCAAAGAGCTGGGCGCTTTGGCCAAGGGCGTGCGCGAGGCGCTGTTCTCCGTCGCTTTCGTCTGCATCGGGCTGGAGACCGATTTCAAGATTCTGCTGGGCCGCGAGAACCGTCGGAGCGTTTCGACTTTCCTGATAGCCCAGAGCTTCAATATCGTCGTGACGCTTGTCATGGCTCTGTTGCTTTTCGGCTGGCTGGCCGGGTAGCCCGGGGTACGGAAATCGCAATAAGAAACCGGGGCGTATGCCCCGGTTTCTTATTGCTTGAGTGATCCGAAAATAGCGGTCGCTTGCCAACTATCTGCGCCGCATGACGATTCCGTTGGCGACAGGCCGTTCGCTACGGAATATGAGCACTTTGTCCGACGGTACGTTGACGAGGTTCCTCGACTTAGTCCATAGCGTCGACGATCCGCCTCCGTCCAGATTGACGGCTTGTTCGAGGCCGAGCAGATGTGCGAAGGCAATCGGCTGGATCGACAAGCGGCTCGGCCTTAAAGTAATAGTCCGGAATGCGCCCGATGTGCGTGACGGCCGACGGCTTTCTCCTTGCGTCCGTCCACGGTCATTAAAACGACCGTGCCGTCTTTCTTAACGCCGATGCAGGAGCGGGGATGCCTGTCGCGGGACGAGTTTCCGACGATCGTTCGTCCGTTCTCGATCAGCATGGGGCCGGCGACCAGAACGCTGGGAAAGCGGTCGAACCATTCCGGGTCGGTCGACGGTACGTAAGCGAAATGAAGCAGGCCCAGCGAGTCGATGCCCAAGGCGCCCGTGCTGCCGGCCGTATGGCTCTGGCGGGGATATTTCCCGTTGATCTTGATCAGGTCTGCGGCTTCGGCCCGGGTAGTTTTCGTTTTGAAATATCCGCCGTTGATCGCGGCGACCGCGGTGTCTTGACGCCCATCTGAGAGGTTTTTTCGATCAGGGTATCCTGTACCAGAAGCGGATAATAAAGACTCGGATCGACTTCCACGACGGAAATCCGCTGCAGCGTGTCGAAAACGCGCGTCTGAAGCTTTTTGCACAGGATGCCCTCTTCGTCGATCAGCACCTTCCATGGGCCGTCCGTGATGGCCAGAGAGTCTTCGGCTCTTTGGGCCGAGGCTGCCGCAGCCGTTGCGGACAGCCAGAAAATAAGAAGCGCCTTGAATAATTTCATAATAGATAATTTGATTAGAGAGTTATGATTTATTTTGAGTATAGTTTGCTCAGGTTTTCCTGAACCCGCTCGTCGAACAGATAGTCGTCGTACTCCATGTATTTGTCGATCATTCCGTTAGGCGTGATTTCGATGATGCGGTTGGCCACCGTGTTGATGAACTCGTGGTCGTGCGAGGTCATCAGAACGATTCCCTTGAACGAGACGAGCGCATTGTTGAATGCCTGGATCGATTCCAAATCGAGGTGGTTCGTCGGCGAGTCCAGTATCAGCGTGTTGGCTTGCTGGATCATCATGCGCGCGATCATGCAGCGCATCTTCTCGCCTCCGGAAAGCACGTTCACCCGCTTGTGGATCTCGTCGCCGCTGAAAAGCATCTTGCCCAGATAGCCGCGCAGATAGAGTTCGCTCGTGTCGTCCGAGAACTGGGCTATCCAGTCGAGGATACTGAGCTGGTTGTTGAAAAACGACGCATTGTTCAGCGGCAGATAGGCGGGCGTGATCGTGACGCCCCACTCCACCATGCCCGTGTCGGGCTTGTCGTTCCCCGCGATGATTTCCATGAGCGCCGTGACGGCCCGCGGCTCGCGGGACAGGAAAGCCACCTTGTCGCCTTTCTCGACGGCGAAGGAAATATTGCTGAACAGCGTCTCTCCGTTCACCGTCTTGCTCAGCGAGTCGACGGCCAGTATTTTCGTTCCCGCCTCGCGAGAGGGCTGGAAAATGATGCCCGGGTACTTGCGCATCGAGGGTTTGATCTCCTCGATATTGAGCTTTTCGAGCATCTTCTTGCGGCTGGTCGTCTGCTTCGACTTGGCCACGTTCGCGCTGAAACGCTGGATGAACTCGAGCAGTTCTTTCTTCTTCTCCTCTGCTTTCTTGTTCTGGTTCGCCAACTGGCGCGCCGCCAGCTGGCTCGACTCGTACCAGAAGCTATAGTTGCCCGAGAACAGGTTGATGTCGCTGTAGTCGATGTCGATGATGTGCGTGCTGACCGAGTCCAGAAAGTGACGGTCGTGCGAAACGACCAGCACGGTATTCTCGTAGTTCGACAGATAGTTCTCGAGCCACATGATCGTATTCACGTCCAGGTCGTTCGTCGGCTCGTCGAGCAGCAGATTGTCGGGCTTGCCGAAAAGGGCTTGGGCGAGCAGCACGCGGACTTTCTCCTTGGCGTTCAGACTGCCCATTTTTTCGTAATGCAGGGCCTCTCGGATGCCCAGCCCGCTCAGCAGCTCCGCCGCGTCGCTCTCGGCGTTCCATCCGTCCATTTCGGCGAACTTCTCCTCCAGTTCGCCGGCCCGGATTCCGTCCTCCTCCGAGAAGTCGGCCTTGGCGTACAGGGCGTTCTTCTCCTGCATCAGCGACCAAAGCGGCTGATGGCCCATGAGCACCGTGTCGAGCACCGTGCACTCATCGTATTCGAAGTGGTCCTGCTTGAGTACCGAGAGTCTTTCGTGAGGCCCGAAGGCGACCGATCCGCGCGTGGGCGTCACTTCGCCGCTGAGCACCTTGAGGAAGGTCGACTTCCCTGCGCCGTTGGCTCCGATTACGCCGTAGCAGTTGCCCGGCGTGAACTTCAGATTGACATCCTTGAACAGGACCCGCTTGCCGTATTGAACTTCCAAGTTTGAAACCGTAATCATCTTTTTGTCGTCGTATTTGATATCCGCGGCAAAAGTACTATTTCCCGAGCGTTATTCCAACCCCGGGCGGCAGGGTACGGGAGCCTCTCAATCGAGCGGAGTGAGGATGATGTTGCGGAACTGGACGGGGCCTCCTTCGCTTTGCAGGCCGATGAATCCCTGACGGTTCGACAGACCGGTGAGCCGGTTCTGAAGCTGGCCGTTGACGTGCACGGTGATCGTGCTGTCCGAGCAGACGATCTCGGCCGTGTTCCATTCTCCGACCGGTTTCTCCGTCGAGGGCTCGAGTTTCGGGAGTATGATCAGCGCCGAGTCGGCCCGCAACTCGGCGCTTTCCGTGCCCGAGGAGTGGATCAGGTCTCCGGCTTTGCCGTTCCATAACTGGCATTCGTAGCAGTTCGGCCAGATGCCGTCGCGCTGGATGTGCAGGAAGATGCCGCTGTTGGTCGCCGAATCGGGCCAGCGCCATTCGGCATTGAGCCGATAGTCGGCGTACGGTATTTCGGTTCGGATGTAGCCGAACTTTCCCGAGAGCGAGATCGCTCCGTCCTCGACGGTGAATTCCGTCGAGGGATGGAGCGTAGAATCCTCGAGCACGGCGGTCCATCCGTTCAGGTCTTTGCCGTTGAAAAGCGAGACGGCAGCGGGTTTCGGTCCGCAAGAGATCAGGATCGCAGCGACGGCGACCGCAAGAATCGATTTTTTCATTATGCTGTCTGGTTTGAGCGTTCGTCGGAGGTTTCCCATCGTATGGCGGCTTTGCAGGCGGCGGTCCCGTCTTCGAACCTGATTTCGAAACGGTCCCTGTCGGTCCCGCATTCGCAGCATACGACCAGTTGCTGTCCGTAGCGGGTTTCGTGCACGAAGTTGACGTCGAGCCGCTTCATCCGGCAGCCGGTCAGTTTTTCGAGCGGCAGCGCGTCGAGCATCCACTGGATGTATTTCATGCTGTTGGTGTGCTGGTTGAAGTCGATGTCGCTGTACCGGACGCGCCGGCTGTCGCACGGTACGCCTTCGATGCGGCCTATTTTGGCCGGTTTGTCGATCGGGCACGGGATAGCGAGCAGCGCTCGGGAATAGTCGACGTTATCTCTTAGATCCAGCGGCTGTCGGGTCTTCACGTCGATCATCGCCCAAAGGGTGGAAGCCGCCGCGATCCGTTGTCCTCCGGCATCCGTGACGATGAAATTGCGGGTGGTCATCAGACGGCCGATCTCGCCGACCCACGTGCCGACCGTATACCGCTCGTATTCGGCCGGCAGCCGGTCGATCTCGACGGCCATGCGCGACAGGACCCAGGTCGAGTCTTTGCTTTGCAGGTTGCGGATTCCGAACCCGATCCGGTCCGCGTCTTCGCCGGCGGTATGCAGAATACTGTCGCCGAGGGTGATGATCGTGGCCCTTTTGGTTAGGTCCACCTCGCGGGGCTGCACCGCATAGTCGTATCTTGCGTATGGAATTTCCTGTTTCATCTGGCATATTGAATCATACCGTTTCGGAAAACGGTCCGTATGGCGGACCCGCTCCTGCGACCGGTGCGGCGGGATGCAACGGGCTCCCGACCGGTTCACGAAGATAGCAAAAGATTTTTATAATGGAATGCGGATCGTTCGGTTCTTCGCTTTTGGAAAATCGAGGTTTGTTCGTATTTGTCTGAATATTATTTTTTTGGCTGTGAGCCCTTCTTCGAGTCGAGGGAGTCGATCGTTTCGAATACGCCTGCCGCCCAAAAGCCGTGCTATATGGCAAGATTTATAATCTGCGGTTTGGAATTGTCGCTCTCGGTGCGAGGATTTCCGACCGCGTCAAAATAAGCCGCCGGAGGCCTGTTCCAAGGCCAGCAGACCTTTCTTGGCTTCCAGTCCCCCGCCGTACCCTACCAGTTTACGGTCGCTTCCGATGACCCGATGGCAGGGAACGAAGATCGAAATCGGATTGGCCCCGTTGGCCGCGGCTACTGCGCGCACGGCTTTGGGGCATCCCAGTTTTCGCGCCAGTTCGCCGTAGGAAACGGTTTTGCCGTAAGGGATATTCTGCAATTCTCGCCACACCGAGTTTTGGAAATCCGTTCCGGTAAATATCAGGGGAATGTCGAATGCGGTTCTTTCCCGGGCGAAATATTCGTCGAGCTGGGCGATCGCTCGCTCGATCGTATCCGAAGCGCCGTCTTCGTAAACGGCGTGCAGGGCATGTCGTATTCGCCTGTCATTGATGTCTCTGCGTTTCTCGTGCGCCCAATCGCAGATGCACAGCTTGCCATCGAAGGAACCGACAAGCAACTCCCCTACCGGAGAAAGGTAGCGTTTGATCCGGATAGCGTTCATGTTTTCGTTTTTAAATCGTTATATTCTGATTTGAGATAAGTTCCCTCCGGCGTGTCGGACGGTTTAGGGGGCTTGTTTTTCCGTCGGACCTTGTTTTTCAAAGGTTTGCAATCTTTTATTCCGTCCACGGCTCCGCTCGCTACGGCCCAAAGGTATAGGCTGGCGACGGAGGCATAGGGAGAGTATCGCTTCCGGTAACGGTCGAACTTAGTCCGGTCGATGCTGCGGTGACGGTAAGTCATGCGCAGTCCGCGAATGATCGCCAGATCTTGGAAGCTGAATACGTCGGGACGCTGCATGGAGAATATCATCAACATTTCGGCTGTCCATACGCCGACTCCCTCGAGTTCCGTCAGTTTGGCGCAGACTTCTTCGTCCGGCAAGGTCTCGAGGGCTTGGATGTCGAACTCTCCGCTGACGATTTTCTTGGCTGCCGATTTGATATAAGCCGCTTTCCTGAAAGAGATGCCGAACCGTTGCAGTTCTTCTTCCGGCATGCGGTCGATGGCTTGCGGCGTAATTTCCCGCAGCCCGTGCTTCATTCTTGCCCAGATCGTCTCGTGCGCTCTGGTGGATATCTGTTGTCCGACGATGGAATGTACGAGCGCGGCGAACAAGTCGGGAATGACGGTTCTTTCGATTTTCCCGACCTTTTCTATGACCTTTGCCAGCCGTTTGTCCCGCCTT
>ENA-UONX01001770-UONX01001770.1-human-gut-metagenome-genome-assembly--contig:-P74old-NODE-1770-length-18437-cov-19.963551_pt1 | contig 18437 bp, 19 predicted proteins | sample MGYA00242466_ERZ724013 | MGnify/ENA metagenome assembly ERZ724013 | reverse complement strand
GAGCAGAGTTTTACACCTAATTGGGGATAAAACAGCTCATGGCTGGCGGCGGTGTCGCGCTGATTGGCACCACGCTGGTGCCGCTGCTCTCCGGCCTCTTTGGGTAAGAAGAGATGCCGTGGGAAAGGATAATGTTCAACTCGAGCTTTCCTATGAAATAATTTGACTTGTAACTTAAAATGTGTTACAATTCAAAAAGAATTTCGAGGAGGTGCGGCGATGGAAATGCAAGCGTATCTTGAAAAGGTGCTTCACCGTGAAGTGCGGCTGACGGCCTATGAGGATATTGCAAAGCTGCCGCTGATTTATCGCAGTACTGTCCGGCTTCATGTCCTGAACATAGATAAACAGTCGTGTCTGCTGATTGAACCTCTGGAAACCATGGCGTTGCCGGATTTGCGCAAGTGTTGTAAGCAGACAGAACGTCTCACCGGGATGCCCTGTGCTTTGTATCTGCATACGCTCAGCTATTATGCCAAAGAAAGCCTGCTGAGGGAAGGTATCGCTTTTGTGTGGGAAAATCATCAACTGTATTTGCCTTTCATGGGTGTGCTGCTGAACTCTTGCGATGAGCGCCAGTTGAACCCCTGCTCCCAAATTTCTTTCATGACACAAAAACTTCTTTTGAAGGCACTGTATGAAGTGTGGAACGGGACAACCGTCACACAGGCTGCCGAGGCGTTGGGCGTGTCAAAAATGACGATTACCCGCTGCTTTGACGAGATTGAAGTGCTGGAACTTCCTATTTTGCAGGTAAAGAATCGAGCAAGAAAGCTGTACGCCGCTCCTGATAAGCGTGCTATGTGGCAGACCATCCAGCCTGTCCTGCGGAATCCTATCATTAAGGAATTCCGACTGGCCGAGATTCCACAAGCTGACCTGCCTCTGAGCGGTCTTTCCGCACTGGCAGAATATTCTATGTTGACGGATAATCCTTATCCGACTGTAGCTTTTGAAAAAGTGCAAATACGGGAACTGAATCCCAACGCATGGAAGCAAGTGCCGCAGATAGAACAGCCGGTATGCGTTGCGCATGAAGTTGGCTATCTATTGCCTTTTGGCAATCACAATGCCATCGACCCACTCTCTGCCGCGCTGATGCTGACGGAAGAAGATAAAACAGATCCCCGCGTAGAAACATCATTGAACGAAATGTTGGAGGAATACGTATGGTAAAAGGGCTTGATGTTTTTCATGAGTACTTTCATGGATACGCCAATCAGTATGTTCTTATCGGCGGTGCCGCGTGCAGCATCTCGTTTGAGGAACAGGACGCTGCTTTTCGAGCCACAAAAGACCTGGACATGGTGTTAATTGTCGAAGCACTTACCGCTTCCTTTGGTACGCGCTTCTGGCAGTTTATCCGTGATGGCGGTTATCAAAATCGAGCCCGTAGCAATGGCAAACCTCAATTTTTCCGTTTTGACAAACCAGCCGATTCACGCTTTCCAAAGATGATCGAACTGTTTTCCCGTACTGACTGGCTGCTGAACGAAGGTGCAGGTTTAACGCCTATCCATATAGATGACAGCGTTTCAAGTCTTTCAGCGATTCTGCTGAATGACGCTTACTATCAAGCTCTGCTGAATGGACGGAATGTGATCAATGGGCTGTCCATCTTGCGTCCTGAGTGGCTGATTCCCTTCAAGGCAAAAGCATGGCTTGATCTCCGTGACAAGGTTGGAACGGATTCAGCAGACATCAAAAAGCACCGAAATGATATCATTCGTCTGGCATCTGAACTGATACTAAAGCCAGTAAGCTTACCCGATGAGATCAGGAACGATATGGTCACGTTTATTGACGCCTTTGATGTAACGGAAACAGAACTAAAGTCACTGAGGATAAGGGGCGTAACCGCTGAACAGATCAAAACAGTTTTGAAAACGAACTATATTGGTTAACACTTGGAAAATGCACGCGCACGAGCCTGTGCTTTTCGGCGGCCAGAACTGATAAACAATCAGCTCTGGCTATTTTTCTGCCTTTTTTCAGACACGGAGAAAAGGCAACGCATCATTTGTGCATTTCGAGGAGGGATGCCCATTGAACTTCATCTGGGACAAGATTACCGAATGGCTGAAGGGGCTGCTGGTCAGCGGCATTACGAGCAATCTGTCCGGCTTATTTGATTCGATCAATACCCGTGTGGGCGAAGTCGCGGCGACTATCGGTACGACACCGCAGGCATGGAACAGCAGCATTTTCCAGATGATTCGCACACTGTCAGAGAATGTCGTTGTCCCCATCGCGGGAATCATCCTGACGTTCGTGATGTGCCTGGAACTGATTCAGCTGCTGATTGACCGCAACAACCTCCATGACTTTGAGACGTTCATTTTCTTCAAGTGGATTTTCAAAACGTTCTGCGCAGTACTCATCGTAACCAACACATGGAATATCGTGATGGCCGTTTTTGATGTGGCGCAGCATGTTGTCAATCAGGCTTCCGGCATCATCATCGGCGATACGGCCTTGGATGTGACCGCGCTGATGGGCAATATGGAGCAAGCGCTGATGGAGATGGACGTCGGCCCGCTGTTTGGGCTTTGGTTCCAAAGCTCCCTGATGGGGATTATCGCGTGGGTGCTCAGCATCTGCATCTTCATCATCGTGTATGGACGTATTATCGAGATCTATATGGTCACCTCTGTAGCGCCGATTCCGATGGCAACCATGGTGAACCGCGAATGGGGACAGATGGGCAATAACTATCTGCGCAGTCTGTTCGCGCTTGGGTTTCAGGCTTTTCTCATCATGGTCTGCGTGGCCATCTATGCGGTACTGGTGCAGGGCATCAGCGTCGGAAATGATATTGGTGCCGCGCTGTGGACGTGTATCGGCTATACGGTTTTGCTCTGCTTCACCCTGTTTAAGTCCTCCAGTGTCGCAAAGTCTATTTTTAATGCCCACTAATCATCACGCAGAACACGGAGAAGAAAATGAACAAACAGCACAAGAACCGCCAGTACACGGTGTGCTTTGCTTCCGTGGGCGCGGTAAACGCGGCGGCCTTAGCGCCCAGCCCCCGAAAGCAGCCTAAGCGGGAACATCCGCTTCGCCGCAGAAAGCCCAAACGGCAGGGCAGCAGAAACCAGACCGGCAAGCGACTGCCCATGATGACATCCGAAAAGCGGTTCGTGAACCGGCTCTGGTGGGCTGAACACCACGGAAAGGAAGCAAATCAATGGCCTATGTCCCTGTCCCCAAGGATTTGACGCGCGTCAAGTCCAAATTTCTTTTCAACCTGACTAAACGTCAGGTCATCTGCTTCGGTCTGGGTGCGCTCGCGGGCGTGCCCTTTTTCTTTCTGACAAAAGACGCGCTAGGCACCAGTATGGCTGCCATGCTGATGATTGTCCTGATGCTGCCGTTTTTTATGTTCGCCATGTTCGAGCGGCACGGCCAGCCGCTGGAAGTGCTGCTCAGGCATTTCATTCAGGCACGCTTTATCAAGCCCCGGACGCGCGTTTTTCAAACCGATAACTTTTACGCGGCCATCGACCAAAATATCCGATACCGCCGGGAGGTGCAAAAAATTCTTGAAAACCAAAGAAAAAGAAAAAATCAAACTGACAAAGGCTGAGAAAAAGCAGCTGCGGGCACTGATGCGCCAAAGGCAGCAACAAAAGAAAGGTCCCTACACCGCGCAGGAAACCATTCCATATCAGCGGATGTGGCCGGATGGTATCTGCCGTGTCACCGACCGCTATTACACCAAAAACATCCAGTTTCAGGACATCAATTACCAGCTGGCGCAGAATGATGACAAGACCTCCATCTTTGAAGGCTGGTGTGATTTTCTCAATTACTTTGACAGCGGGATTCATTTGCAGTTCTCGTTCCTGAATCTGACCGCGAACGCGGAAACCTTTGAGCAAAGCGTTCTGATTCCCGACCGGGATGACGGCTTCAATGATATCCGGCACGAATACGCGCAGATGCTTCAGGAGCAGCTGGCGAAGGGCAACAATGGCCTGACCAAGAGCAAGTACCTGACCTTTGGGGTGGACGCGGAGAATTACAAAGCAGCCAAGCCGCGTCTGGAACGCATTGAGATGGACTTGCTGAACGGTTTCAAGCGGCTGGGGGTGGCCGCCGCGCCGCTGAATGGTCAAGATCGGCTGAAGCTGCTGTATGATCTGTTCCACATGGACAATCAGACGCCTTTCCTCTTTGACTGGAAATGGCTTGCGCCATCGGGATTATCCACCAAGGATTTCATCGCGCCTTCAAGCTTTGATTTCCGAGAAAAGCACAGCTTCGGCATGGGCAGCAAGTATGGCGAAATCAGCTTCTTCTCCATTCTGGCTTCCGACCTGAATGACCGCTGTCTGGCGGACTTTCTTGCCATGGAATCATCACTTGTGGTCAGCTTCCATGTGCGGGCCATTGACCAGACCGCCGCCATCAAGGACATTAAGCGGAAAATCACCGACCTGGATAAAATGAAGATTGAAGAACAGAAAAAGGCCGTCCGTTCCGGCTATGATATGGACATTCTTCCCTCTGATCTGGCGACTTACGGCGGCGAGGCAAAGAAACTGCTGGAAGATTTGCAAAGCCGCAATGAGCGCATGTTTCTCATTACCTTTCTGGTCATGAACACCGCGGACAGCAAAAAGCAGCTCACGCTGAACGTGAAGCAGGCGCAGAGCCTCGCGCAGCAGCACAACTGCCAGCTGATTCCGCTGGACTATCAGCAGGAAGCCGGCATGGTTTCCTGTCTGCCGCTGGGCTATAACACAATTCCGATTCAGCGCGGTCTGACGACATCGTCAACCGCGATTTTTATGCCCTTCACGACGCAGGAGCTGTTCCAAACCGGCCATGAAGCCCTATATTACGGTCTCAACGCGCTGTCCAACAACCTGATTATGGTGGATCGCAAATCACTGAAAAACCCGAACGGCCTGATTCTGGGCACACCGGGTTCCGGCAAGTCTTTCTCAGCCAAACGTGAAATGTCGAATGTGATGCTGCTGACGAATGACGATGTAATCATCTGCGACCCGGAAGGCGAGTACTACCCACTGGTCTATAAGTTTGGCGGGCAGGTCATTCGGATTTCGCCAACCAGCACGAATTATATCAACCCCATGGACATCAACCTCAACTACAGCGATGATGACAACCCATTATCCCTGAAATCAGACTTTATTCTGTCCCTGTGCGAGCTGATTGTCGGCGGTCGAGATGGTTTGCAACCTATTGAAAAGACGGTGATCGACCGTGCGGTCCATATTGTGTATCAGCCGTACCTCAACCATCCTACGCCGGAAAATGTTCCGATTCTGGAAGACTTGTACAACGCCCTCCGCGCACAGGAAGAAAAGGAAGCGCAGACGCTGGCTACCGCCCTTGAAATCTATGTCACCGGTTCGCTGAATGTATTTAACCATCGAACCAATGTGGACGTAAATAATCGTATGGTCTGCTATGACATCAAGGAGCTGGGCAAGCAGCTGAAAAAGCTGGGTATGCTCATTGTGCAGGATCAGGTATGGGGTCGCGTCACGGCAAACCGTAGTGAGGGAAAATCCACCCGATACTACATGGATGAATTCCATTTGCTGCTACGCGAGGAACAAACAGCGGCCTACTCCGTGGAAATCTGGAAACGCTTCCGCAAATGGGGCGGCATCCCGACAGGCATCACGCAGAACGTGAAAGATCTGCTCGCCAGTCAGGAGGTTGAAAATATCCTTGAAAACTCGGATTTCATCTACATGCTGAATCAGGCTTCTGGCGACCGCGAAATTCTCGCGCGAAAACTGGGCATTTCGCCGCATCAGCTGTCCTATGTGACTCAAAGCGGCGAAGGTGAAGGGCTGCTGTTCTACGGCAATGTCATTCTGCCCTTCCGCGATCACTTCCCGAAAAACACGGAACTCTATCGCCTGATGAGCACCAAGCCTAATGAAAAGTTCTGAATAATGGAAAGAAATGCGAAGAACGGCTGAGTTTCAGCCGTTCTTGCCCAAATATCTTTCGATAAAAATTTTTGTTTTGTCGTCATAGCGATTGTAGCCAGGATACCCCAGATCACGCAATGCATCTGAAATGCCCCGAAGCTCTTTGTTGAAATTGTTTGTAATCATAGATACACGCTCCTTTCAAGGTGGTGTGTCTATTGTCGTTGAAAGGAGACATCCATGCAATTATTATCGAAAGTTTTTTCTGTAAAAATGGTTTATAGGCAGCTGATTACAATTATTCTTTCCATTTATAAAAACTTTTCATTACACCTTTTATGTAAAGCTTTGCATAACAAGCCCAGTGAAATCAATCTTTCCTGACGAGGAGGCAGCTCATGGAAGCATCACGGAACCGAGATTCTCCCAAACTTCAGTTTTCCAAGGAAGAGAGCGCGCGGTTGGTGCTGGAAAAGAAGAAAGCGAAAGTCGAAAAGGCGGCAAAACAGCTGGAACACGCTGAACGAAAAATCAGAAAGCAGCGTCGTCTCGTGCTGACTCAGGAAGAAATGATCGCGGAAAATCAGGCAAGTCCCATATCCGCTCCGGCTTCTTCTGAAAAAGCCTCCGCGAAGAAAAAAACGGTTCGGCTGCACTTCGAGGAGCATCCAACTCAACCGCCTTCCCAAACCCAGCATCCGGCGCGACAGACTTTGCGCGCTGCCCATGATGCGCTTCATCAACAGGTTTCAGAAGCCAATGAAGACGATAACGCTGCTGTCCATGCTGTCCTGAAAGCGGATGACATTCAAGAAAGCGTCTTGCGGGCTGGTGAACATGCCTATCATGCCCATGCGCTTCGTCCCTACAAACAGGCCGCGGCATCGGAACGCAAGCTGGAAAGGGCTCAAACGCAATACCAAAAAACGCGGCAACGGGTAAAAAATCCATCATTCACCAGCAATCCCTTCTCCAGATGGCACCAGAAACGCGCCATCCGAAAAGCATACGCGGCGGAAAAGTCGGCGCGGAACGCGGCAAGTCGGACAGAACAAATCACTACGACCGCTGGAAACACGGCAAAAAAGCTGTCAGGGTACTTTACCCGTCATCCGACAGCGCTGGCCATGATCGCGCTGGCCGCGATGCTGCTTCTCGTGATGAGCAGTTTGCAGTCCTGCACGCCGCTGGCGCAGTCCGTGCTGCAATCTGTCATCATCGGCACGTATCCCGCGGAAGAGGAAGACGTGAAAGCCGCCGAACGCGCCTATGCCGCGCTGGAAAAACAGCTTGCGGATGAAATGACGCACTATGACCGCGACCATCCGGAATACGACGAGGTGCTGGTGGATGCCGATGAAATCTGGCATGACCCTTATGTGCTGATCGCGATCATCTCGGCGGTCTATGACGGGCAGCCGTGGACGCTGGATACCGCGATGCCGGTGATTGAAAAGTACTTCCAGCTGCAGTATGTCGTGACGCCATCCGTGACCACGGAGACCCGCTACCGAACGGAAACAAAGCGCCAGATGAACCCGGAAACGGGGAAAATGGAAACCGTAACGGTTCGTGTCCCGTACCGCTACAAGACTTGTCATGTCCGATTGGAGAATAAAGACCTCTCGCACCTGCCGGTCGTCAGCATGAGCCATCATACCATGGGCATGTACGCGCTGTATATGGCAACCCACGGCAATATGGAGGGCATTTTCGCGAGTAATCCCTACGCAAGGCCGCTGAAAGACCCGATGCTCTACGATATTCCGGAGGAAACACTGAACGCAGATCCCACATTCGCCGCGCTCATGGAGGAAGCCAAAAAGTACATCGGCTATCCCTACGTCTGGGGCGGCGCGTCGCCTGAAACCAGCTTTGACTGTTCGGGCTTCGTGAGCTATGTGTTCACACACAGCGGCGTGTACAATACCGGCCGCCTTGGCGCGAAAGGGCTTCGAAGTCTGTGCGAAAAGGTTCCCAATGACCAGGCCAAGCCCGGTGATGTCGTCTTCTTCGAGGGAACCATGGGCGATGACGTGAGCGGCATTACGCATTGCGGCCTTTATGTCGGCAACGGCATGATGATCCACTGCGGATCGCCCATTGGATTTGCCGATCTGAATGACGCCTACTGGCGGCAGCATTTTCACTCCTTCGGCAGAATGCCCGGTCTTTGAGATTTGCAACAGGGAGTCCACTGAAACGGACTCCTTTTTTACTGCCTACAGAAAGGAATAAAAAACAATGAATATGATGTTTCATCGCGCCAGAACAGAACGTGATGCCCTGAACATTGCCAAGGAAGTGCTCGCCGCCATTCTGGTACTGCTCCTTCTTTCAGCCTTCCTGCCGGCGCACGCGGAGGAAGATACGGAAACGGATGATTTCTTCGGTCTTGATGTCATTCTGGAAGACCCGGAATATTTTCTGTTTGATGAGCCTGAAGATGAGATTCCTGTCATTACCTCGGTTGGCAGGAGCAACGTCAAGGTGGCTGGCGTCAAGTCCAAGCATCAGCTGGTGCAGTACACCATTCCCGAAACACTGCTCCGGGCGGACGAGAACTTTCTGGCCCTGATGATGGAGGCGGAGAAATATATCGGCTATCCCTATGTGTATGGCGGCAGCAAACCTTCTTCTGGCTTCGACTGTTCCGGCTTCGTGTGCTGGGTGTACCGCGAATCCGGCGTGTACGATACCGGCCGCGTCGGCGCGAAAGGGCTCTATTCGCTGTGTTCTGTCATTGAGCGCGAAGAAGCCCGCCCTGGAGATCTGGTTTTCTTTGAGAAAACGATGGGTACTGATGTGAAAGGCATCACGCATGTGGGCATCTACGTCGGAAATGACATGATGATTCATGCCGGCGACCCGGTTGGCTTTGCCGATTTGAAAAGCGAGAAGTGGGCGAAGAAGATTTACGGCTTTGGGCGACTGCCCATCAATTAACGAGGTGAACCACAATATGAATGAACCCAAGAAACGATACCCCGCCGACAGAGAAAAGCTCCACGCGCTGCTGGAAAAGAAAGAACAGGCGCTGGTGGATTTGACCAACGAGGTTCAGGAGCTGCGGGAGCGCACGCTGGCGGCGGATCGTACCGCCATCATCACCAACTGTGAGATGTACAGTCTGACTCCGGAAATGCTTGCCGAGTTCCTGAAAACAAAGTTCGGCAATCCGGACGAAAAGCAGGAGACTGAACTGCCGGAAGGCGCGCGGATTGTGCCTTCTCTTTCCGAATATCCCGTAATACCTGAGGAGGAGACCGATGAAGACGCGTATTAAACGACGGGCGGCCATTCTGATTTTAGCAGCGGTTCTGCTGACAAGTCTCTGTCCGACTGCCCTAGCAGAGGCGGAAATCCCCAAGGAAGAAGTTTCGCCTTATCGGATTGTCCTGACCGCGCCGGGCGGCTGGAACAGCAGCAACAGCGCGGTCATCAAGGTATCGCTGCAAGACCCAAGTGGTCTGGGCTGGTACCGAATCGAATACCGCGTGAATGACGGCAACTGGCATGACTGTGAAGACCTGTTTGATCATGGCGAAGCAGAAATCGCCGTGCGGGAAAACGGTACCTTTACCCTTCGCGTGCTGGATCCCCATGGGCATCCGTTTGAGGAAACCGCCGCGGTGCGGACCATTGATTTGGCCGCACCAACGGTGCAAGTGGAAATCAACGGCGACATTCTGCGTGTGGAAGCGCGGGATGATCTGTCCGGTGTGGCGGGTGTACAGGTCAACAGCCTACTTTTTACGGACCCGATCAACCATGTGGTTACCGTCAGTCTGGATGAAAGCATGGCGCGGTTTGATCAGCTTTCCATCCGTGCTTTTGACTACGCGGGCAACTTCTCAGAACCGGTTCTTTTGGAGAACCCCAATTATCAGGAGCCGGATTCCGCGACACCTGAACCGACGAAAACACCCAAGCCCACCCGAAAACCCGCGGCAACCCCAGAACCAGAACCGACCAAGTGCCCCTATGGATTGGGCGGCTCGCTCATCTACGTTCCCGACGATGGTAATCCCACCGCTGCGCCGACGCAGGTCCCCACACCTGAGCCGATTATTCAGACGGAGTATATTCCCATCGGACCGGGAATGCCCTACAAAGCGGACGGCAACAGCCATACGCTGGATGTCCTGTATTCCGCCGCGACGAACAAGCAGTTCATTACCCTGCAAAGTAAGAACGGAAACACCTTTTATCTGGTGATTGACTACGACAAGCCGATTGATGAAGACGCGGAAATGTATGAGACCTACTTCCTCAATCTGGTGGATGAGAAAGACCTGCTGGCGCTGATGTCGGACGAGGAAAAAGCAGATTTGCCAACGCTGACCCCGGAGATTATCTACGTCACGCCGGAACCTACCGCTGTACCAGCACCTACCACTGTTCCCGAACCGCAGCCATCCAGCAAGTCTGACCAGCAGACCGCCATCCTCGCTTTGATCGCGATGCTGGTACTGGGCGCGGCAGGCACTTTTATGCTGTTCAAGAACAAGGGAAACGGCAAAAAGAACCGCGCGGACAACGACTTCCTCATGGATGATGAGGACGATGAAGCCGAATCATAACCTACTCATTCGCGAAGGAGAAACAACATGGAACTGATTATCACCGAAAAGCCCAGCGTAGGCAGAGCGATCGCCAGCGCGCTGGGCGCGAACGAACGCAAAGACGGCTATCTGGAAGGCAACGGAAGAATCGTCAGCTGGTGCGTTGGCCATTTGGTCGAACTGGCGCTTCCGGCGGAATACGATGCCCGCTACCAACGCTGGCGCTATCAGGATCTGCCCATTCTGCCTGAAAAATGGCAGTACACCGTGAACCCAGAAACCCAAAAGCAGTTCGAGAAACTCTGTGCGCTGATGAACGCACCCAATGTGACGAATATCATCTGCGCCACGGATGCCGGACGGGAAGGCGAGCTGATCTTCCGGCTGGTCTACGAAAAAGCCGGATGCCAAAAGCCCGTTCGCAGGCTTTGGATTTCGTCCATGGAGGAAAGCACGATCCAGCGCGGCATCTGCCTCATGAAGAACCTGGGCGCATACGACCATCTTTATCAGGCCGCACTCTGCCGCGCACAGGCGGATTGGCTGGTTGGCATGAACGCCACCCGCTTCTATTCGCTGCTTTATGGCCCTACGCTCCCTATTGGCCGGGTGATGACCCCAACGCTGGCCATGATTGTCCAGCGGGAGGAAGAGATCCGTCGCTTCAAAAGCACCCCGTTCTTTACTGTCAAGCTGGAAACAGCGTCTGTAACCGCCCGTTCCGAGCGCATCGCTGACCTAAGCGAGGCGCGTACCCGGATGGAACGCTGCAATCGTGAGCAGTACGCTGTGGTCAAGCAAATCCAGCAGAAGCACCGCACGGAGAATCCGCCGCTTCTCTACGATTTGACCTCTCTGCAGCGGGATGCCAACAAACTTTGCGGCTACACGGCGCAGCAGACGCTGGATTACGCGCAGTCCCTTTATGAAAAGAAGTTGCTGACTTATCCGCGTACCGACAGCCGCTATCTGACACAGGACACACGGGACGGGCTGGACGAGCTCGCGAATCGTGTGCGCCTTGCGCTGCCTTTCGCCGCGGCGCTGGAACTGCACGCTCATCCCGACCGGGTCATTGATGACAGCAAAGTCAGCGATCATCACGCCATCATTCCGACCGCGGCGATGCCAGACCTGACGCAGACCATTCATGCCCTGACCAGCGGAGAACTGGATTTGCTTCATCTTGTCTGCGCCCGATTTCTCTGTGCGCTGGATGATCCTCTTGCGTATAACGAAACAACCGTGACGCTGCTTTGTGGAGAGCATGAGTTCACAGCGCGGAGAAAGCGGATGACGTGTATGGGCTGGCAGCGGATTTGGTATGCCTTTCGGGGTAGCCTGGGCAGCCGTCTCGCGGACGAAGAAACTTACCAGGAGGAAGCGATTCCAACAGAGCTCGCGGAGAATATGCGGCTGTCTTCTCCAAAAGCGTCCCTTGAGGAAGGCAAGACTACGCCGCCCGCGCATCATACCGAAGCCACCATTCTTCATGCCATGGAAATCGCCAGCGCGCAGGATATGCCGGAGGACGTGGAACGAAAAGGCATTGGCACGCCCGCTACCCGCGCGGCCATTTTGGAAAAGCTCATGGAGACAAAGCTGCTTGAGCGTGTCGGGGAGAAACGCCGGAAAGTACTGCTGCCCACACCCAAGGGCAAAGCACTGGTCTCCATCCTGCCGGAACAGCTGCTTTCTCCGGCGCTGACCTCGATCTGGGAACAGCGACTGAAGAAAATGGAGCGAGGACAGGAAAAGCCGGAAGACTTTATGCGCGATATTCAAGCGTTTGTGAAAGAACTGATTGCCGATACGCATCGGGCGAAAAACGCGGAGCAGCTGTTTCCGCCGATTCGAGAAAAACTCGGCGCTTGCCCCAAGTGCGGCGCGGCTGTCACCGAGCGCGCGAAAGGCTTCCTGTGCGAAAACCGAACCTGCAATTTCGCGATTTGGAAAAACAGTGGGATTCTATCCAGCGCGGAAAAGCCGCTGACCTCCGGGGAAGTCAAGGAACTGCTTGCAACAGGACAAGTCCGCAAAACCGGTTTGCGCTCCGCGAAAACCAATGCCCCCTATCAAGCTGTTCTGCGACTGGACTACGGCCAGGACGGCAAACCTTTCCTGCGCCCAAGCTTTGACTGAAAGGATGATCTGTATGAAAAAGTTTGTATCCATGCTTTTGACGATATGCTTCTCCCTCCTGCTGCTTAGCACCACCGCTTTCGCCGCGGAGGCTCCCAGCCTTCCGGGCGGTACCCTGACGGCTGACGTCGTTTCGTTTGCGTCCAATCAGACCTATGCTGTCTACGCCGCGCCGGATTCCAAGGGGATTCGAGGTGCGAATGGACGGGCCCGCGTCAGCACCAACGACTGGATTCAGGTGTTCGGCACAGACGGTGACTGGCTGTTGGCTCAGTACGCTATCACCGATTCGCACTTCCGCATTGGCTATATCGACAGAAAAGTGCTGCCTGAGGACGTGCGAGTTCCCGAACTGCGCTTGACGGCGATTCCCGCGGTGGTCAACTATGATGTTGAGGTAACGGATGATCCGCTGATGAGCCACTCTGTGCTGACAACGCTGACGGAAAACACGCGTGTCACGGCCATCGGCAGTCTGGGTGACTGGACCTATATTGAAGGCGGCGAAGGCAAAAGCCATTATCGCGGATTTGTCCCGACCGAGTGCCTGTCCGGGACGGTCAGCGAGCTGCAGGAAGCGAATCATGCCATCGTTGGCAGCTGGAAGCTCTATGCGGGCAGCTCTGTCAACGCGGAACGAATCACCTTCTACGAAAGCGGTGACATGACGGGCTTGGCTGCGCTGGAAAACGGTACATCTGCCCCGTTCAGCGGCACCTGGAAGATTGAAAAATACGATCCTCGCCGCGGCCGCTATTGGAATGAATCAGAATTTGAATTAACGCTCTCGCGCGGCAACACCACGGAGCAGTATGGCTTGCGCATCTGCCGTCAGGCCGTCGAAGAGGGCCGATACAAATACGCGCTGGTACTGTCTGACGGCACGCGAAACAGCAGCATGGTGCTGGAAGGAGAAGAATGAGCAACACTATGATGTTTTCCAAGGAGATGGAACAAGGCTTTCTCCTGTCTCAGCAGGATGGATACGCTGTCTATCAGCTCAAAGGTACTGAAGACAATGCCGCGCTTCGTTTTGCGTCGGTAGATTTGCTGAACCGATTCGCTCAAAAAACACAAAGCAAAGTCAATCACGTGATGGAACGCAAGAAGAATACGCGTTTTTCCAGCAAAGCGGAAGCGGAAGCTATTTGGCGCGGCGAAGGCTTTATCGTGAAGCAGAGCGATGCCCCTGACAGCTTTCGTGTGCAAAGCAATGTTGGCGTAACGGCAGCGGTTCATTTGCGTTTTGAACATGGAGGTTGCTTTATGACAGACTGCGAAATTGAGCAGCTGATCCGCAAAGAAAATTACGCGCTGGTTTACACTGCGCCTTTGTCGGGGGAGTATTGGCAAGCAAAGCCGCCGGATGCGATTTGTGAGTTTCTGTTTACAAAGTTCAATATGGACTGTCCGGAAGACTTTTCCGGTCACAGTCTGAGCGTCAGCGACGTCATTGTGCTGCGGCAAAACGGTCATATGGATGCCTACTATACGGACAGCATTGGCTTTTGCCATCTGCCCGATTTTTTATCTCCGGAAACGCGGACGCTGGAAAAGGTCAAGGACAATCCAACGCAATGTCAGCGTCCCAAAATCAAAAAGAAAGAAATGGAGCGATAAACGGATGATGAACCATAAGCAGATGAACGAACACGACCTGCCCACCGTGGCGCTTTTTCGTCAGAACATAATCCCGGAAGTGGCGCGTCGCAAGCACGATTTCACGAAGGAAGGTCTCTGCCCGCAGACGTGATGATTGATCCCCGAATCATTTTGAGTCTCCGCGCGCTGGCCAGGGATGAGTGCGCGTACTGTCAAAACGGCTTTTGTCTGAAAACAGATGAACGCTGTCATCTAATTCGCGAGGACTGCGACACCCTTCGTGACGGTCTCATCGCGTGTGATTATTTTTATGAATCTGTTCTGCCCGCCGGATGGAACCTGACGGACCTCATTGCCTATGCGCTGTGGTACGCCGAAGCCGACGCGGATGAAGATTTGCTGCTTAAATAACATGCCACATGACCTGCTAAATAGGAGGAAGCCGATGAACATGTTTACCCCGGAAGAAATCAGCCTGATCTGCATCTACAACCCCGGCAATCGCGCCGGTACCATTGCTGAACTCCGCGACATGATGCGCTATCTCATGGCGGATGAGCTGGAGCTGAAGCAGTTGACACAGGGTGTGATTGAAAAGCTGGAAAAGATGTCCGATTCGGCGTTTGACGCGCTGTCCGACGAATTGATCAGGATGACGATTGCGTCTTTCGATTGCGAAGACGCTGCCCGCAGGAACTTTTGCACCGATACGCATGATGAAATCGACTGGGATTCCGAACCGGAATGATGGGAGGAAAACAAATGCAGACAAAGCTACAGGTCTACGTGGCTCTAGCAGAGGATACGGCCCGAAAAATTACCAGTGATTATCTGGACTGGGCTTCCTACCTCACCATGGCTTCCCGGTTGTATAAATACCCGTACCATGACCAGCTGATGATTTACGCGCAGCGCCCGGACGCCACCGCGTGTGCCACTTACGAACTGTGGAATGAGCGGACACGGCGCTACATCAAGCGCGGCGCGAAGGGCATCGCCCTGCTGACACCGGGGCAGGATGGGATGCGTCTGCGATATGTGTTTGACATTTCCGACACGGGGACACGCGCCAATGCCATGGATATCATCCCCTGGGCGCTGACAAAAGACATGTTGGACGATGTTCAGCGAATGCTGGCGGCGGAATATTCCGAGGAGGCTTCCATGGAATTACCGCGGCAGATTGATCAGATTGCCGAGCGGCAGGCGCTGCAATACTGGCAGACCCATGGTCAGGACATCCTCGACAGCGTTGACGGCACGCCGCTTTCCGGGTACGATAGAGACGCGGTCGGAACTTCTTTCCGAAAAGCCGCGGCGGCCAGCATCGCCTTTACTGTCCAGACCCGATGCAGACTGGAACCGGAATTGTCCCGAACCATGTTCCAAGCGGTGCTGGACTGGAACACCCCCGCGGCGGCAGCGGAACTTGGCAAGGCTGTCAGCCTGATTTCCGGTCAAGTCCTTCGCCAGATTGAAATGACCATCAGAAATGCTGAAAGGAGCGTTGAACATGAGCGAACTGATGTACAAGCGCAGCGGAGACTGTCTGTTCCCGGAGATGGAACTGACCAAGGAGGAACAACGGCCACTGGGGAAGTACGGCCTGATGCGGCTGCGGTATCTGGAGAACGAGCGTCCGGGGCTGTACACGAGGCTGTTGCTCAGCGGGAAGCTGATGGAGCACCTCCAGGAGATCGAGCAGACGGCGCAGAACCGGCTCGAAAGCTTGATGAACGAGCTGACGAAGCAGGCGGGCGTGACGGAGGCGCTGAAGGCGCGGGATCAGATGACCTGGGTGCAGAGCATGAACACGCTGCAGGCGCAGGCCGAGGAGACGATCCTGTCGGAGCTGATCTACGCCTGACGGATTACGACCCCGTGCTGGAGCAGATGAGCTTCATCATTCCCGGCGAATCGGAGCAGATCGCGCTGATTGAACACATGGAAGCGGAGAGCGTCCCGGCGACGCCCTTCGCTTTTTCTGTTTCGCAGGAGGACATGGATGACATCCTGCGCACGGGCGGCAACACTGCCAATCACCGTCTGATTTTGGCGGCTGAGTTTTCCAAGGGAAAGCCGGTTGAAGAAATGACGCAGATTCTCCGGCAGGTTTATCACGGCGGCAACGGTATGGTCACGGAGCATGGGCGCATCAGCGCATGGTACGCGGAGGACGGGATTCGCTTCGCGCCCGGTGGGTCGGCGCGCTATACCCGGATTGCGCAGGTCATGTCGTGGGAGGATGCCGCAAGACGCATCGGAGAACTGCTGGAAAGCGGGCAGTTCATGAGCGTGATGGAGCTGGCGACAGCTCCTGCGCATGAACACACTATGATCGCTCAGCGCCTGTGGTATCTTTATGGAGATACAACGACCGAAGGGAAAGCCTTTCTTCCCGCCATGGAATCCATCCGTGGCGGCGGCTTTCCGGACGAAACGGCTCGATTGGCTGAACGCCTGACTGATCCGGCTTTTCTGTCCGGCATTACCACCGAGATGGATGCCTTTGCCGATGCCTATGCGCAAAACCAAAAGCTCCTGCGGTTCCGTTTCCACAACCCATCTGCCCTGGCTCAGTCGATCAGGGAGCTTGCCCTTTCCCGCAGAGAATACGAATCCCTGCTGACGGAGGTGGCAAGGCCAGCGGCCTTCATCACGGAGGATGAGATGGATGCGCAACTTGCCAGCGGGAGCAGCATGGCTGGCGGCAAGGAAAGGATCTACCGTTTCTTTACGGCATATCCCGCGCATACGCCCAAGGAAAAGGCAGATTATCTGAAAGAAGAGTACGGCATCGGCGGGCGCTCCCATGCGGTGTCGGGTTCCGACCACAGCAGCGAAAGCCATGACGGCAAGGGCATCAAGCTGCAAAAGGAAGGCTGCCCGGCGGTTCAGCTCAGCTGGGCGCAGGTGGTCAAGCGGATGGATGCCTTGATTGCGCGTGGCCGGTATATGACGCAATCGGAACTGGAAAACATCAGCGCGTTGCCGGAAAAAGAGGTAACTATTGAAGAACTGGACGATGACGAGCCCATCGACACAGAATATGTACGTCAGGGACTGGCTGCCTCGGGCATTGTCAATGGTGAAGTTGTGGACGAGGATGCGCTCAGAAGCAGCCCGTTCATTCAGCAGGTGACGGAGCTGGCGGAGCAAATTCAGGCTGAACAGGATAGCGAAGAGTCGCCTGTCGTGGACGCAGGAAAGAATTCTCCTGGAGCTGCTGAACCGAAGCACCTGTACAAGGTCGGTGATACCGTCTATCTGGATCATCAGTCCTTCATCATTGAAAAAATGGGGCTTTTTGACATAAGTCTCCGTGACCCATCACAGCGTTATCCCATCTTCCGCTCGGAAAGCTATCCCCGTTTTGAACGTCTGCTGGCGGAAGATGAACGAAATGCGCACCTGCTTTCCACTGATGAGACACCCGCGCAGTCCCTTGAGGAAATCAAACTGAAGAATATCGTGCTGGACATCACCGCCCAAGCGGATGAGGAACACGTGCCCGTATCCCCTCAGTCCGTGGCAGAAAATTTCAGGATTACGGATGAACATCTGGGAGAAGGCGGCGCGAAAACCAAGTTTGGCAACAATCTGACCGCCATCCAGACGCTCAAGCAGATTGAAGCCGAGGGTCGCGTGGCAACGCCAGATGAGCAGGAGGTACTCTCGCGCTATGTGGGCTGGGGCGGTCTGGCAGATGCCTTTGACCCCGACAAGTCGGCATGGGCGGATGAATACCGCCAGCTTGCCGCCATACTCACGCCACAGGAATACGAAGCGGCACGCGCTTCGACGCTTAATGCGCACTACACCAGCCCTGTCGTCATCCGGGCGATGTACGATGCTGCCGCGCAGATGGGCTTCACCGGCGGCAACATTCTGGAACCGTCCATGGGTGTGGGCAATTTCTTCGGGATGCTGCCTGACAGCATGGCGGGCAGCCGCCTGTACGGTGTGGAGCTGGACAGCATTACTGGGCGCATCGCGCGGCAGCTTTATCCCAAGGCTAATATTACCGTCGCGGGCTTTGAAACGACGGACAGGCGAGACTTCTTCGATCTCGCCATCGGCAACGTGCCCTTTGGCAACTATCAGGTCAACGACCGGGCTTTAGGTAAGCTCGGTTTTTCCATTCACAACTACTTCTTCGGTGCGACTCGTTCCTAAGTGAAAAGCTTAGGTGCAAATTTTGAAAGGCAGGTGA
>ENA-UONX01001761-UONX01001761.1-human-gut-metagenome-genome-assembly--contig:-P74old-NODE-1761-length-18520-cov-7.466775_pt1 | contig 18520 bp, 17 predicted proteins | sample MGYA00242466_ERZ724013 | MGnify/ENA metagenome assembly ERZ724013 | reverse complement strand
GTGATTGTTGCTGCATTCTTTTTTATCTATCGCTTTTTGTTCAGTGTGTCCTTAGTATTGACTTTTTCCTCATTTTATGCTAAAGACCATTCCCCATTCCAAAAAAACAGCCGCTCTCCCCCGAAGAGGAGAACGACTGTTCTGTATTTATGCTTTTGTATCTTTCTGTTGCGTGGTTTCCTGCTCCGCACGGGAAAGCCATGCCCGTGCCAAGTCCAATGCTGCATACAAGGACGGTCGTTTTGCCGTCTGTATACTCTTGTTCTCGTTTGTAGATAACTGATAAACTTGCAGTAAATCGGCGACGGGAATGTTTCCGCTTTTATCCTGGTGGATCACCTGAATCATGGTAACATAGGGGTCACTCATGTAACCATAATACAGACAGTTTCCGGAACGCACCAGCGGATACCCTTTGTATAAGAAAAAGTTCTGCTCCACCATAACCATCCTTTCTTTGTATATTGTTTTTTGTATCTTCTGCTTCCGTATCTGCTTGTCTTACTGCCAAGTTGTCTGGAAGTCTTCCTCTGTATCAAAGATTTCCATATTATGCTTCAGGGCTTTCAAATAAGCTGTACGACACTGGAAGCTCAGTTGCCCATCAATCGTAATATAGCAGTTAAAGTCATCTATCTGATAGAATGCCACTGTGCGGTCTTCCTTACCGTCTGCTGTGCGGTAGTGAATTTCGGCATCCGGTGTACCAGCTGGTACATCGCCCAGAACAACTTCCTCTGCTGCGGTTTGCAGCAGGAACGAGTAGAACAACCGATATCGTTCTGTATCGACCGATTTGCCATCCTTTGTGATAGCAGCGGTATCCTTATCGGTACCACTGTTTACAAAGGAAACCTGCTTGCCGTCTATGGTGACTTCCAGTTCGCTGATGTCCCAGACATAGGTGGTGAAAACCAACTTAGATGCCAGACCAGTCGGCGTAATGGTTGCCCATGGACATTTATCCGCTGCAACGGCATACACCATATCCACATCGTTCAGCATAACCGGATAATACGTACTTTTGGTCTCATCCTCTTCGCTGGTTTCTGTGACAGCCTTCCCGATTTTCAGCACATATGTGCTGCCGTCCGAGCAGTCCAGCGTCAGCGTAGCAAACGGCTCTGTCATGCCGGCATCTTTTTTTGCCTGTTCATCCGGGTGTACTGCCAGAATCTTGCTTGCCGTCAAGCCAAACAAGCTTTCAATCACATCCGTTGACCGCTCCACACTGAGGTAAGCAGAAATCGGAGAAACCATCTGGTGGTCAGACATCATACCGCCATTTTTTTCATCGTTACTGGTGTCACGATGTTCCAGTACAATGGGGACTTCCAGATCCTCCCGTTCTATCGTAACGGTTCCAATCTCTGGCATATCCTCGTCTGCCGGCTTTTCCAAAATCGTTGTAGAAAGAAAATCCGTGGCAGCTTTGCTGAAGTTGGAAATTAGAGAAGTCTTTACAGTGTAAACCGTATCACTGTCCGCCAGTGCAAAGTAATGGCTGCTGCTGCCGGAAACACTATCTCCAATGCGGAAGGAAAACGTGCTGCCATCATCAAACTGCAGTTCTACCTGTGTGGCATCTTTCCCCAGACCGAACTTTTCCAGATCGTCTGCCTGTTCCTCCACACACTGCTCAGCCTGCAAACTTGCCGTGTTGTTCGCAAGTGTGCCAATCAGAGACGTATTGGTGGGCATATCCTCCCAGCCTTCTATCCCGAAAGTGACTGTTTCTTCTGTTGTGCTGGTGGCATCCCCTGTGGATGCCTCAGCATTCTTTATCCGGACAACCTGATAGCTGCCCGTTTCATTCGTAATGGAAATGCTCTTTACCTTGTCAGCAGACTCGTCAGAAAGCGTCAGGGCAGCCTGCTCCTCTGGTGACTGCGTTGTGGCTTCTGTGGTTTCGCTGCTGTCTTCCCCGGTGGGACGAGTCAACAGCACCACACTGCCCACCAGCAGTAGTACAACAGCTGCACCGCAAATTACACCAATCATTCGTTTTTGCATTCTGTCACGCCGTCCTTTCTGCCATCAGCGGCTCTTTCTGCGTGCCCAAATGACAATTCCAATCACAACCATCAGTGCCGGAATCACAACAATCACAACGGTTGTGAGCATCTTCATCTGCGATGCGGTTGCATCGATTGAAGTCAGATTCATATTCTTAGCCGCAATGACAATGTTGTCGGACTTGCCGCAGATGGTGTTCAGGGCACTGATGAAATACTCTGCATTATTATAAGAGGTATCCTGTGCCACATAGACATCAAAATAACCCATCGAACCAATCACCATGACATCACTTTCCAGCAGGGCATTGTCCTTTGAAATCTGGTTCTGTGAAAATGCCATGACAGAATAGCTGCTGCGTTCTGCATTGGCAACATCAAAGGTCGTGGTAGTGGTTGCTTCCGTTGTTTCCTCTGTGGTGGCTTCTGTGGTTTTCTCTACACCATTTGCAGAATCCCACGCAGCCTCTGCCTTTTCTGCATTGCCGTCCAGATTCAGCGGCACACAGTAAGACGTATCTGCGGTGGTCAACAGGTTTGTGACCACTCTGCCGTTATTGGCATCTCTGGTGAGAATCGGACGAGAAACCGGTGCCACAATCGGCAGAGAAGTATTGGCCAGTCCGCTGCTATAGTCGCTGCTGACCGAGTTGACAATCGGGGCATACATCCGCTGATTGCCGGCAACCAGAAGGGTCACTGCCTGCTGGGTTGCTGCATTGTCATCAATGACATAGCTGGTATCTGCAACGATATTCCAATCTCTCAGGAAAGCATCCAGATTGGGGGTGTTGCCCTGCGTGAAGTCTGCAATATAGAGCAGCCGCTTGCCGAGGTTCCCATCATTGTGCAGGAAGGTTTCCAGCTTTTCAATGGCATCCACTGTCAGGTCGTTGACAGGTGCCGGCAGTACCAGCAGGTCATAATCCGCCGGTGAAATTTCATCCGTCACCATGTCCAGCTGTGTCACATCATAGCCGTTGTCATCCAGCAGCGTGCTAAGCACCTGTGCTGCATAGACATTGCCGTTGGTTGGGTTGTAAATGCTGTTGCCGTTGGATTGGGCAATGAAGCCCACCCGCTGCGGATTGGCATCGGTGACGTTCATAATCGCATTGGTCAAAGACTGCTCGCCCTTGAAGGCGGTAATGCATTCTGCCAGCGTTGCCTGTCCATAATAGTAATATTGCAGCTTATCCTGATCCAGCTCAAAGAAGTCGGATAATGGGAACACCCGTACCCGGTCGCCACTACATACAATCACGTTGTCAGAACTAATGGTGCCGCTGTACTTGCTCTGATACTTGGAGAGAATGTCCGGATTCTTTGTAGTATCAAAGTAGGTAACTTCCACTTCACTGGAATAACTCTGATACTTTTTCAGCATCTCCGTTACCATCTTCAAATAAGAGTCTTTTTCCAGTGTACTTTCTTCGCTGGAAACCGCAATTTCTACTGTCGTATCCAGATTTTTGATATAATCAATGGTCTCATCGGAAACCTCATACAGATTGGAGGTCGTCAGATCCAGCTTTGCATTCGGATACCGTTCCACCAGCAAGCCTACAACGACATTCAGCAAAATGACAATCGCAGTCACAATCAGTGTAATTGCCACAGCGACACTGCCATACTTCATCTTTTTCTTTCGCTGCCTCTGTTTGAGCAGCTTTGCATCCTGTTGTTCCATATTGTGTTACAGCCTCCTTCTTACCGCCAGCGTCTGGTTTCAAATACCCGAACTGTAAAGAAATTGAACAGCACCGCTGTGCTGACATAGAGCAGCACGCTGGAGAGGTTGAACAGTCCGTATGTAAAGTCGTAAATGCGGCTGAAGAATGCAACCGACTCCATTGCTGTGCCAAGCCAGCCCAACAAGGTACCCAGAACGGTGCTGTTTGCTGCAACGGTGTCTGCCGTGCTGGAAATGGTGCCGCTCAGGAAGTCAATCACATACAATACCACCAATGCAATAATCCCCAGCACATAGGCAATGAATTGGTTTGCTGTAAAGGCAGAAAGAAACAGGGTGATGCCCATAAAGGCTGCCCCCATCAAGAACAGAGCAATGAAATTGGAAAGCACGATCGACCATGCAACGGTGCCAAAAAAGCTCAGCAAAATCGCATAGACAAATACAATTGCAATGCCCATTGCATAGACCGTCAGTGCTGCAAAATATTTTCCAAGGACAATGCCGCCCAAGGAAACCGGTGCCGTCAAAAGGCCTTGATCCGTCTTCTGTGCCCGTTCCTCCGACAGCAGACGCATGGTCAGCAGCGGCAGAATCAATACCATCACCAACCGCATCCATGCAAAATAGTTACTCATATCTGTTGTGGCGTAGCTCAGACAGAACAGCCAAAACAGCAAGCCCGATCCCAGATAGAACACCGTCAGAAAGACCGGACCGATCGCAGAGTTAAAAAAAGCTCCCAACTCTCTCCGATAAATCGCTCCCATTTACTTTGCCTCCTCTTCCGTGTTTTCCGTTTGGACGGCTTCTGCTGTTTTCTCAGAAGCTGCCGCAGAAGCAGATTTTTTCTGTTCCGTTGCCCATTCGCCCATTGTCACCTTGAGGAAGACATCTTCCAGTGTCAGCATACCGCTTTCCATCCGATAGATGTTCCAGCCGTTTGCCTGTGCCACAGCATTGACTGCCTTCCGTAGATCTTGATTTCCAGCTGGCTCCAGCTCATAGTCATACAAACCAGATTCCTGCTGGGTAGACTGCTGCACTTTGGCAACCCCATCTATGGCACGAAGTGCCTGCAGCACCTCTGCGGCATCGCCATCCAGCCGTACCTTCAGACGATGATTCTGGGACATGGACTGTGCCAGGGTGTCAATTGCCCCGTCTGCCACGATTTTTCCTTTGTTGATGATAATGACTCTGTCACAGACTGCCTGAATTTCCGACAGGATGTGCGAAGAGAGAATGACAGTGTGCCGTTTCCCAAGCCGCTTAATCAGCGTGCGGATTTCCAGCATCTGCTTCGGGTCTAAGCCAACAGTAGGCTCGTCCAGAATCAGAATCGGCGGATTGCCCACCAGAGCCTGTGCCAGACCGACACGCTGCCGATACCCTTTGGACAAATTCTTAATAATCCGGTCTTTCACTTCTGCAATTTTACAGAGGTTGCAAATCTCCGTGAGATGTGCCTTTCTCGGCAGTTTACATTTCTTCAGGTCATAGACAAAGCTGAGGTAACCCATCACTGTCATTTCCTGATAGAGCGGCGGCAGTTCCGGCAGATAACCAATATCCCGTTTTGCCCGAATCGGATTATCCAGAATATTGGTATCATTGATCAGTGCCTCTCCGGAAGAGGAGCTGATATAACCGGTCAGCATATTCATCGTAGTAGATTTTCCAGCACCATTCGGTCCTAAAAAGCCTACGATTTCACCGTCTTGTACAGTGAAGCTGATGTCATCTACTGCAAGATGACTGCCGTAACGCTTGGTCAGATGCTTTACCGTAATCATACGAAAAGAAGACCTCCCCATTTCTACAATCCTATTTTGACAGACAAAGTTCTGTACTGTCAATCACACATACTATATCAGCCTATTGTGAAAATACTGTGACAAATTCACGAAAGACGATGTATGCCATCTTTTACTCGTTCTAATGTGGCATCCTTGCCCAAAATGGCACAGAGTTCAATGCCGCCGCCTGGTGTGAACGGCTTACCAGAGAGTGCGGTTCGCAGCGGCCAGAGCATCCAACCGTTTTTCACACCCATCTCACCGATCTTTTCAAAAACAGCTGCATGAATGCTGTCTACATTCCAGTCGGTGACGCTTTCCAGCACCGGCAGCACCGCTTCCAGTGCTTCCTTAGCGGTTTCTGGTGTGGTCTTCATCTTCTTGTGGCGGTACAGTTCGACATCATAATCCGGCAGGGCGTCAATAAAGTCCACCTGCTCCGGGATTTCCGTAAACAGCTCGGTTCTCGGCTGCAAAACGTGGCACAGCAGCTGCAAATCAGCAGTTTCTCTTTTAACAGTCTGCCGGATGTAGGGAATCGCCTTTTCTGCAAATGTCTCCGGTGCCATTTTCCGGATATATTCGCCGTTGATGGCTTTCAGCTTCACCGGATCAAACAATGCCGGTGACTTGCTGATACCAGAAATTTCAAATGCCTGTGCCAGCTCATCTATTGTGAAAATTTCCTGTTCGCCAGTTGGTGCCCAGCCGAGCAGTGCAATAAAGTTGATCACTGCCTCCGGCAGATAACCCTTCTCCAGCAAATCCTGGAAGGAGGCATCGCCGTTCCGCTTGGAGAGCTTGTGGGTCTTGTCCTTCATGACTGGAGAACAGTGGATATAAACCGGCACATCCCAACCAAATGCCTGATAGAGCAAGTTATACTTTGGTGCAGAGGACAGATACTCATTGCCACGGATGACATGAGTAATGCCCATCAGATGGTCATCTACTACATTTGCAAAGTTATAAGTTGGCATACCATCTGTTTTGATCAAGATCTGATCATCCAGGGTGCTGTTTTCTACTGTAATATCGCCGTATACTTCATCGTGGAACGTGGTTGTCCCTTCAAGCGGCATTTTCTGTCGGATGACATATGGCACACCAGCATCCAGCTTTTCCTGAATTTCTTCTGGTGACAGATTCCGACAGTGTCGGTCATACATGGGAGCGATGTGAGAAGCCTCCTGAATTTTCCGTACCTCTTCCAACCGTTCCTTCTCGCAGAAGCAATAGTAAGCGTGACCGCTTTTCACCAACTGTTCTGCATAGCCCTTGAACATACCCATCCGTTCCGACTGGACATACGGACCAACCGGACCGCCGATGTCTGGACCTTCGTCCCATTTCAGACCGGCAATCCGCAGGGTATTGTAAATAATATCCACAGCCCCCTCCACATACCGTTCCTGATCCGTGTCCTCGATACGCAAAATAAAATCGCCGTCATATTTTTTTGCCAAAAGATAAGCATACAATGCTGTCCGCAGATTCCCGATATGCATATAGCCGGTCGGGCTGGGTGCAAATCGAGTTCTTACACGTTTTTCCATTGGTAAGTCTTCCTTTCTGTTGATTTTTATAATATGGAATAGAGATACCGGTTTTATCCGCCATTTGTCTTATATTATCCATCCAATGAATAGGACATTGGTTGTTTATCGTATTGCTGCACCGTTTTTATATCCCTTGCGATGGCTGCTTTCAGTTCCTTCAAACTGGAAAACTTCTGTTCTTCCCGCAGAAATTCCAACAGCTCCAATCGGCAGGTCTGTCCATACAAATCGCCATGATAGCCTAATAAATGCGTTTCTACAATGGGAATGGGTTCTTTCGAAACGGTTGGCTTTACACCAATATTCGTCACGCCGTCCCAGACGCTTCCATCCATCAGATATACTTTCGTTCGATATACACCATGCAGCGGCACCAATTGTCCTACTGCAAACGGAAGGTTAATGGTCGGAAATTGCAGCGTTCTTCCCAATGCTGCTCCATGCTGTACCACGCCGGAAATCTGATAGGGTACCCCCAATAAGCGAGCCGCCTGTGCAACGTTTCCATCTAATAACAGCTGCCGAATCCGGCTGGAGGAAATCACATCCCCATCCTGTCGGACTGCCGCTACCACTTCTACTGTAAAGCCCATCTGTCTGCCAAACTGCTGTAAATCGGCTACGCCCCATGCAGCTCGTTTGCCAAACCGAAAATCCCTGCCGCAAAAGAGTTTCTTTGCCCGCATTTGCTGCTGCAAATAGACGCTGCAAAATGTTTCACCGTCCATCTCTGCAATGTCTGCAAATGCTGGACTGACCACACAAGCAATGCCGTTTTCCTCCAGCAGCCGCTGTTTCACGGCATCTGGATAGAGATACCGCAATGGTTCGCCGTGTTTCATGCAGACAGACGGTGTCTGCATGGTAAATGCCGCCGGCAGCAGTCCTTCCCTTTGGCAGGCAACGGCTGCCTTTAAAACTGCCCGATGGCCGATATGCACACCGTCAAATAAGCCCAGTGCAACAGCAGTCTGCCGAATTTCTGCGGATGTTTGCTGCGTCATAGTACAACCTCTTTTCGTTTGGAGTTTCAGAATGGTTTTGTTTCACGTGAAACAAGCTGGTCAAAATCGTTTCCCAATTCGCAGTTCCTGTTTTTCTCTGTCTGCAAATGCAGTACCAAGAAAACCGTTTTGCGGTCCATAGACGGTATAACAATCCTGCTCTGCCTGTATCCGGTGCAGTCTTGTCAGATCCAGCTTGACACCGTTACAGAACATTCGTTCCTGTGCCGCATTCAAATACAGTTTTGGATAGGCAGAAAACAGCGAATCCGTCGGCAAAAGCTTGTCTGCAATGGTGCCGTCTTCCACGGCAGCTGCAACCTGTTCAAATGTCAGGCATTGTGCCAGTGAATAGCCGCAGGCTGCGGTACGAGTCAGTGCCGTCATCACGGCATCGCCGCCAAGCCGCTGTCCAATATCCGAAAGTAGTGTACGAATATACGTCCCTTTGCCACAGGCAACGGTCAGCACCGCCGTCTGCTGGACTTCATCAAATGCCTCTAGCGTAATATCATACACCGTCACCATACGGGACGGACGTTCTACGGTTTCGCCCTTTCTTGCCAGTTCATAGAGCCGTTTTCCGTTGACAGAAACTGCCGAATACATCGGCGGCAGCTGTGTAATTTCTCCCACAAAATCCGGCAGAACCGCCCGCAGCTGCTCCTCTGTGACATGCATATCCGGATACTGCTGCATGAGAGTCCCCCAGATATCCAGCGTATCGGTTGCTCTGCCGAACTGCACCGCAGCCCGATAGGTTTTATCCTGATTCGGCAGAATGTCACAGGCTTTCGTTGCCGTCCCCACCAGCACCGGCAGCACACCGGTTGCCATCGGATCAAGCGTACCGGTATGTCCCAGCCGTTTCCTATGCAAGATACCACGCAATTTGCCAATGACATCAAAGGAAGTAAACTGCTGCGGCTTGTTCATACAGAGGATCCCGTTCATTGTGCTGCAAAGCTCCTCTCTACCGCATCTGTCAGCTTTTGTATCACTTCTTCTGCTGTGCCTTCTATCAGGCAACCAGCAGCCTTAACATGACCGCCGCCGCCGAATTGCTGGCAAATTGCCGCAACATCCACGCAGTCAGCAGAACGCATGGAAATTTTAAACACATTGGTCTCTCTCTCCTTGAGCGTGATCCCCACTTCTGCACCTTCGACTTGCAGCGGAAAACCTGCCAATCCGTCCAGTTCTGCTTGGTCAATTTCATAGGTTTGTAGAAATTCCAGCGTAATACAGATGATCATGCACTTCCCGTTGAAATAGGAACGCATCTGATCCGTCAGCTTTTGTTCCAGATGCAGTCTGCCCATGCTCTTTACCGCAAACATCGCACGATTGATCTTTCCATAGCGGATATCCGGAAACTGCTCCATCAAATCAGCTGCCACCCGCAAGGTATTCGGCGTGACATTGTCGAACTGAAAACAGCCGGTATCCGTAGCAAGCCCAGTATACAGGCAGGCGGCAATGTGTTCTGTCATCACAGCTGGAAGCTGCTGGGCAATGGCATACACAATTTCACAGGCAGCTGCTGCCTGCGGATACAGACAGCATTCCGCTGCAAAAGTACGGTGTATCATATGGTGATCAATGGCGAGCTGCACACGATCCCCGTAAACAGCATCCAAATCTCCCAACAGCTTGCGGTCTGCCACATCCACAGAAATCACCGCAGCAACCGATTCATCTACCGTATCCTCGCTTTCCTGTGTCAGAAAGGCATAGCGTGCCGGAATGGGGTCACTACACCGCACAACGGCATGCTTTCCCATCTGGCGGAACAGGGCAGCCAGTGCATAACCGCTGCCGATGCAATCGCCGTCCGGACTCTGGTGAATGAGAATGATTGCCTGTTCACACGTTTGCAGCCATGCAGCTGCTTCTGCAATCTTCATAAGCTGCTCTCCTCATCGTTTTCCAAATGCAGGTCATGCAGCTTCTGATTGATTTCTGCACTGTGTGCAATGGAATCATCTGCAATAAAGTGCAATGCCGGAGATTTCCGCAGCTTCAGCCGGTGAAACAGCTCCCGCCGGAGAAAACCAGTCGCACTGACCAGTCCAGCACAGGAGGTTTTTGCTGTTTCTGCTCCTCGCAGGCTGGAAACATATACCTTGCAATTGGATAAATCATTGGACAACTCCACTCTGACAATGGTCAAAAGCGGATCGATCCGGGGGTCTTTCAGCTCCCGTAACAGTGCCGTCAGTTCCCGTAAAATATCCTCTTCTGTCCGACTTGTTTTATAACTTGCCATGCGTACTCCTTTCCGCTTTTCGGGATATTGGTATCCGGTTCCGTTCTTGCTACTGCAAATTATTCTTGATATTCTTCCATGATAAAGGCTTCAAAGATGTCGCCTTCCTTGAAGTCCCGGAACTTCTCCAGTGTGATCCCGCACTCGTAGCTCTCGTTGACTTCCTTCACATCATCCTTGAACCGCTTCAGGCTGGACATCTTGTCTTCTGCAATGACAACGCCATCTCGTACGACACGAATCTCACATTGTCTGGTCACCTTGCCGCTCAGCACATACGCACCGGCAACCGCACCGACACTTGAAATCTTGTAGACCTGCCGTACTTCAATCCGTCCCATGACAACTTCTCGGAACTTCGGTGCCAGCATTCCCTTCATTGCCGTTTCCACATCTTCGATGGCATCATAGATGACACGATAGGTGCGGATTTCCACATCGTCTCTGGCAGCAATCTCCTCTGCAACCGGATCCGGCCGTACATTAAAGCCAATGATAATGGCATTGGAGGCACTTGCCAGCATGACATCGCTTTCCTTGATGCCCCCGACACCGCCGTGAATGACCCGTACCCGGACTTCCTCATTCTGAATCTTCTCAAGAGACTGCTTCACCGCTTCAACAGAACCCTGTACGTCTGCCTTTACGACAATCGCCAGTTCCTTCATCTCGCCCTCTGCAATCTGACTGAACAGGTTATCCAATGTGACCTTCTGGTACGCATTGAACTTTGCCTGCTTTGCCTCATGCTTCCGCTGTTCTACCAGTGTCTTAGCCAGACGTTCATCTTCTACCGCATCAAAAGTATCGCCCGCAGACGGCACCTCTGCCAGACCGGTAATTTCCACCGGTACAGACGGACCTGCTTTCTGTACTACAACGCCCTTGTCATTGGTCATCACACGCACCTTGCCGACTGTGGTACCAGCCAGAATCACATCACCGGTATGCAGCGTACCATTCTGTACCAGCAGCGTGGCAACCGGACCTCTCCCCTTATCCAGACGGGCTTCTACGACAGTACCTTTCGCACGGCGGTTCGGATTGGCTTTCAATTCCTGCATTTCTGCAACGAGCAGTACATTTTCCAGCAGCTCATCAATGCCCTGACCGGTCTTTGCAGAAACCGGTACACAGATGACATCACCGCCCCAGTCTTCGCAGACCAGATCATATTTTGTCAGCTCTTCCTTGACCCGCTCCGGATTGGCACCTTCTTTGTCCATCTTATTGATGGCAACGATCAGAGAAATGCCGGCTGCCTTTGCATGATTGATGGACTCTATCGTCTGCGGCATGATACCATCGTCTGCAGCAACGACCAGAATTGCAATATCTGTGATATTGGCACCTCTTGCACGCATGGCAGTGAACGCCTCATGTCCCGGTGTATCCAGGAATGTAATTTCCTTGCCGTTGCAAGTCACCTGATACGCACCAATATGCTGGGTAATACCGCCAGCTTCGCCTGCTGCAATATTGGCATGGCGAATATAGTCCAGAATGGAAGTCTTACCATGGTCAACGTGTCCCATGACAACCACAACCGGAGAACGCTCTTCTGTGTTATCGGACTCGTCTTCCTCTTCAATCAGCCGCTCTTCAATGGTCACAATGACTTCCTTTTCGACCTTTGCACCCAGTTCCTCTGCCACCAACGTAGCGGTATCGAAATCAATTTCCTCATTGATGGATGCCATGACACCAAGTCCCATCAACTTTTTGATGACTTCCGTTGCGGTTACCTTCAGACGGCTTGCCAGTTCACTGACCACGATATTCTCCGGAATCCGCACCTTCAACTGCTGCTTTCTTGCTTTTTCCAGTTCCAGCCGACGCAGACGATCCTGCTCGGTCTCCCGCTTATTGGAATATTTCTGCTTGTTCCGCTGGGCAGACTTCTGGTTAATCTTCTGCTTCTTAGTGGAGTAGTTATCTTTGCTGTACTTGCCGGCGGGTGCAATCTGCTCATACCGCTGGTTGTACTTATCCAAGTCCACATAAGAACCACGGGTGTCCACCGTCCGGCGTTTCTCCGTTGTGGTTGTGGTAGCGGATGAAATTTCCACCTCTACATGCAGCCGTTCCCCACGCTTTTGTGCCTTTGGCTGCTGTTTCTGCTTTTTCTTGTGATCATGTTCCGGCGTACTGCGATTGCCTGCCGGCTTTGCAGACTGGTTATTCTGTGCAGACGACTGCGGTCTTTTTGACTGTGTGCTGCTATTTGTCTGCGGTTGTGCCGGCTTTTGCTGCTGGCTGTTCTTTGCAGACGGCTGCGGCTTTTTCGACTGTGCGGCAGCATTATGATTGGCAGACGGCTGCCGTTTCCGCTCCTGCGGCTTCTTCTTTCCCTGATTCTGCTGCTTATTGGCAGTTTTTTTCTCATTCCCTTTTTTCATAGATTGTTGTGCCACCTCTTCCCTCGTACTGTTCTTTGTTGCGAAATAGGCTGCAAAGTCAGCCACCTGCCGCTGTTGTGTCACATACTCCAACGCCAAGTTGACCTCTTCCTCTGTCAGACCGCTGCTGCTCTTTTTCTCCTCCCCGTTTCCGGATGCGGCATAGAACGCAATCAGCTCTGCCGGAGCAAGCTGTAATGCCTTTGCAACGTCGCTCAATTTCTGCTTTTTTGTCATCATCGGCAACTCTCCTTTCCGCTGCTGCCCTGCCGCCTTGCAGCAGGACAAAATGGGTTCTGCACGGTTGTGCCCTGTCGGCGAAATCTATCATCGCTGTCAAGCTTGTTCTGCCAGCAGCATTTCCTGTATCCGCCTGGCAAAGCCTTTTTCGCATATTGTTAAAATCCCTGACCGCTGTCCAAACAGCAGCCGTACCTCTGTCATCTCCCAGTCTGTCTGCACAACAGGAATCTGTTTCCGCTGTGCATAATACAGCACCTCTTTCCGGCTTTTGTCTGAGAGATCTGCTGTCAGCAGCACGCACGCTGCATAGCCACCTTCGATGGCATCCTTTGCCCGTGCAAAGCCTGCCTCCAGCTTTCCTGCCTTACGGCAGATCGTCAGTAAGTTCCTGCACTTTTCTTGTAAGGGCATCTTCCATCTCCTTATAGGCTTCCGGCGGAAACATCTGTACAAAGGAACGTTCTACCTTACGGGTCTTTTTCGCCTTCTCCAGACAGGATGGATTCTTACATAAATATGCACCCCGTCCGGCTGTTTTTCCGGTTTCATCAATCAGAAACGAACCGTCCACTGTTCGGACAATCCGAATCATTTCCCGCTTTGGTCTCCGTTCTCCGCAGCCCATACAGACCCGCAGCACTTCCTTTTTTTTCTTCATGCTGTTTTATGCCTCCGTCGTTTCCGATGCAGCCGTTTCCTCTGATTCTGCCGGAGCCGTCTCCAGATCGTCCGCAGCCGGTGTAATGGCAGCCGCAATTGCCGCAGCTGTATCTTCCTCTTCCAGCAGCAGATCGTCCTCATCTTCGTCATCCTGCTGCTTCCAGTTGTCCTCCCATGCTGCTGCATCGCTTTCCTGCTGGGCATCCTGTGCAGCCTGTGCTTCTGCGGCAGCCGCAGCTGCTTCTTCCGCAGCTGCCTTTGCTGCCAGTTCTGCTGCTGCCTCTTCCAGCTTTTCTGCAATCAGAGCTTCATTCTCCGGTGTCGCTGCTTTAATGTCAATCTTATAGCCGGTCAGCTTGGCTGCCAGCTTCGCATTCTGTCCCCGGTTGCCGATGGCAAGAGACAGTTGATTGGCAGGTACCAATACCCCGCAGAGCCGTTCTTCTGGATTGATAATGGTAACACGTTCCACGGTTGCCGGTGCCAGTGCCCTTGCAATAAATTCCTCTGGCTTTTCGCTGTATGGAATGATGTCAATTTTTTCACCGCTCAAGGATTTGACAACCGCATCAATTCTTGCATGCTTGGGACCAATACATGCACTGACCGGATCCACGTTCGGGTCATTTGACCAAACCGCAATCTTGGTACGGGCACCCGCTTCTCTGGAAATTGCCTTGATTTCCACAACACCGTCATAGATTTCCGGCACTTCCAATTCAAACATCCGCTTGACCAGTTCCTTGCGGACACGGGAAATCTTGATGATCGGCTTTTTCTGCTTGTTCGCAATATTGGTGACATAGACCATGATACTCTGTCCCTCTTTCAATTCCTCTCCCGGAATCTGCTCGTTGTGGAACAGATAAATTTCTGTCTTGTCATAGACTAGCGTAGCAGCACCACCCTTTTCCACCTGGGTAACTGTGCAGGTGATGCAGTCATTCTCCTTGTCCTGGAACTTATCCAAAATCCGCTGGCGGTTGATGTCCCGCAGGTCACCCTTGATGGACTGTTTTGCAGAGAGGGCAGCTGCCCGACCGAATCGACTGATGTCCAGCCGCTTCTGGACATAATCGCCCACCTTTACATGCGGATCCATGGTACGAGCTTCTGCAATATTGATCTCATTCTCGTCAATCGGTTCATCCTCAATCACCTCTTGCCGCAGGTACATTTCAAATTTCTTTGTCATCGGATCAATTTCCACTGTGATGTTGTCTTCGCTGTCGGGATACGCCTTTCTCGCTGCTTTGAGCATAGCAGACTTGATCTTTTCAATCAGGGTAGCGGTGTCCAAACCATTCTCGCTGCCCAGCGTATCCAGTGCTTCAAAAAAAGCATTGTCCATTTTATGTGCCTCCATTTTTAAAATTCAAATGCTTCGTATCGTTTTACAAATGTGAGTGCTGCAAGGGGCAGGCTGACCGTACCGGTTTCGGTTTGCAGCGTCAGCATGTCATCTTTGCAGGATTGCAGTGTGCCGATGAACTCCCGTTCCCCGTCAATGGGGCGGATGGTACGGGCACGCACCTCTGTTCCCACACCTTCGGCAAAGTGCCAGGTACGGTTGAACTCCCGTTCCAGACCAGCAGAGCCGACCTCCAGAATATAGTTCTGGGAGATGGGATCCTGTTCGTCCAGCAGTTTGTTGACTGGTTCCGTCATTTTTTCGCAGTCCTCAATGGTAATGCCGTTTTCCTGGTCAATGAAGATGCGGAGATACCAATAAGCACCTTCTTTTTCAAACCGCACGTCCCAAATCCGGAAACCGAATCCGTCTGCAATTGGTTTCACCGCATCATAAATTCGCTGCTCGGTTGCACCAAACGCTTTCAGTTTCATATGATGATTGCTCCTTTCTGTTTGCAACGGAGGAGCTGCAAAAAGCCCCTAACATAAACGAAAGACCGGAAGGGGTTCCGGTCTTTGCTGCTGCGATATTCTTATTATAGCACACTGCTTTCAAAAAATCAAGAGGGTTTTCCCCTGTTTTTTCATTTTTGTTGAGATTCTACATGAAATTTAATATCATAAAATCAAAATGTATTTGAATCTATGACGTTTTATTTCTATATATTGTGGCAAAAAGCAAGGCTGTTACACCAATTTCATCTGGTGCAACAGCCTCACTGACTATCAGATTTACCCGTTTATCACAGAATGACTATGGATATAGAATTCCTCTTGACTGGGCTGCCACTGTTTTTCCTTTGGCGGAAACAGTGCATCAAATCTCTCAACAGCATCCCTATCACTGCAAAGTGTTCCGACAGAGCTTTCATGGAATGTCCATTTTTTCCCGGATAACACACCTGTCCTCAATTCCTTTACCAACAGTGCAGTTGGATAAACATTTCCCGCAAGGCACACATTGTATTTCTTACAGCTTTTAAATCCACGAGCTACATAATTGTCTGGGTTTCCAAAAATCACAATCGTGTCATAACCCAAATCCAGTGCTTTCTCAAAAGAATGCTCCAGAAGTGCCTTGCCATAGCCCTTTCGCTGATATTCGGGTAGGATACAAACCGGTCCAAAAGAGAGAATTGGTTTCTCCTTTCCGATTTCATCTGTCAGCTTACACTTGGTGTACATGACATTGCCGATTATCTTTCCATCCACTTCAAGAACAAGATCCAGTTCAGGGATAAAATCCGCATGGCTTCTCATAACATGCACATAGTAATGCTCATCGCATCCAGGAACGCTCAAATTCCAAAACGCTTCTCGTGTGATCGTTTCTACCGTTCTGTAATCGCAAGGATTTTCTAAACGAATGATATAGTCATTTTTCTTCATTGTTTTTCCTCCTGAAAATTGTTGACTGCAATATTGGGAGGTTTGTCATGAGATTGAATTTATGCAAACCTCCCGGTTAACATACAATCTCCTTTTTGTTGTATTTTTTCAAAAAATATACTCCTTAAAAACATAATTGATAAGCGTACTTATTGGTATGCTCTCTTTTTTTATCATACTGTATTTTTCCGGATTTGTCAAGTGGCAAACCAGATTTTTTATATGACTGCTTACTGCACCGACTTGACAAACATATCATAAATGCAGCGGATTGCCTGTTCGAAATCTTCCTCCGCAACACCAACAATAATATTCAGCTCACTGGAACCCTGGTCAATCATCTTGACATTGACTCTTGCATGTGCCAGTGCGGCAAAAATTCTGGCTGCGACCCCTCTTGTCCGGTACATACCATGTCCAACCACTGCCACCAATGCAATGCCGTCTTCCATTTCCAATCTAACCGGATTCACACGCTTCCGCAGTTCTGTCAAAATCTGATCTCGCTTACCCTCCAGCTGCTTGGTCTCCAGAATCACGGTCATGGCATCAATGCTGGACGGCATGTGTTCCATTGAAATATTGTGATTTGCCAGTACATCCAATACATCCCGGCAAAAGCCAACTTCGCTGTTCATCTTATCCTTGTGCAGATTGATGATACTAAAATGCTTCTTTCCGGCAATACCGGTAATGGTATACGCACTGGTTTCTTCGGTGCTGCTCTCCGGCACAATCATCGTACCCGGTGCAGTCGGATCATTCGTATTGCGGATATTAATCGGAATGCCAGCAGAACGCACTGGGAAAATTGCCTCTTCATGCAGAACAGATGCACCCATGTAGGACAGCTCTCGCAGCTCCGTATAGGTAATGGTACGAATACCCACCGGATTTTCGACAATTCTCGGGTCAGCCACCAAAAAACCGGAGACATCTGTCCAATTCTCATACAAATCTGCCCGCATTGCCCCTGCAACAATGGAACCGGTGACATCGCTGCCGCCTCTGGAGAATGTCCGCACATAACCGTCTGCACCGCAGCCATAGAAGCCCGGAATCACGGCATAGTCCAAACCGGAAAGCCGTTCCCGCATGGTCTGATTGGTTTTTTCTCTGTTCAGTGTGCCGTCCTCCTGAAAGAAAATGACTTCTGCCGCATCCACAAACGCAAATCCCAGATAAGCAGCGATCAGCTTGCCATTGAGGTATTCCCCACGGCTTGCCGCATAGTCACTGCCAAACCGCTTGCGAAAGTTTTCCCCAATGGTGATAAATTCCGCATCCAGCAAATCCTTGGGCATAGAAAGCCCCTCCAGTATGCTGACATAACGTGCTTGAATCGCTGCCAGCTGTTCTGTGAAGATTTCCCCTCGTTCTGCCAGTGCATAGCACTGATAGAGCATGTCGGTCACTTTGGTGTCTTCTTTAAACCGTTTTCCCGGTGCAGATGGCACCACATAGCGTCTGGTATCTTCCGCCTTTATAATAGAAGCAGCCTTTTGAATCTGTCCGGCATCTGCCAGACTGCTGCCGCCGAATTTTACAACTTTCATCATGGTATTTTGACTTTATGGCAGGCAATGCCATAAAATCCACCCTCCTCATTTTTATATTTTTTACAAAAAGCGTACAAAAAGAACGTCATATTCCAGTATATTCGATTTCCGAAAAAAAATCAACTGTAAAATCTCATGAATTTTTGTAAAAAAACATTGTTTATTTGTAGAATACGACTGTATTTGTGCCACGGACTTTTTCATTCCAAGAATCATGAGACGTGGAAAAGCAGCCAATTTTTCAATACACAAATCCATTTTTAAATGATAAAGTCATGCTACGCCACAGGCGACTGCGATCAAACTAGCTCAGGCGGCGAGTCACCGCAGACAGCTCACTCACCGTTACATTGTTCAGGAGATAAAACTTTTTGTTGCCCTCAAGGACGAGAAACCACTGTAATGGATGGAATAACATGTAGCGTTGCACGCCGGGAGTGATGGACGCTACACAGGCAATCTAGGGGTGTTACCCAACCTTGTCTGAGGAGGTCAGATCATCTTCCCTAAGCGAAAAT
>ENA-UONX01001730-UONX01001730.1-human-gut-metagenome-genome-assembly--contig:-P74old-NODE-1730-length-18896-cov-19.303009_pt1 | contig 18896 bp, 18 predicted proteins | sample MGYA00242466_ERZ724013 | MGnify/ENA metagenome assembly ERZ724013 | reverse complement strand
ATCAAGGGCGGCGTGCAGGTGGTCGGCATCAAGGCCGACGGAATTCTGGCCCGCGCCCGTGTTAAACAGGGATTTGTGATCACTCACATCAACGACCGCCCGGTCTATTCGCTCGGCGACATGCAGCGGATGACGGAGAAGGTCCGTTCGATCGACGGCGTTTATCCCAACGGCCGTTCGGCAAGCTACACGCTGGTGGAGTAAATCGCAGCCCGGGCGGGTTTATGGATTGCAGTATTATTAGGATAGTTAGAAAAAAATATGCGTCAATTAAAGATTACAAAGTCCATCACCAACCGCGAAAGCGCCTCGCTGGACAAGTACTTGCAGGAAATCGGCAAGGAGGAGCTTATCACGGTCGAGGAGGAGGTGGAACTCGCCCAGCGAATTAAAAAAGGAGACCAGGAAGCGCTTGAGAAGCTCACCAAAGCCAACCTGCGTTTCGTGGTGTCTGTCGCCAAACAATACCAGAATCAGGGATTGAGCCTCCCGGACCTGATCAACGAGGGCAACCTCGGGCTGATCAAGGCCGCCGAGAAGTTCGACGAGACCCGCGGTTTCAAGTTCATCTCCTATGCCGTGTGGTGGATTCGTCAGTCGATTCTCCAGGCTTTGGCCGAGCAGTCGCGCATCGTGCGTCTGCCGCTCAACCAGGTGGGTTCGCTGAACAAGATCAACAAGGCGTTCGCACGCTTCGAGCAGGAGCACGAGCGCACGCCGTCGCCCGAAGAGCTGGCTACGGAACTGGAACTCCCGAAGGAGAAGGTCACCGACACGCTGCGTGTCGCCGGCCGCCACGTATCGGTCGACGCTCCGTTCGCCGACGGCGAGGACAACTCGCTGCTGGATGTGCTGGTGAATCCCGATTCGCCCAACGCCGACCGCGGGCTGATCAACGAGTCGCTGTCGACCGAGGTGGACCGTGCGCTGGAGACCCTCACGGAGCGTGAGCGCGACATCATCAAGTACTTCTTCGGCATCGGAACCTCGGAGATGACTCTCGAGGAGATCGGCGAGAAGTTCGACCTGACGCGCGAGCGCGTGCGTCAGATCAAGGAGAAGGCGATTCGCCGCCTCCGGCATTCGTCGCGGTCGAAACTCCTGAAATCCTATTTGGGATAAAGTTTATGGGATTAGAAAACCGGTCGTGTTGTATACACGACCGGTTTTTTGGTGTCTAATCTTCGTTGATCGGTTGTGGCTTGCCGTTGCGCAGGAAACTTTTCAGGTCGGGTAGTGTGACGTAGCCGTACGACGTTCCCGAAATGTAGAGCGTATCGCCGCAAATGCGTAGGGGCGTGGTCTCTGGATCGAATGGGCTCCAGAAACCGAGCGTTTGCGAACTTTTTCGTCCCCGACTGGCTTGGATGTAATTGTCGCCTTCGACCGAGAGAACGTGGATCGAAGTCTTTTCCAGTTGTGTAATGAGCGCTTTGCCCGATGCTTCGGCCCGTTTGTACTCCTTCAGGACTGCCGCGCTGTTGCCGGCGGTAAAGAGCAGGTAGGCAGCAAATGCCGTCGAGAGGATTTTATTGCTTGTTTTCATGACTTTTCCGTTTTAAATAGTTGTTGTGGAGAGTCTGCAGGTCGTTCATGTCAATGCCCAGTTCGTCCATGCGGGCGAACATGGTGTGCAGTTCGACCCGAATGAATTCGTGTCGCTGGGCTTCGAGTGTCCGAGCCTGCGAGCCTTCGGCGACGAAGAATCCCATGCCGCGGCGGATAAGGATCAGTCCGTCGCTTCCGAGTTTATCGTACGCCCGCATCACCGTGTTGGGGTTGACTTGTAGTGTCACGGCGAGTTCGCGTATCGAGGGGATGCGCTCCCGCTCGGGCCAACGGCCGGAGACGATGGCGCGGCAGGCGTGGTCGTAGATCTGGAGCCAGATCGGCTGGTTGTCGTTGAATTGCATGGCCGGATTATTTGAGAGTTTTTTCCCGGAGCTTGAAATATCCGGTCACCCAGCTTACGAGAGTCCAGTATCCGAAGATCATCGTGTAGGCGCCGTATTCCGGGAGTTGCTTCCGGAGCGGAAAAGAGAGCCTTGCGGTGTCGGAGTGTATGTTGACAGTGAATTCGGAAAAGGGAATGCGGACGAATAATCCGTCTGATGGCATCAGTACCCAGTAGTAGATGATGAAGAATAGGATGAAAGCTCCGGCGAGCAGCAGGAATATTTTCATCGGGTATTCCTTGCCCCAGCAACAGGCCAGCAGCAGCCCGGCCTGCACCGTGAAGATCGTCAGCCATGTAGGATAGATCATGATTCGGATGATGTTGCCGTCGGGGATGTCTGCCGCGGCTGTGACAGGCCACAAGACGAGGCTGAAAAGCAGGGTGGCGATAACCGTTGTGTTGAACCAGATGAAGAGGTATTTCTCCGCCGCCGTGACAGGCAGCGTGTAGGAGCGTACCATCGGCAGCCGCTTGTAGAGGTTACGGCAGCTCAAGCGGGTGACGTAATACATGAATCCCAACATCGTGAAGCAGGCGGTTACGCGGAATTCCCCCGGATCACTGCGCCATGATCCGTAAAACCACGCGAAGACAGAGAGCAGAATCAGAATTGCCAGCAGGCCGTAGCCGTAGTAGCGGGCATTTTCAACGTAATGTTTGCGTGCATATAATACAGTGCGCCGAAAAGAGATGGAGTTATTCATGATTGGTGGGATTTGTGTGAAGAATCGAGGGAATGGTCATGCGGTCGTGGGTGGTGGCTGCGAAGATCAGTTCGAGGTCCGGACGGCTTTCCCGGCCGGTCGTATTGAGGGCGATGCCCTCTTCGCCCGAGAACGAGGGGGTGCTGTAAATCGCTTTCGCGTCTGCGGGCAACGGCCCAAACGTGAGGCGGTGCGACAATTCTTCCGTGGTTGCGGCGAGCACAAGGCCCTGTTCGTCGAGGATGACGATTTTGTCGATCAGGTTCTCGACTTCGCGGACTTGATGGGTCGAGATCACGATGGTGCGTTTCTCGTCGGCGTAGGCCGCCAACAGGCTGCGTAGGATTGTTTTCGACGGGATGTCCAGACCATTGGTCGGTTCGTCGAGTAGCAGGAACTGTGGATTGCAGGCGAGTGCGAAGGCGATGTAGCTTTTTTTGCGCTGGCCCATGGACATGTCGTGGGGATTTTGTGACGGATCGATTTCGAGTGCTTCGCAATGACTTTCGAACATTTCTGCTGAATAACCGGGGTAGAAGACACCTGTGTGTGAGGCAAAACGGCGGAGTGGAATATTCGGCAGGTTCAGTTCTTCCGGGATCAGCATCAGCCTGGACAGAAAATCCACGCTCCGCTGCCGCGGGGTGAATCCATCGACGGCAATGTGCCCTGTATCGGGTTCGAGCAGTCCGCAGATAAGTTGCAGCAGCGTGCTTTTGCCAGTGCCGTTGCGTCCCAGCAGGCCGTGGATGTGCCCTTCGCCGAACGTCAGCGAGAGATCTGCGAAAACCTTCCGGCGACGGTTGTAACCGAAAGAAACGTTTTGAAAAGCAATCATGGCTGTTATTGTTTTTGTGTATTAGTGTGGTAGTACACTGCAAATATAGGGCGATAATTTTATATTCCAAATTTTTTCGGAATTTTTAAAAAAGGGGAATGGCTACGCGTCTTAATGGATCGTGGCGTTTTCGTAACCGTGTGTTCGGTGGGTCTGGGGAGCAGGCTCCAACAGCATGACTGTGATCAGAAGTGCGAGTTGTCTAATTGGGTGATTCTGTTAAATGTTGTTACCACACGATCGGCTCCTTGCCCACGGAGCGGAGGTATTCGTTGGCGCGCGAGAAGTGGCGGCAGCCGAAGAATCCCCGGTAGACCGACAGCGGCGAAGGGTGCACGGCTTTGAGGATCAGGTTGCGCTGCGGGTCGGCGATGGCGCCTTTCTTCTGGGCGTAGCTGCCCCAGAGCATGTAGACGATGCCCTCTTTGCGCTGGGCGATGGCGCGCACCACGGCGTCGGTGAAGGTCTCCCAGCCGCGGCCGGCGTGCGATGCGGCTTCGTGAGCGCGGACCGTGAGCACGGCGTTCAAAAGCAGCACTCCCTGTTCGGCCCAGCGGTCGAGGTTGCCCGTAGACGGTATGGGCGTGCCGGTGTCGTCGGAGACCTCCTTGAAGATGTTTTGCAGCGAGGGCGGGAAGGGAACTCCGTCCGCGACCGAGAAACAAAGCCCGTTGGCCTGTCCGGGACCGTGATAGGGGTCCTGGCCGATGACGACCACTTTCAGGCGGTCGAACGGGCATTTGTCGAAGGCGCGGAAGATGTTGCTGCCGCGCGGGAAAATGCGCCGCGAGGCGTATTCCTGCCGTACGAACTCCGTGAGCTGCGCGAAATAGGGTTTTTCGAACTCCGGGGCGAGGAGTTCCTTCCAGTCGGGGGCTATCTTTACATCCATGTTACGAGCGGTTAAAGTCGTGTAAATGTAGTAAAAAGTTCCCGGAATGCCGTGTTTTTGCGGCGGATTTCGGCGGGCAGGGCAAAAAACGGGCGGCATCCGCTGAACTTGGGGTGGACGCCGCCCGTCGCTGATGGTAAGAAGGGGGTTATTTTTGGGTTGCGCCATAGCCCACGACGAGGATTCCGTCGAGACTGCCTTGGGGTTTTTCAGGCCGTTCGGAGAGCTTGTCCCCGCTGCCTTGGAGGTAAAAATCGACGGGCAGCGTATATTTCACGCGCACCTTCTCTCCGCGCTGTTCGCCGGGCGTCCATGCTCCGGCGGGCGAGGAGGCGATCACGCGGCGGGCCTCGTCGGCAAGCAGTTTGTCGGGCGATTGCAATACCAGGATGTTGCTTGCCGAACCGTCCTTTTCGATGGTGAACGTCACGACCACGCGGCCCTGAATGTTCCGTTCCACGGCCTCGGCGGGGTATTGGAGGTGCTCCTGCACCCACGCGCGGAAGTCGTTGAGGTCGCCGCCGCGGAACGAAGGCATCTTTTCGACGATCAGAAACGGCATGTCTTCCGTGGACGCGGAGGCGATTTCGACCGATCCGGGTTTCTCGTTGAAAACGGCTTCGTCAGCCGCCGGTTTGGCTGCGCCTTTGGTGGTGATCACGATCACGCCGTTTTTACCCCGCGAACCGTACACTGCGGTGGAGGACTGATTTTTGAGGACGCTGATCCGTTCGATCGTATTGGGGGCGATGTCGTCGATGCTCGTCCGCTCGACGCCGTCGACGATATAGAGCGGTTTGGCTTTCCGCTCCTTTTCGGCTCCTGCGGCGCTTTGAGGCGCGGGCGTTTTTTGGTCGCCGGGGGTTACGCTGACGGGGTCGAGCTTGTTGCTCTCGGTCTCCAAGGTGATTTCAAAACTCTCTGCGCCGGATTTGTCGGAGACGCGGACTTTCCGGGTCTGGCAGCCGACGTAGGAGATGACAAGTTCATTGCCGGGAGCCGCTGAAATCTGCGCCGTGCCCTCCTTGCCGGTCACGGTTCCGACGTTCGATCCGCTGATCAGTACGATTGCGCCCGGAAGCGGCTGGCCGTTCTGGAAGACGGTTACGGAGACTTTTTTCTTCGTTGCGTCCTGGGACGCCGTTTCGTCGGCCGGGGCCTTTTCGGTTTCTGCAATCCGGACCTCGGCGGCGCGCGTGGTCAGCGAGAAAGCGCACAGGAGTCCTATCACGGCGGGAAGCGTTCCCGCCAGCCGCAGCAGGGAGTGCCTGCCGGAAGTTTTCGTTGTCATCATTTTAAAGCGTTTTTTGGTTAAGGAATCCCGCAGCCCGTTGGCTATTTCCGGACTATAACCGAATAGCTGCCTGAATATGGTTTTCATGTAATGTTCGATGTCGTACCCTTCGGCCAGCACGTCGCTGTCGGCTTCGAACTCCTCGGCTTCGGTGAGCCGCCGTGCGGCGAGCCATACGAAAGGGTTCCACCACAGCGCGGCCTTCATGCATTCCATCGCCACGCGCTCGGCGGAGTGGCGGTGGGCGACGTGGCTCGCCTCATGGGCTACGATGGCCTGCAACTCTCCGGCCGGGATCTGGTCCCAGAGGTAGATCGAGCGGAAGAACGAGAACGACGCGATCCGCTGCGGGGTGCGCACGAGCGTGAAACGCTCCGTGCGGGTGATCGCCGCACCGCGCCGCAGCCGGCGGATGCGCACGACCTGCCACAGCATGACGCCCGCGACCAGCCCGACCCCGATCAGGTATACCGCCAGGCATATCGCTTCGGGCGTGACGGCCGGAGCCGCCTCTTCAACCACCTCGGCGGTCCATTCGGCCGCGGGCAGTGTGACCGTCGGGGCGACCTCGATCACCTTGCCCGGCCAGACGGGGATGCGCAGCAGCGGAATGACCGCCGCCAGGAGGGTCGATGCGAGCAGGTAGGCCCTGCACCAGCCGAACCGCACGTGCCGTTCGAGCAGGATGGCGTAGGCCGCCAGCAGCACGCCGCTGCAAGCCAGCACTTCGAGGGCGTAGATGGCGAGGGTTTTCACGGCGGTTATTTTTTGGCGTTGCGCATGATTTCGAGAATTTCATCCATCTCCCGGGCGGAGATGTTTTCATGGCGCGAGAAGAACGACACCAGTTGGGCCAGCGAGCCGTCGAAATAGCTGGAAAGCATCGACGACATGACGCCGCGGGCATACTCCTCGCGGCCGATCAGCGGAAAATAGCGGTGGCTCTTGCCCTCGGCCGTATGGCTGACGAAGCCCTTGTTCTCCAGAATCTTGAGAAACGTGGCGACGGTGGTGTACTTGGGGTGGGGTTCGTCGGTCCGGGCGATGATGTCGTTGACCACCGCGTCGCCCAGACGCCAGAGAATCTGCATGATCTCCTCCTCGCCGCGAGTCAGTTCCGTAATCTTGGTATTCATAGGTCGTGTTGTTTCGGGTTTACGACACAATATTACTACTAAATTTTTAGTAAAACAAATTTTCGATCTAAAAATTTAGTAGATAAGCCCGAAATAATTGATACCTATGTTTATAAGAAAGGTGGAGAGGCCTGGTCGGAGTGGGCGGAGCTGGGTGCGAGGCTATCGTAGCTGCCGTTCGGCCTCGTTGTCTTTCTCCTCCTTGTCGTCCTCCTCCCAGTCGAACCACGGGAATTCGTGCCGGCCGCCCAGCGCGAAGCGCGTGTAGGTGATCGGAAGTCCCATTTCGAGAAAGCGGGTTTCATAAGCCGTCTTGACCGAAAGCACCTCGTCGGCGAACCCCGAACCGTAGATGTCGGGTTCGGAGACCTCGCAAGTCAGCCCGTAATGGCGGATGACCTCGCCCGTGTAGGCGTAGAGGTGCTTGGAGTCGGTCTTGAGGTTGATCCACCCGTCGGGCCGGAGCAGGCGGGCGTAACAAGCCAGGTAGAGCGGCGAGGTGAGACGTTTCTTGGCCCGCCGGGTCTTGAGCTGCGGATCGGGGAAGGTGATCCAGATTTCGGACACTTCGTTTTCGGCGAACAGCGCGTCGATGAACTCGATGCGTGTGCGCAGGAAGCCTACGTTGTGCATCCTGCGGTCCGTGGCGGTCTTCGCGCCGCGCCACATGCGTGCGCCCTTGATGTCGATGCCGATGTAGTTGCGCTGCGGGTCGCGCTGAGCCAGCGCGACGGTGTATTCGCCCTTGCCGCAGCCCAGTTCCAGTACGATGGGATTGTCGTTGCGGAAGAAATCACGGTTCCAGTTCCCTTTCAGCGGGTGGTCGCGGTGGAACACCTCGTCGAATTCGGGTTGCACGAAACATTCGAAAGTCAGGTTCTCGCGGAACCTGCGGAGCTTGTCTTTGCCCATAGTGGTCTGTTGTTCCGCCGGACTGCGGGGCCGGCAGGACGGTAATGTGTTTTCGGTTATCTGCTTTGCTGCAGGTCGACGCCGACGGCTTCGACCCCGCGGACGGGGCGGACCGGCGTGACCGAGCAGCGGTAGTCGCCGTGCTGCGTGAGGCGGATTCGGCGGCGGTAGGGGATCGCTGCCTCGCGCATCAGGGCCGCGGGACCTTTCGGGTGCGGGATGACGAGCAGGAACCACTCCCCGAAGCGGAGCGAATCGGGGGTTACGGTGGCGATGCGGACCGTCAGCGTGTCCTCCGCGAAGCAGTCGTTGCAGCGCAGGAAGATCACGGCGTCGCGCAGCGACACGGTGTCTGCGTTCGGCAGGCGGATTTCGGCCCGCGAGTCCCACCGGGCAGGGTTGACGTCGGTGACCGCCGACTGGTGGGGCGAGACGCAGCTTCCGGCCAGAAGCGCGGCCGCCACGGCCGCGATATGCCCTGCCGAGCGTTTCACCGCGCTATTGGTTTTGATGCGTTCCGCCGTTATTGCCGCCTTCGCTGCCGCCTCCGTTGCCGTTATTGCCGGCCGGGGCGTTTCCGCCGTTGTTTCCGTTTCCGTTTCCGTTTCCGCGGCGGCGGTTGCGGTTGTTGCGGCTGCGGTTTCCGCCCTCGCGGCCGCCTCCGTTGTTTTCACGGGGTTCGCGGCCGTTGTTCTCGCGGCCGTTGTTTTCGCCTCGGTTATTGTCGCCGCGGCCGTTGCCGTTGTGCGGACGCTCGCCGTTGCCGCCGTTCTGACGCTCCCCTCCGTTGCCTCCGTTGCGCGGACGGTCGTTGCGGCGCGGCTGCCTGTCGGGACGGCCGGGCTGTCCTTCACGCGGCTGGCGGGTCTCTCCGCCGGACTCCTGCGGCGTCTGTCCGTTCTGCCCTGCGGGGCGTCCCTGCTCGCCGCGGCCCTTGTTGTTGCGGCCGCCGCGCTTGCGGCGTTTGGCCTGGTCGAAGCGGGTGATGCTGTCCTCCTCCGAACGGTAGGTCGGCTCCTCGATCTCCGGGCGGATGTCGTCGGCGTCCTGCAACCGTTCGACCTTCTTGCCCTGGCGGTTCAGTGCCATGATCTCCCGCACGCGCGAAACGGGCAGCGTGGTGACGTTGGCCATCGCCTCCTTCGACGAAGAGAAGGTCATCGTTCCGGCCAGCACGTCGCTCTTGACGCAGAACCATTCGCCTTCGGCGGCCTGGAGCGGTTCGCGCAGGCGCGGGAACTCCTTGCGGGCGTCGACATAGGTGTCGTATTCGTACATCATGCAGCACTTGAGCTTCGAGCACTGCCCGGCCAGCTTCTGGGGGTTGAGCGAAATGTCCTGCACGTGCGCGGCTCCGGTCGTGACGCTCGAAAAGCTCGACATCCACGACGCGCAGCACAGTTCGCGGCCGCAGGCGCCCAGTCCGCCGATGCGTCCGGCCTCCTGGCGGGCGCCGATCTGCTTCATCTCGATGCGGATGTGGAACCGTTCGGCGAAGACCTTGATCAGTTCGCGGAAGTCCACGCGCTCGTCGGCGATGTAGTAGAAGATGGCCTTGATCTTGTCGCCCTGATACTCCACGTCGCCGATTTTCATGTTCAGGCCCATGTCGGCGGCGATCTGCCGCGAGGCGATCATCGTCTCGTGCTCCAGCGCGATGGCCTCCTGCCACTTTTCGATGTCGTAGGGTTTGGCCTTGCGGTAGATCTTCTTGTATTCGCCGTTGTAGGGGTTGAATCCCGTGCGGCGCATCTGGCGCGCCACCAGGTCGCCCGTGAGCGACACGACGCCGATGTCGTGGCCCGGCGACGCTTCGACGGCTACGATGTCGCCCCGTTTGAGGTCGAGGTTGTTGACGTTCTGGTAGAACGAACGGCGGGTGTTCTTGAAACGCACCTCGACGATGTCGCTCGGCATGTTGACCGGGTACTCGTCGAGCCAGGCCGTTTCGTGGAGCTTGAAGCACCCGTCGCAGAGTTTGGCTTCCGGCTCCGAGCCGCAGTTGCAAAAGGCGCACCCGCGGCCCACTTCGGGTTTGCAGGCGCCCGTATGTCGTTTTTCGGTATCCATGATTGGGTATAATTTGCGTAAAGATACAAAATAATTCACAATTCAGAATTCAGAATTCACAATTTTGGCTTATTCGGGAACTATGCCTGCAAACTGAATTTATGAATTGCGAATTGTGGATTGTGAATTCCCGTTTGCATGCAAACGGCTGATGCTGCGGCGGATGCGCACGATCATCATCACGGCTGCGGCCGACAGTCCGAACGAGAAGCCCAGGAAAAGCCCCGAAGGACCCATGCCCATCGTGAAACCGAACAGGTAGCCCGCCGGGAGGTTCAGCAGCCAGTAGGAGACGAAGGCGATCGGCATGATGATCTTCACGTCCTGAATGCCCCGCAGGATACCCACCGAGACGTTCTGGATGCCGTCCGACAGTTGGTAGAGCGCAGCGAAGACCATCAGGTTCGAGGCGATGGCGATCACCTCGGCGTTGGTGGTGAAGAAGGTCGGGATCACGTTGCGCATCGTGATGAAAACCAGCGCTGCGAGGGCGTTCCACGCCAGCACGAGGTGGTACGACGCCTTGGCCGCGAGCGACAGCTGGCCGATGTCGCGCGCGCCGTAGCAGTGCGACACGCGGATGGTGGTGGCCGCGCCGATCGACATGACGATCATAAAGGCGCAGTTGCCGATGGTCGTGGCGATCTGGTTGGCGCTCATCGTCTCCTTGTTGAACCACCCCATCATAATTCCCGTGCCGACGAAGGCCGAGGCTTCGAGGAACATCTGCATCGAGATCGGCAGGCCCATGTGCAGCAGTTGTCTGACCGACGCCCACGAGTAGTTGCGCGGCGAAAAGCCTTCGAGATAGACGCGGTATTTGCTGCGGCTGTAAAAGTAGCCGATCATCAGCATCGGGGCGATGATGCGCGACATCAGCGTGCCCAGGCCCGCGCCCTCGGCGCCCATCTCGGGAAATCCGTAGCGGCCGTAGATGAACACCCAGTTGAAGCCGATGTTCGCGAGGTTGGCCGCGATCGTGACGAACATCTCGACCTTCGTGTTGCCCACGCCTTCGAGGAACTGCTTGAAGGTGAAGAACAGCATGATGAACGGCATGCTCCACACCAGCATCCTGTAATAGGGGATGGCCATGTCGACCACTTCGGCGGGCTGGCCGAGGTGGTACATCAGCGGAATGACGGCGTACTGCACGGCGGCCATCGCCACGCCCAGCAGTCCGTAGAAGAGAATGCCGTTCTGGAGCAGTCCCGACGATTTCTCGCGGTCGCCCTGCGCGTAGAGTTCGCCCACGAGGGGCGTCATGCCCAGTGCGATGCCGATGGCGGCGATGAAGAGGATGAAGAAGACGGCGCCGCCGAACGACACGGCGGCCAGCGGCGTGGGGTCGCTGCCTCCGTAGCGGCCGACCATCAGGTTGTCGGCGACCTGCGTGAGGATCTGCCCCAGCTGTGTCAGCACCACGGGCAGCGCCAGCCGCAGGTTGGCTTTGTATTGGTCTTTGTATGTTGCGAATTTGTACATAGGTGCGCAAAGGTACGAATAATCTCTGGGAAAAGAGAAGAAAGGTTTGTGCGGATTTTTCCAAGTTGAAATAACATAGTTCCCGGTCAATATTGACTTTCGGGGATTTTTTGCTGAAATTTGTGGGAGCAATACCCCAAAAGAGCGTTGTATTTTGCAAAACATTTTCTATCTTTGTCTTGCTGTCCGGATGGACAGCGACATATTGTTGGCAGAAGTGTTTCGCTTTTATTCTTGAATGGAAATCTGGAAAATTTCACGTGAACAAGAATAAGCAATACAAACACTCATCGCCGTGTATAGTTATATCATTCTTGATATACTGTCCGGTGTGGGGTATTGTTTATTTGTTCACGGGTATTCCAGAACCTCCATTCAGATAAACGAACGACTCCACACTTCTTTTTTATAATTGGCCGTACAAGAGTCGGACGGCATGCAAATCATTTTGTTATGAAAATGTGGTTATTGGGTATGTGTCTGCTCTTGTGCGCATGCAGCGAGAGTGAGAAACAATCGGGGGACCCCGATCGAATCGTATCTGTTATCGACTCGGGCGGAATTTCCGAGGTTGTGCCAATGGCGGGAGGAGCCTACACCATTCAGTTTTCCTCTCAGGAGAGTTGGTTCATTGCCTTCTATTATGCAGATACCGATGCGAATTGGATTTCGGCTTACCCAATGTCGGGCGACGCGGGCGACAATACAATCACGATTTCCGTAAAAAGCAACACAACGCATGTGGATCGGCAATGTTTTGTGCGAATCATGGCCGGAGATGCGCAGAAGACGATTGAAGTCAGGCAGGCACAGCATAGTTCGGTCTCTCTGTCGCCACAGCAACTCTGGCTTGGCGCAGAAGCCGGCGAATTTCAGGTGCAGGTGCAGGCCAATGTCGAATTTCAGGTGGAAATCGAGGGTGACTGGATCGAGTTGGTTTCCGAAAGAAATAAATCACCGCTGACCTTTAAGGCAAAAACAAATCCGGGGGATACTCGCACCGGAACAATCGTTGTTTCAGGTGGCGGTGTCTCGGCAAAAGTCGAGGTTGTACAATATGCTCCGTCGGAAATAATTCATTTCCCCGATGCGAATTTCAAGTCTTATCTTATGCAGTACGACAAGACAAAAGACGGTGAAATATCGCAACAGGAGGCTTTGGACGTGCAAACCATATCGTGCAGCAATATGAATATCAAATCGCTGGAAGGAATCGAGTTTTTCACCAATTTGACTTATTTGAATTTCTCTAATAACCAAGTCAGGAGGCTCGATCTTAGCCATAATACGAAACTGGCATCGCTGAACTCGAGGTTCAATCCGCTGGAGTGGATAAATTTCGGTGAAACGCTTCCGAGCCGATATACGGGTGGCTATTCATGGTTCGATGATCCTCATTTTGAAGCGTTGACCTCGGAATCTTTTGAGATAGTTAGTTCCAATATGACGGTTTTGAGTATATGTAATGGTGAGTTATCGAAATGGAACAATATTAATCTACGGGTTATTGATATATCGGGCTGTCCGGCCTTGGAATCGCTTGCTGCTTCTTGGGGAAATCCGGTATTGCAAGAAATTTGGCTAAAAAAAGGGCAGGCGACCCGTGTAAGTTGCAATAGTGAAAATGTACAAATCCTTTATAAATAAATTACAAACTCTTAAATTTTTGAATCATGGCAGGTACGTTATGGAGCGTCACGGCGATTAAGAATGCCGGTAAATTGACGAAAGGAATGAATGTCGAAATTCTCGTTACGGGGACTTCCGCCCGTCCGAATGCAAGGCAGATCATCGAAGCGATCGAAGACAAATACGGCGTAACCGTATCGAGTTGTCATTGTGGATATGCTAATTTTGAGATTGAGAAATTGAATTGACCGATAGCTGTTTATGTAATAAGGGAGGACCGTGCGGTCCTCCCTTTGCATTCCAGCCATTCGGTTTTTACGCCACGCGCAGCTTCACGCCGTGGGCCTTGTCCGACTCTACGACCACGGTGTCGCCCTCGTGGAGCTTGCCGTCGATGATCAGCGACGAAAGCGGCTCTTCGACGTTGTCCATCAGCGTCCGTTTCAGCGAGCGGACTCCGTAGCGCGATTCGTAGCCCATGGCCGCCAGGCGGCGTTTGGCCCCTTCGGTGATCTTCACCTTGTAGCCCAGCTTCTTCGTGCGGTTGAGCAATCCCTGCAACTCCAGCTCGATGATCCGTTCCACGTCGGCGATTTCCAGCGTGCGGAACAGGATGATGTCGTCGATGCGGTTCAGGAACTCCGGGGCGAAGGTGTGCTCCAGAGCCTTGCAGTACTCGCTCTGGGGCGTCCGGTCGGCCACGGCGCTCTTCGAGGTGGTGCTGTAACCCACCTGCACCGATTTCCGGACCACGGCCCGCGAACCCACGTTCGAGGTCATAATGATGATCGTGTTCCGGAAGTCGACCTTGCGTCCCGAGCCGTCGGTGAGGTGTCCTTCGTCGAAGATCTGCAACATGGCGTTGAAGACCTCGGGATGGGCCTTCTCGATCTCGTCGAAGAGCACCACGGCGTAGGGCTGACGACGCACGGCCTCCGTTAACTGGCCTCCTTCGCCGTAACCGACGTATCCCGGGGGCGAGCCGATCAGGCGCGCCACGTTGTGTTTTTCGCCGTATTCGCTCATGTCGATCCGGATCAGCCCGCGGCGCTCGTCGAACAGCCATTTCGACACCTCCTTGGCCAGCAGCGTCTTGCCGACGCCCGTGGGCCCGACGAAGAGGAAGACGCCGATGGGGCGGTTTTCGTCCTTCAGTCCGGCGCGCGAACGGCGGATGGTGCGCGAAATCTTCTCCACGGCCTCCTGCTGTCCCACGACGCGCTTGGCGAGGTGTTCGCGCAGGGTTTGCAGACGGATCATCTCGCCGTCCGAGACGCGCTCCGCAGGGATGCCCGTCATGGCGGTAATCACCTCCTGGATATGCCTTGCGGTGATCTCCACGGGATTGCTTTCGAGCGAGCGCTTCCATTCGGCGCGGCTCTCGCCCAGCTTCGAGCGCAGCGCGATTTCCCGCATGCGCGCCGAGGCGGCCTTCTCGTAGACCAGCGCTTCGACCGCTTCGCGGCGTTCGCGCCTGGCGTCGCTGAGCGCCGTCTTCATGGCCCGCAGCTCCTCCGGTTCGCGTGCCGATTGCAGGTGCGCCCGCGAGCCGGCCTCGTCCAGCGCGTCGATGGCCTTGTCGGGGAAATAGCGGTCGGTGACGTAACGCCCGGTGAGCGTCACGCAGGCCTGCAACGCCTCCTCGGTGTAGTGCACCTTGTGGTGGCGCTCGTAGTGGGGCGCGATGTTGCGCAGGATCTGGAGCGTCTGCTCGGGTGTCGTCGGCTCGATCACCACCTTCTGGAAGCGGCGTTCGAGGGCCGAGTCGGTCTCGATGTTCTCGCGGTACTCGTCGAGCGTCGTGGCGCCGATGGTTTGCAGTTCGCCGCGCGCGAGGGCCGGTTTGAGGATGTTGGCCGTGTCGAGGCTGCCCTGCGTGGAGCCGGCGCCCACGATGGTGTGTATCTCGTCGATGAAGATGATCGTGTCCTTGGCTTTGCGCAGTTCGTCCAGCAGCTGCTGCATGCGCTCCTCGAACTCGCCGCGGAACTTCGTGCCCGCCACGAGCGACGAGACGTCGAGCGAGAAGAGCGTTTTGTCGGCGATGGTGTAGGGCACTTCGCCGCGCGCGATGCGCAGCGCCAGCCCTTCGACGATGGCGCTCTTGCCCACGCCGGCCTCGCCGATCAGGATCGGGTTGTTTTTCTTGCGGCGCGAGAGGATCTGCACCACGCGTTCGATTTCCTGCTCGCGGCCTATGACCGGGTCGATCTTCCCCTCGCGGGCCAGCCGCGTAAGGTTCACGCCGAACTTGTCCAGCAGGTGGGCCGGGCCTTTCTCCTCGTTCCTGTTCTCCTCGCCGAAGTCGAGCATGTGAACCTGCACTTCGGTGCGGAAGTCGTCGCCCACGGCGAATTTTTGCAGGTCTCCGGACACGCTGTCGGCCGTCACGCCGTACATCTCCAGCACGCGCGCGGTCGCCGTCGAACGGTCGCTGATGATGGCCAGCAGCGCGTGGGCCGTCGACACGCTCCGGGCGACGCCCGGCATTACGAGCAGTTCCTCGGTGAAGTCGCGGTAATACTCCTCGGGCGACCGGGTCTCCTGCTGTTTGGCGCTGATTACCTCGCGTTCGATGCGCAGGCGCACCTGATAAAGCTCCCAGTCCTTGAGCCGGGAGGATAAAAGCTGGTAGGCGAGCGACCCCTCTTCGCGGAGCAGTTCCAGCGTGAGGAAGTCCTTGAGCGAATGCGTCATTCCCGCCTTCGTCGTGTTGAATGCCGAACGGGCGATGATGCCCTCCAACGTTTTCGAAATTTTTGGTTGCATGTTGCGTCGTCGTTATGAATTCGCCATACTAACGAGAGCGCGTATGTGATTATTATGTGGCCGTTTTTGTTTAGTGTCTGAACTTTGGTGGCTGACGCAGAGGCCTTTCCGTCGGACGGGCATTTTCGGAGCAGCCCCAAGGCATCGGGTTTACCGGCTGACTTCCAGTGTCTTTCGGGCTTTATTGGAGTGTTTTCGGACGGAATTGTATAGCATCGGCTTTTTTGTGGTGCGACTTGCCGGAATGTTCCGAATATTTCGCTGACGATCACCGAAATCCGCCCGGAATGCATTTCCGGCCTTTTGGGGTATAAAATTTTATTTCGGGTGATTTTGTGACGGAAAAGGCTCTCCCGGACAGTCGGTTTTAGCTCTCCGCCCGCCGGGTTTTCAGTTGCGGGGCCACTCGCCGACCTCCATGTCGCGCATCTCCGCGCCGTCGATCGTAAGGCGTACGGCCGTGCGGACCTTGTGGAAGCCGAACTCCCCGGCGGCTCCGGGGTTGACATGGAGCAGGTCGTAGACGGGATCGTAGATGACTTTGAGGATGTGGGAATGCCCGGCGATGAAGAGTTTCGGGTGCACGGACTGGATTTTCTGCACGGCGCGCGGGTCGTAATGGCGGGGATAACCTCCGATGTGGGTCATCAGCACCTGCACCCGCTCGCACTCGAAGGCCTGGAACGCGGGATAGACGCGGCGGGTCATGCCGCCGTCGATGTTGCCGCTCACGGCGCGGAGCGGCTTGAATGCGGCGATCCGGTCGGCCAGCTCGATCGAGCCGATGTCGCCCGCATGCCAGATTTCGTCCACGTCTTTCAGAAATTCGCGGAGCGTGTCGTCGAAGGTTCCGTGGGTGTCGGATATAATGCCGATGCGTTTCATTGGTACTTGTCTTTCCACAGCTGCGCCATCCGTTCGGCGATTTTGGCCTCGGCGGCGTTCTGCGTGTCGGGTTCGTAGAACTTCGTGCCCGAAAGGCTCTCGGGCAGGAACTCCTGCTCGGCGAAATGCCCCGCGTAGTCGTGGGCGTATTTATAGCCCTTGCCGTAGCCCGCCTTGTCCATCAGGCGGGTCGGGGCGTTGCGCAGGTGCAGCGGCACGGGACGGTTCGTGGTGTCGCGCTCGACCAGCGACATCGCCTTGTTGATGGCCATGTAGGCCGAATTGCTCTTGGGGCTGGTGGCCAGGTAGATCGTCGTCTCGGCCAGCGTGATGCGCGCCTCGGGCATGCCGATCTTGTGCACCGTGTCGAAGCAGGCGTTGGCCAGCAGCAGGGCGTTGGGATTGGCCAGCCCGATGTCCTCCGAGGCCAGGATCACCAGACGCCGGGCCAGGAACCGCGGCTCCTCGCCCCCGGCCAGCATCCGCGCCAGATAGTAGATCGCGGCGTTGGGGTCGCTGCCGCGGACCGATTTGATGAAGGCCGAAATGACATCGTAGTGCTGTTCGCCGTTCTTGTCGTAGAGGGCGATGTTCTGCTGGAGGCAGTCGGTGACGTACCGGTCGGTGATCGTCACCTTGCCGTCAGTGGCCCCGACGACGATTTCGAGGATGTTGAGCAGCTTGCGCGCGTCGCCGCCCGAGAAGCGGAACAGCGCGCCGGTTTCCGTGACCTCGATGTCGCGCTCTTTCAGCTCGGTGTCGGTCGTCAGGGCACGGTCGAGCAACGTTTGCAGGTCCTTGTCTTCGAGTGACTTGAGGATGTAGACCTGACAGCGGCTCAAGAGCGGCGAGATCACCTCGAACGAGGGGTTTTCGGTCGTCGCGCCGATGAGCGTGAAGACGCCCTGTTCGACGGCCCCTAACAGCGAATCCTGCTGCGATTTGTTGAAGCGGTGGATTTCGTCGATGAACAGCAGCGGGGCCTTCTGGTCGAAGAACCGCTGCTTGCGCGCCGACTCGATCACCTCGCGCACGTCCTTCACGCCCGACGTGACGGCCGAGAGGGTGAAGAACGGGCGTTCCAACTGCGTGGCGACGATCTTCGCCAGCGTGGTCTTGCCCACGCCCGGAGGTCCCCAGAGGATGAACGACGGGACGTTGCCCGTCTCGAAGAACTTGCGGAACACCCCGTTTTTGCCCACGAGGTGCTCCTGCCCGATATATTCGTCTATCGTGCGGGGGCGCAGTCGTTCGGCTAAAGGAATGTTCGGCATGGCATGTTCGATTTATTAGGAACAAAGATAGGAAATTTTCAAAAAATAATCCTATATTTGTCGAACATACTGACAAACACGGAAAGTGTAAGTCTGTTCCCGAATCGTGAACGTAGGAAATTCATTGCAGCGCGGAATAGGCAAACATCTTGCCGCGTCGTATCCGTATTCTGCGGGTATAGGCGTGGGAGCTGTCGCTTATTTTATCTTGCAAGGTATCCTACGACCTACGATTCTGAAATGGGCTTCGGCACCACGCTTTTCTTTTTTGTTTATGCCGCCGGGGTGCGGGTGGCTGAAAAGCCTCGATTATGAAAAAGTTATTGCTGACGATTTGTTCCTCGTTGTTTTGTGTGCTGTCCTATGCGCAAACGGAACATTTGACGTTCAAAGGTCTGCCGATAGATGGCAGCAAACAGGAATTTGTGAAAGAATTGCAGAGCCAAGGATATGTGTATGTAGATGACGATATTTTATCTGGTACATTTATAGGCCGGGATAGTTATGTTTTTATTTATGATACACCCATTACGAATACCGTATGGCAAGTCGGGGTTTTGTTCAAATCGACATATGACACATGGAGCCTCATTAAAAGAATATATGACGACTTGGTGGATGTTTACACGAAAAAATATGGTGCTCCTATCCTTGATCAGAAAGAGTTTAAGTCGCCATGGAGAGAGGGTGATGGACATGAGTTATTTGCCTTGCGGTCTGATCGGTGTGTTTATAGAACGGTGTTTGTGTATATAAAAGATGGGATGGATATTGGATGTGTTGAGATTCGCATGGCAAATGACTGTCGAATAATAATATTATACGAGGATAGTATTAATTCTGATTTGTTAACAAAAGAGCGAGCTAATGAAATTTGAATGAAAAAAGAGACTGTCAATATGACAGCCTCTTTTTTTCTTTGCATTCTAATTTATTATTCCTCCGGCTTGCGCAGTTGCAGATACAACTCGTCGAGCTGCGTCTGGTCGATGTAGCCCGGGGCGTCGAGCATCACGTCGCGGCCGGCGTTGTTCTTCGGGAAGGCGATGTA
>ENA-UONX01001719-UONX01001719.1-human-gut-metagenome-genome-assembly--contig:-P74old-NODE-1719-length-18980-cov-39.036513_pt1 | contig 18980 bp, 21 predicted proteins | sample MGYA00242466_ERZ724013 | MGnify/ENA metagenome assembly ERZ724013 | reverse complement strand
GCATAGCCGCCGCCCACCGCATAGGATCTGAAAAGGAGAAAGACTATTATGGCAAAGAAAATTTTCGCACTGCTGCTCGCGGCTATGCTGGTGCTCAGCCTCGCTGCCTGCGGCGACAAACCCGACGATAGCTCCAACAACGGCGATAACAGCAATAACAGTTCCGCTAACACCGAGGTCAGCGGCCTGACCGAGGCCATCGCCGAGTATCCCGCGCTGGTCACCTCCGGTGGTCAGAGCGCTGACTACCAGATGATCGCGACCGTTATGGAGAAGCAGGGCATGGAGTTCACCACCAACAACCTTGCCACCTCCGCTGACCTTGGCGATGCCAAGACACTGATCGTGGTCGTGGGGGGCTCCTCCAAAGGTCTCGGTGCGGCCGGTATCGACGCTGACGGCGAGCTTGAGCGCCTTGATGAGCTGATGACCGCTGCCAAGGATGCAGGGCTGTCCATCATTGCCATGCACACCGGCGGCGAGGCCCGCCGCGGCGACTTGTCGGATAAGTTCATTACGCCGGTGTTCAACATGGCGGATTATGCCATCGTTGTTTCCTCCGGCGACTCTGATGGTATGATGAACGACCTGTGCGCAGGAAACGGTATCCCTATGGACAAAATTGATAGCATCAGCGATGTGGTGACCGTTCTGCCTGCTGCGTTCAAGTAAGTACGGAGGGGTTATGACTACAGAATTGATCGCCTTCCTTGTCATGGTTGCGGTATTCCTGCTCGGCTGCTTCCTCTGCAAGCTGCCGGTCAGCCTGTCCATGGTGCTGGCGTCCGTCGCCGGTGCGATCGCCGGCGGGCAGGGCTTGGCGCTTCGCCATCTGGTCGAGGGTATGTTTGCCTATGTTGACACGATCATGGTCATTGCCACGGCAATGATATTCATGAAGGTCATTCAGGAGTCCGGTGCGTTGGACGCCATTGCCTCGCTTATCATCCAGCGCTTCCATAAAGTCCCCGCGCTGATGCTGATCTTTATCATGATCATCATCATGTTCCCCGGCATGATCACCGGTTCCTCCACCGCTTCCGTGCTGTCCGCCGGGTCCATCATGGCTCCGGTCCTGATGCTCATGGGTGTGCCCGTACTTGAGACTGCCTGCATTCTGGCGCTCGGCGGCGTGCTGGGCATGATTGCCCCGCCGACCAACATCCCCGCGATGATCATCGGCGCCGGTATCGACATCCCCTACAGCGGCTTCGGCCTGCCTCTGACCATGCTGACCTTCCCCCTTGCATTCCTGTTCGTGCTGATGTTCGGTTACAAGTACGTCAAAAACATGAACTACGTTGAGGTCGAGGCTAAGCTCAACACCGATTCCCGTGAGCGTTTCGGCTTTAAGGTCTACATCCCCCTGCTGCTCGCCATCGTCCTGATGGTGCTGAATAAGGCGGTCCCCGCCATCCCCGACATCGGTATGCCGCTGGTATTCCTCGTCAGCGCGGTCGTGGGCTGCTTCACGGGATATAAGTTCAACTTCTTCAAGGCAGCTAAGGAATCCGTCCACTCCGCACTGCCTGTTATGGGCATCCTGATGGGCGTCGGTATGTTCATCCAGGTCATGACGCTCACCGGCGTGCGCGGCCTGATCGTGACGAGCTGCCTGAGCCTGCCGAGTTTTGCCCGTTACTTGGCGCTGGCTATCTCCATGCCCGCTTTCGGCGCGATCTCCTCGTTCGGCTCGGCAAGCGTGCTGGGCGTCCCGTTCCTGCTGTCCTTCCTTGCGAAGGATCAGATCATCGTTGCCGCAGCGCTGTCTCTAGTCGCTTCCTTGGGCGATATGGTTCCCCCCACGGCTCTTGCGGGCATTTTTGCGGCAAAGGTCGTCGGCATGGAGAATTATACACCGATTCTGAAGAAGTGCCTGATTCCCTGCCTCATCGTGGTGATTTGGGCCATCCTCTTCATTGTCTTTGCCGATCAGCTCAGTTTTCTGACGCTATCTTAAGGCGGGAAGGAGCAAATTGAATTTATGATGACTTTGATCTACCGTATCATCCTCGCCGGCATCGTCGCTTTGATCGGCTGGGATCTGTTCACTGAGGAAAAACTTACGCTTCAGCTCAACGCCGCTATGGTGCTGATCCCGCTGGTGCTGCGCGTTCTGATGATCAAGTAAGGAGGGGGCTGAAATGAAAAAGAATACGATCACGGCCTGCCTCTGCCTGGTGCTTTCCGTGGCCGTCATGGTCTATTCGGGCATGAACTTTCTTGCGGCACGCGAGCTGCCGCTGCCCGAATGGGGCCCCAGCGTCACCGAGGTCAAAATGCTTTCCGATTGGTTTGATGGCCTTAATGGCACCAATGGCGACACGCCGGTCTATGTACTCGAGGGCAAAAAGCCGGGCGGCGCCATGCTGATCCTCGGCGGCACGCATGCCAACGAGGTCTCCGGCTATATGTCCGCCTTTACCTTTATCGAGAACGCCGTTGTGGAGGAGGGAACGATCTATGTTATCCCCTATACCAACCACAGCGCCATGACGCACAACGACCCCAGCGAGGGCAATCTTCAGTACTTTACGCTGACCACTGCGAGCGGCGAGCGTACCTTCCGCTACGGCTCCCGCGCAACGAACCCGGTCGACCAGTGGCCCGACCCTGATGTCTATGTCCACTATCCGTCTGGACAGCAGCTGTCTGGTTCGGAGACCCGCAACATCAACCGAGCGTATCCCGGTCGTCCGGACGGCAACCTGACCGAGAAGATGGCATATGGTGTTGCCTCGTTAATTCGAGCGGAGAATATCGACCTGACATTCGACCTGCATGAGGCGTCCCCTGAGTACCCGGTCATCAACGCGACCGTCGCCCACCAAAGGGCGATGAACATTGCGGCAGAAGGCTGCATTAACATCATGCTTGATGGCATTGAGATGTCGCTTGAGCAGTCTCCCACAAACTTCCATGGTCTGACGCACCGCGAGCTCGGCGACTACACCGACACCTATGCGCTCCTGATGGAGACCGCAAACGCCTCTCAGGGCCGTCTGCGCGGTGCCACCAGCATCGATCAGGTGCTCGGCGGCGAGGATGTCTGCTACGAAATCAGCCAGCGCCTCGGTATGCTCTATGTTCCTTGGACCGAGGGAAAGGCGCACCCCATCGAAGAACGCTGCGGTCGCCACCTGCAAGGGGTTTATGAATATTCACAGGCTTACAATGCAGCAAACCCCAACCGTCCCGTTACCTACACTGGCGTTCCAAGCTACAATGAGCTCTACACCAGCGCTGCCTATGAGGATCTCGGTGGTGCGCAACTTGCCAAGTTTTTGAAGTAAGAGTTGGCCTTTACATCAGGAGAAAGGGCACGTTGCAAAATAGCATGTTGAAAAAGATGAGCAGGTTTCTCCGAAGGGGGTTACCTGCTCGCCTTTTTGCTTTTAGAATTAGTCTGTGACAAAGCGCCGCCGTTTCTGGCGGCATTTTCCGTTGCGGCAATGAGAAAACTCGACGTTTTACGACATATTGACAAGGACTGGTTTACAATTATAGAAAAATCAGGTATAATTATTACAAATTAGTGCATGGTGAAAACGCGATGGAGTCTTGAACGCTGTCACAAAAAGAGCCATACATGATAAAACGGCTGTGAGAAGCGTTATTGGCATCTCACAGCCATTTTTTACTTATGTTCTCTCTTTTCTGAACTGCTGCAGAACGGCTTTAGCTTTGGCCAAAGCCAGACGCTGTTCGGACTCGCCAAACGAAGATAACTCCTGAGGAAATTTATCAGTATCCGTTGAAGGTGTCCGGTCATAGTAGAAAATATCATTAGAAGGGATATCCAACAGCCGTACTGCTGCAAAGAATCCGTCGAAGTGAGGATTTCCACGACCATTTTCCATCTCAAGAACCATACGAGTCTGTACGCCGATCTATCCCATCAGGTTTTCTCATGTAATACGCTTTTTCTTACGCGCAACACGGATTGCTATGCCCAGGATCTTTTTCGCTTCCTGCATTATAACGTACCTCGATATAATCGTATAGAGCAGTATGTCCACATTAAATGTGTTATTTCGTCGCCTCGTAGTGTTTTATAAATCATAAAACGGGAGGTACATGATGAAATTCTCTTAGCGTATAGGGCGCTTTGCCGACGTCAGAACGCACGTATTTGGCTCAATTGTTTTATGTGCGCGCTTGCCCTCTGGTATGAAATTTTTCAGCATATAGGCAGGAGCTTTAACACATTATCTATATGCAAACCTCCATGGGCTACGTCCAAGGAGGCTTTTATTTTTCTCATAGAAGGTGAGCGGATGCAGCCCCGCTGCCGTTCACCACCTCCTGCGTTCATGTACTCAAATTCAAAATCTGGGAATAGAAAGGAAAACGTTATGAACGCTGAAATGAAGAATTATGTGATAAAGCTGCTGGAGACCTACCATGACCGTGAGCGGAAGATCGCCGTTTTGCGCTATGATCTGGAGCATCCCTCCGAGGTTGGCGTGACGGAGCAAATCGAGGCCATGAACTATGGAAGCGGAGAAGGTGTAGGTCATTCCAAAGGACATATTTCCAACAAGACACTCTATATTGCCCTCAACTATGAGGAGCAGGCCAAGCAACTGAATGCTGAATCTGCCAAGGAAATCGCCGATGAACTCTTTATTCTCGAACGGAGGCAGAAGAAGCTCCTATACTACATCTCGCTTCTTGAAAAGCGCCAGGCAGAGGTTGTGCGCATGGTTTACATGGAAGGGGTATCTACGAAAAAAGCGGCAGAACAACACGGCCTGACTGTTCGCACCATCGAACGGATCAGAAAGGATGCTGTTGATAATCTTGCGGAAATGTACGCTTACTCGGAACGCTACAACGGGTAAGACGCTCATATTTTCAAAATGTCGCAAAAATGTCGCGGTTGATGTACTTGCGCTGTCGCATAGTCATGTGATATGATTATACTCGTCAAAAGAGGAGATGCTCCCGTTCGCGGGAGCATCTCCTCTTGTCATCAGCTGTTTTTTCGGCGTAAGGATTTCAAAATATTTGTGTCAAAGGGCGATGAGATATATTGATTAGCTCAGGGAGTTGTCGTAAAATAGCTTTATGAGTCAGCAATGTACCTCGAAAAATGAATAGACCTTGGCACGCAACGCAGAAAGGAGCTTTTTATGTGTGAAGCAAAATACGACTTTTTGACCGTGAGGGATATTCAGCGAACTCTCAAAATTGGGACAAATGTTGCTTATAATTTAATTCACAGCAAGGCATTTCCGGTCATCAAGATTGGGAAGAATTACCGGATACCGGCAGAGGGCTTTTACGCATGGCTCGAAAGCGCCGGCGTTGCGAAACAATGAGGCAAAATCTTCAATTATCATAATGAAAGATGAGAATTGGAGGTTACCATGGCAAATAAGCGTCGTGCAAATGGCGAAGGGAGCTGGTGGCAGCTCCCCGATCGCACATGGGTACATCAAATCACGATCGGCAGGAAAGAAAACGGATCTCCGGAAAGGAAATCGTTTAAGGGGAAAACAAAGGCGATCTGCAAGCAGAGAAAGGAAGAGTGGCTTGCGGAGCGGGAACACACGAAGACTTTGGAGGGGGCTTCAAAACGAGAGGATGCCCAAAAGGAAGAAATGCAAAAACGCCTTGGGCATTCAATGGAGTCGGAAGCGCAATTCAAGGATGCTTTTGTGGACTGGCTTCGTCTTTACAAGTCCCCGCCGACCAGAAAGCCATCGACCTACGCAAGCTATTTAGACATCTACCACACGCACTTTGCTCCTGTCTTTGATGAAATGCTCCTGTATCAGATCAGTCCGGATGTGATACAGGAATATTACCAAAAGAAACAGCTCAACGGTGCGCGTATGGACGGGCGGAACGGCGGACTGTCCCCCAAAACGATTCGCAATCATCACATGATCCTCAAGGACTTTTTCACATACGCTCAAAGCAAGTACAAGCTCCCGTGCAACCCGACACTGAGCACAACAAGGCCGGAGGTCGTCGCAAAGGAGATGCGTGTTTTGAGTCCCTCTGAAATGCAGATTTTTATGGAGGAGGTCATGAAGGAAACACAGCGCATAGCGATCTTGACCGATCTGTTCGTTGGCTTCCGTGTGGGCGAGCTGCTTGCGTTGGAGATTGCGGACCTTGACTTGGAACGGCAGACACTGCGGATCAACAAAAATCTGATTCGGGTAAAAACGGAGGCACTGTCGTTGGATAATCCGAACATCAGGATTTTGAATTACGACCCGAAGAAGAAAACGCACCTGATCGTCCAAAGCACGCCAAAGACAAAGACATCGAACCGCGAGATCGCTATTTCGGACGGCTTGTGCGAGCTGTTGATCCGACATCTCTACACGCTTGCTCACTCCAGCTGGCCCAATCCGGATAATCTGCTGTTTCCGTCAAGAGCAGGGACGCACATTGACCCCAAGAGCTTTGAGATCCGACTCAACGCCATATCAAAGCGATGTGAGATCAAAAAGGTTAATCCTCATGCTCTGCGGCACACACTGGCAACGCGGCTGGTGGAGGAACGGACGCCGCTCAACATTGTTCAGGGGATCTTGGGACACTCGTCCATCGAGACAACAAGGAAGTATCTTCACAAGAGCGAGGACATCGAACGGGAGGCGATCACCTCCATGACGGACTACCTGAATGGAGAGCAGTTCAACAACGCGCCACGGCTCAACGGAGCGAAAAAAAGAGCGAAATTTGCCGGCATCCCGCTGCCGGATTTCTCGCAGCGGGAAAGAATAACAGCAAATAACGCTTGAAGGGAAATGCAATTCCCGTCGCACTGCCTACTTTACTGCAAACGCTAATAGCGGGCGGGCTGAAGAATTAAAATAGAACGACAAAGGAGATATTTTGTATGAGGGATAATATTTGATGAAAAAATGGGGCAAGGCTCTTCGGGAAAAAGAAATGCAAATTGCAATAGAGCAAAGAAAAAACCCCGAAACCGTTGAGATTTCAGGGTTTTCTGGTTGCGGAGACAGGACTTGAACCTGCGACCTCCGGGTTATGAGCTGTTTCAGAATGGCACAGTTAACCATTTCCGGCCATTTCGGGCAGCATTGCATGCAAAAACGGCTGCTTTCCGGCAAGCTTGGTTCCGCTGTTTCCGTGTACTTTTTCCCGTTCTGGGTCAGAGTATGGGTCAGGAATGAGAAGAAGCAGAAAAAAATCCCGTCATAGGCAGCGGAAAAATCGAAGATAGTATCCTTTGCACCATGGCGCAAAGCAACCATATTTTGCGCTGCTGAAAACAATCTATAGTCCTTTTCAGATATAGTGAAAGGATAAAAAACGCGGGCGTATGATGCTGCCATACGCCCGCGCTTCGGATTTATACCTTGATTTGTTCAGCAGTAGTACTCCATCGGGTAGGTGAGGTACTCGACCGGCTCGAGCTGATCGCAGGTGACGTAGCCGGCGGGGGCGCGGAGCAGGGACGGGATGCGGTTGATGACCGTGGCGCAGGTGTGCTCGACGGTCGCGGGCTTCACAACGTGGAACTCCGTCTTCGGCTCGCCGAAGATCTCCCAGTCGCACAGATCGCCGTCGTCCGGTCCATAGACCTTGCCGATGGTCTCCTCCTCGACGGTGATGCCCTGCATGGTCTCGATGGTAACGACCGCCGACATGCCGATGGCGTTGCCCGCCTTGATCTCCTTGCCGAGCGTTTCGCTGTAGATGTCCTTGTCGATGATGCAAGGGACATGCTTCTGCGAAATGCTCTTGATCGTGAGGCCCAGCTTGTTGCAGATCGCCTCGGCAGCATTCCACGCGTAGGACGGCTCAAACTCGGTCGGGTGTGCGATCTTCGCTTCAAACTCCTCCGGCGTCAGGTCGCAGCCGTGCGCCTGCGCCAGCGCGATGCCGTACTCGTCCACATTGTAGCTGTAAGCGCCCTTGATCTTCGTGATGTTGTGGCAGCCGGCGGCCACGAGCCCGACCATGTTGATCCAGAAAATATCCTGCATGCCGCTGCCGGTGATGGTGCAGCCGTTCGCCTTGGCCAGCGCGTCCAGCTTGTTGATCATGGCCGCAGACGTCGTCCAGGGATAGATGGCCTCCTCGCAGGTCGTAATGACGTTGATGCCGCGGGACACGCACTGCTCGATCGCTTCATAGATATCGCCGATGAAGCTGCGGGTCGTGATAATGGCGACGTCGGCGTCGCACTCGTCAAGGACTTTTTCGGCATTGTCGGAGATGATGATGCCCGTCTTGACGCCAAGTCCAGCCCAATCGCCGATGTCTTGGCCGACCGACGCGCCGTGGCCGATGCCGCCGACGATCTGCGCGCCATGCTCATAGGCATAGCGGAGGGTGTACTTGCTCATTTTTCCGCAGCCGTACTGCACGATCTTGATTTTTTCCATGATAAAAGCTCCTTTCTGTAATACATAGCTACTATAGTAAAGTATATTTCCCCTCCAGAGAGAGTCAAGCATTTTGTTATACATTTAACAAAAATGTTACGACTTCTCCTCCGCTCAAACCATCCCTGCTTATTCTGAGACAAAGGGCCGCACCGAAAATCAGGTGCGGCCCTCTGCCTGCATAGGAAGGGTTGGTTATAGGAGAAGATCTTTACTGATCTGGTCTGCTCAAAACAGCTCACCACTGCTGTTTAGGGCCGTTGTTTTCTGCGGCATCTGGTGGATCACGTTCCACGCCTGCACTGCGATCTCCGGCAGGAGACCGTAGGCGACCATCAGGTCGCCGTTTTTCATTTTCAGCGTGTCCTGCGTGATGGGGATATAGGTGAGGTCATGGTCGCCGCGCTTATGATCTGCGCAGCGCACAGCGACCTCCCAGGCAGCCTTTTCGAGCGCTTTTTCTTCCGAAAGACAATGATACTGATCGCGCCGCTGCCGGTTTTCCTTTGCCGTGCTCGCGATGCCGAGGATACCGCAGATCACCCCGGCCGCACCGCACAGCCGAAATACGCCTTCGCCATTCCAAAATACGGCTGAGAGAACAATGCCGAATAACAAAATCAAGGCGAAAGGCAGGATATCTTTGATCCCCACACCGCTCAAGTCCTTTTGCAGCTGCGCGCGGGCACAGTCGGCGCACACATCAAAATGCACGCTCTCGCCGAGCGCCTGCACGCGCTTTTCCTTGAACTCCCGAATGTGCAGGGTGTGGATCTCCAGCGCCCGGAAGCGGTACTGCTCCGCGTCACCGCACTGGATACAATCAGACTTCGTCATAGCATTTCACTGTGCGTGGGACGCGCCGGTGTTGGCGCGCCCCGCGCTTTCACGCCGCCGTTACAGCAGCGAACCAAGCGTAGAGAGCAGCAAGCTGCCGATGATCAGGATGATCGCGCCGCCGAGACGGGACGAGATCTGCGCAAAGGGCATGAGCTCCATGCGGTCTGCCGCGGAAAGGACCGCCACGTCGCCGGTGCCGCCCATGTTCGCCATGCAGAGACCCGCGGTGATGCCGGCCTCGACCGGATAGAAGCCGACCCACTTGCCGACGAGCGCCGCGCCGAAGAACGCGCCGACACAGGTGACAAGGCAGAGGACCAGATAGGTGAGGCTGAAGCTTTCAATGACCGTATCAAGACTCAGGTAGCAAAGGCCGATACCGACGAGCAATGTGGTCGTCAGGTTCTTCATCACAAACTGGAACCACTGGTAGCAGGCGACCTCAATGTTCTCCGGCAGGAGGTTGAAGATCTTGCAGATAGCCACGGTGATGATCATCCAGGCGTAGGCATGGATGCTGACGCTCGGAACGAACTTCGACCAGATCTTGGCTACGATGAAGCCCCAGGCGAAGAACGAGTTCGAAACGAACAGGCCGATGCCGAGGTTCTTCACGTCGATCTTGTCGCGCTTGGCCTGCATCTCGGGGCTGATCTCCAGCTCCTTGGGGTCGACCGTACCGGCCTGCATCAGCGCGCCCTGGCCGTTCCAGCTCTTGCTGGCGATGACCTTGACGATGATACCGGCAAGGACGATGGAGATCGCGTTGCCGATGGCGACCGCGGGCGTCATCACAGAGATGGCCTCCGCCGCCGTCATGGTGTTGGAGCTTTCAAAGATCTTGGACAGGGGCACTGCGCCGGCACCCATGCCGCCGCCCATGATGGGCAGCGCGATGAGCAGCAGCGCCTTGATGGTGCCGTAGCCCATGATGGCAGCCGTGCCCATGCACAGGGCAAACGAAAGGATCAGGCCGCCGAAGATCGCGGGGAAGTAACGCGCCGCCGCCTTTTTCAGCAGCGTGCTGTTCATGCCGAGGATCGAACCGGTGATCAGCGCGGCGATGTAGAAATCGAGGAACGCGCCGGTCGGCTGGAAGAACGAGGTGATGTTGCCGACAAGGTCATAGTTGCAGGCCATGTTGTAGACCTTCGTGCCGTCCTCCAGCGTTTCGGTCAGAGCAGGCAGCAGGTTAAAATAGTTCAGCAGCGCCGTACCGAACAGAACAACGATCGCACCGCCGCCGAGATAGGAGCGGATGATGGGCGTCTTCTCGCCGATCTCGTAGAGGATCGTGCCCAGCACGATCATGAATGCGAAGCAGCCGGACATGCCCTTGGGCAGCGTGCCGGTGTAGGTCGCGATCAGCACCAGCACGGCAAAAATCGCAAAGTAATACCATGGAAGATTAAACAGCTTGTAAGTTTCCTTTTTCCCTGACATGAGAAGTCCCTCCCGAATTGATTTGATTTTTCAGGAAAACTGGTATATTCTGTACAAAACGGATCAAATGCGGGCCACGCCGCTCTTGCGCGCGGCCTCGGCGACGGCCTTGGCCACCGCGGGACCGACGCGCGGGTCAAATGCCGCGGGGATGATGTAATCCTCGGAGAGCTGGTCGCCGACAAGGTCTGCCAATGCTTCGGACGCCGCGACCTTCATCGCCTCGTTGATGTCGCTCGCGCGCACATCGAACGCGCCGCGGAAGATGCCGGGGAATGCGAGCACGTTGTTGATCTGGTTGGGATAGTCGCTGCGGCCGGTCGAGATGACCTTCGCGCCGCCCGCCTTCGCCGCGTCGGGGAAGATCTCCGGCGTCGGGTTCGCGCAGGCGAAGATGATGGCGTCCCTGTTCATCGTCTTGACCATCTCGGTCGTGACAGTGTTCGGTGCGGAAACGCCGATGAACACATCCGCGCCCACGAGCATATCGGCGAGCGAGCCTGCCTTATGGCTCAGGTTCGTGACCTCGGCCATCTCGGTCTTGATCCAGTTGAGGCCCTCGCGGCCCTTGTAGATTGCACCCTTGCGGTCGCACATCGTGATATCCTTGAAGCCCGCCGAGAGCAGCAGCTTCGTGATGGCGATGGCCGCCGCGCCAGCGCCGGACGTGACGATCTTCACATCCTCCTTCTTCTTGCCGACGACCTTGAGTGCGTTCGTCAGGCCCGCCAGCGTGATGACGGCGGTGCCGTGCTGGTCGTCATGGAAAATGGGGATGTCACACTTTTCTTTCAGCTTGCGCTCGATCTCGAAACAGCGCGGCGCGGCAATGTCCTCAAGGTTGATGCCGCCGAAGCTGCCGGAGATGTTGTAGACGGTCTCGACGAACTCGTCCACATCCTTTGTCTTCACGCAGATGGGCAGCGCGTCCACATCGCCGAAGGCTTTGAACAGCACGCACTTGCCCTCCATGACCGGCATACCGGCCTCGGGGCCGATGTCGCCAAGGCCCAGAACGGCGCTGCCGTCGGTGATGACCGCCGCGGTGTTCCAGCGGCGCGTGAGCTCATAGCTCTTGCTCGGGTCCTTCTGGATCTCGAGGCACGGCTGTGCAACGCCGGGCGTGTACGCAAGCGCCAGGTCGTCCTTCGTCTTGACCGGCACGCGCGTCACCATTTCGATCTTGCCCTTCCACTCGCCGTGGAGGCGGAGCGATTCTTTTGCATAATCCATAACATTACCCCTCCGTTTGAATCGTTTTATCACCCTTTGGATGATGCAAAAGTATACATTTTTCGCCAGAAAAGTGGAAATACGAATCAATTATCTGCTATATAAGGATTTTATATATCCCCCCCAAAAGGAGGTCAAATATGAATATCAGCTACGACAGCTACCGCGTTTTCTACTATGCAGCAAAGTATAAGAGCTTCTCAAAGGCCGCTGCCGCGCTCTATAACACCCAGCCGAATGTCACGCGCATCATCCGCAGGCTCGAAGCCGAGCTGGACTGTGCGCTGTTCTTCCGCTCGGCGCAGGGCGTACGCCTGACGCCGGAGGGAGAAAAAATATTCGCCCACATCGCCATCGCCTTTGAAAACATCGAGGCTGCCGAAGCGGAGGTCTCCTCTGACCGGAGCCTGCAAAGCGGCATCCTCCACATCGCCGCGAGCGGCCTTGCGCTGCGCGGCTGCCTTTTGCAGGTGCTCGCGCAATACCGCAGCGAATATCCGCGCGTTCGCATCTATCTGACGAATCACTCGACCCCGCAGGGCCTTGCGGCCGTGCAAAACGGTCTTGCCGATTTCGCCGTCGTGACCGAGGGCTCCGTCATCCCCGACTCCCTCATGAAAAAGCAGATCGGCGAAATTCAGGATATCCCCATTTGCGGCGCCGCCTTCGCCGAGCTGACACATGAGACCGTATCGCTCAGCCGCCTCGTGGACTATCCTATCGTCGGCCTGACCGAGGGAACGTCGTCCCACGACTTCTACTCCCGCCTCTTTCTGTCGCACGATCTTCCCTACAACCCTGATGTAGAGGTCGAGACCATCGACCAGGTGCTGCCGGTCGTGCGCAGCAACCTCGGCATCGGATTCGTGCCGCGCGAGATGCTCTTCGGCGAGCCGGAGCGCACCGGTATCTTCCCCATCGCGCTGAGCGAACCCATCCCGCCGCGCAGCATCTACCTCTTCCAGCGGAAAAACCAGCCGCTGAGCATCGCCGCCAAGCGCTTACAGCAAATGCTGCTCGAGCCCCCTTTGCAAAAGGCGGTGCACTGACAGCCCACGCCGAACAAATAACGAAACGCTCTTTCTTTGCCTTCTTGACAAAGAAAGAGCGTTTTCCTATCATTACGCCTCGATCGATCACACTTTAATTGATCAAGGCGAGCATACGCATGGCATTGAAAGATCATTCTCCGGACGATAAGACCACCGTGGCGGCGAAGAAGAAATTCCGCGGCAAGGGTCTCAGGCGGGCGTGACCGCGCCGTGCGGATTCATCGATTCAGGCCGCAGCGCCACGCAGACCGCTGCACTGTAGTCCTCCGTTTCGTTCCGGTCGATTGCTGTGAAGCGGATCTGATCACAGGCATAAAAGGGGAAAATTCTAATCGATTGTTGAGCTGCGTATCGCTGATACTTTCTGCGCTGCTGAAGGCAATAAAAAGGACATCTGCTCAACTTGGGCAGATGTCCTTTTTTCAAAATTTTCGAAACCGTTCCCTCATCTCATCGTCTGTGAATTCTCCGCGCTCCGCCTGCTCCAGTACCTGCATCGCTTGCGCAACGGCGGTGTTCCACTCGTCCACGCCGATCTTCCCCCTGCTCTTTCTCTGCTTTAACCGATTATAAGTGCGGTCATACTCCACGCGGGCCGGACTGCGGTTCGCCTTGCCCTGCGCTTCCTTGCGGTGCGCTCCCACCTTCCGGCAGGTCCTCTCCGTCTCACCAGGCGCAATATTGCCGCAGTAGCAGGTGTTGTAGCCAGCGGTCAGCAAAAAGTATTTTCCGCAGTTATGGCACTGCCGCGGCGCGTTCCCGGTTGCCAGTCCGCGGTAGAACTCCGTGTGCAGGAAATCGTGTAAATAGTTGAAGGTCGTCTTCTCTGCAACGAAGCACTCACCCTCGTTTTCTTTCCGCATCATAGGAACGAAGTCGATCTCCACAGAAAACTTCTGGTCAAAGTTCTCATCGAAAAACAGTGCCCCGGTTCGGAGCATATCCGCGTAGAAGGATGAGTACGCCGTTCCATAAGCCGCGATGTTTCTTCGCTCCAGCGGCTCAAAGTATTTCTCAGTCATGATCCTGAGCTGCAAACGAAGCGTCCGTACTCTGTCTGCAAAATGCGCCAGATCATTGAGCATACGCTCGTACATCTCGCGTCCCTCCGAGTGTGTATCCTGCACCTGCTCCCATTTCTCTTTCTGCTCGTAAAGTCTTTCCAGCAAATGATAGCTGAGCTCCAGATCCATATTCAGGTCACGATACACCGGCATGGTAAAAATAATATCCCAAACAGCGTTCAGCTTCTCCTGTGCGAAGGCCGCAGCGTTGTTTGTTTTTTCCGTGAGCAGTTCCCGCGCCGCAGGGATGAACGCCTCCACACGGCGGTCGATCTCGCTCAATACCTCTTCGTCCATGTTCGCGATATCCACACAGCACTGCCCAATGGGATAACTCGTATCACTGAAGTAAACACGTCCATCATAGAAAAATGTAGTAAACTGGTCATAGGTATAGGTGTGCGGAATATAACTACGCTCTGCCATAATGCCTCCTTGTATCCGATGAAGTTTTGGCATTTACCGTAATACGTTCAAAGCTATTGTCGAGATGCTCTGCGTATGTTACCCTCATCGTATCAGATGGAACACCGAAAATCAATCCAAGCAAAAGGAGACGTGAATGAAATGTGCTGCTAAAAGAAAATGCCGCTGAACTGTTGCAGCAGCTCAGCGGTACGCCGCGTTTCGGAAAAACGCAGACGCCATCTGCGAACAGTCTAACAGAGAGACCTCCGAAACGCAAGGATCTTTTCTCTGAATTCCAATACGCGGAGGTAAATTTCTTGAAAGAGTCAACCTACAAAAACTATGATGACCTGCCGCTGTTCCTTAACGCGGCAATGGTCGCACGAGTACTCGGTGTCGCGCCGTCCAGCGCATACGAGCTAATGCACGAGAAGAACTTCCCCACGCTGCGCGTCGGCAGCCGCATGGTGGTGCCGAAAGAGAAATTCATCGAATGGGTCGAGCAGCACACAAAGGGTGGTGGTAATACGTGAGAAGAACAAAGCCGCCGATTGGCTGGGAACGCGCGAAGAACTGCTTCCCCGTTCCGAATGAACTGCTGGACTTCGACCTGCCTGCCGGTGCGGTCGCGGTGTACATCTACCTGCTGCGTCACGCGAACCGTAAGACGAATCAATGTCATCCGAGTGAAGCAACTATCGCGAAGAAGCTGCATCTCTCGCGCAACACGGTTGCAAAACATGTTCGTCTGTTGGAGGAACGCGGTCTCATCATCACAGAGCGCACCACCGTCATCACGAAGCAGGGCGTCAAGCGGAACGGCAATCTGCTCTATACGCTCCTCCCGATGCACGAGGTCATGGAGCGTTTCTATGAACGACAGCTCACAGCGCTGGACAGCGCAGCGGAGCGGCATCTAGTGCAGGCAATACTGTCTGCACAGCAGGGCGCGTGAAAGCTCCGAGCGCTTCTCTTCTGCACTTCGACGCAGCGATGGCAAACCGAGAAGCTCGCCAATGCAGCGCAGAAACCAGCAGCGGGGCTGCGCGTTCCTGCGGGACCGCGTCGCCTCGGGATATCGACGCACAATGCGTGCGTCGATGTCCAGAAGGCTCTCTGCTTCTCCCTCTCACGCATCCTCCGGCCATACAAATAGAACGTCCTGACATCTGTGAGCGGCGTTTCAACGGCTCGCGGCGCAGTACAAGAGTAGTGACGGTGCCAAAATGCCGTTTGTTCATGAAAAGGGATCGCAGCATCTAAACACGCTGGAAAGCTGTCATATTTACGCTTTTTACGCTGCAATACCCAACAAAAAACTTCCGCTGTTTTCGATAGCAGAATCAGTCCCGGTGCCCCCCCAGCGTAAACAGCCCCTGTTTGCCCGTGTGGGCCACTGTGTGCGGTCCTGTTGGTGAGATGGAGTGTGTACCCGCTAAGGCCCATTGAAACGAGCGTGGCAGCGTTTGTGGGCGATGTGTAAGAGAGCCTTACAAATTCTGTTCCGACGATGGAGAAATGAGCCTCTTAGAGTGAGTTTTCCCTCCTGACCATGCCCACTTTTGGAGAGCTTAGCCCCCCTATTTACCCGTTCGATTTTAGCACGAGATAAAGGGCCGCAGTCGCTTCTGCGCGCGGCCCGCCCACAAAGCCCCGCAGTGCGGGGCTTTCCACGAATTCAAGGCCGCAGTCGGTTTCAGCCTTTTGCACGCCGCACCGCAGTCGGTCCTCAGAAAAGTCCCGGTGCGTCGGGCGTTTACAGCGTTTCTGACCGCACCGGCAGAAAGGAAATAACGAATGAACGAAGATAACAAGAGAAACACCACATTATGGCTTCGCCCCAGCACCATCCAGCGTATGGATAGCTGGCTCGCAGAGGATAACTGCCAGAGCCGCAGCGAATTCGTCGAGAAGGCGCTGCGCTTCTACATGGGCTATCTCGGCACGGAGGATAACACCGCGTACATTTCCAAAGCCATCCTGACGGCGATTCAGGGCACGCTGGATGACAACAACAATCGGCTCTGCCGCATCATCTTCAAGTGGGCGGTGGAACTGAACATGATGTGCCACACCATCGCCGCGCACTTCCGCATCGACGATATCTACACGCGCGAGCTGCGCGGCTTTGCAGTAGATGAGGTGAAGCGCACGAACGGTCAGGTGAGCTTCGAGGATGCGGTACAGCATCAGCGGCGCATCGAACCGGATGATGAATGGCCCAATGTGTATTGACACGCCTTAAAATCTGCACAGCAATAGGCAAAGAAAGCCTCTCGCCATTTTGGCGGGAGGCCGGAACACGATTCAGTTGGATGCGGACTTATCCTTCTCCGTAAGTATACGTACGACGCGGCAGGGATTCCCGACCGCCAACACGCCGTCCGGAATGTCCTTCACAACGACGCTGCCGCCGCCAATGACCACATTGCTGCCGATGGTGACACCTGGCATGACCTGCACGCCTGCGCCGATCCAGACGTCGTTGCCGACCGTGATGGAACGGGCGTACTCCAGCCCCTGATTGCGCCGTTCCGCGTCAAGCGGATGACCAGCCGTATAGAACCCGCAGTTCGGTGCGACGAAAACATGGTCGCCAAAGGTCACCTTTGCGCAGTCAAGGATAACCGTATTGTGGTTGGCAAAGAAGTCCTCGCCGATGGTAATGTTGCAGCCGTAATCGCACCAGAACGGTGCAAGGATCGCAAAACGCTCGCCGGTTGCACCGAGCAGACGGCGCATCAGCTCGCGCTGCCGCGTCTCATCAGAAGGCGGCGTTTGGTTGTAGGCAAAGCACAGCTCCTTCGCCGCGAGCCGCTCCTGCGTAAGTTCATCGACGCTTGCATCGTAGAGCAGACCCTGCAGAATTTTCTCTTTCTCTGTCATGTTGCCGCTCCTCCTTGCTCGGTTACCTATTCATTATACCACGCAATGAAAGGCATTACAACTATTCTGCGCTGCTGAAAACAATAAAAACTTTCTCGAAAATATTTTGCCTTCTTCAAAAGAATCAGTAGCTTTCCGGCGCAAGGTGTGGTATGTGTTGTGGCTGCCAAAAGGAGGTGGCGCAATGCAGGACTACATGAAAGCGCTCCAAAAGCAGTTCGACCGGCAGGAGTTTGACAACCTGAATGCATTGGTAGAGTACACTCACGAGGAACTCAAGAAAAGCATGGACATCGTCGAGCGCAAGAAGCTGCTGCGGCTGCTCGACGCGCAGAATACGCTGCTGGTAGAAGCGAGATTGTCGAGCTTCACCGCGGGCTTCAAGCTGGCGCTTGGCATCATTGGAGAATTGGGAGCTTCCTACTCCTTCGATGCCGACGAATTAACTGCAAATGAGGTGAACACACATGGCTAAGCGCAGAGCAAATGGTGAGGGTAACATCAGAAAGCGAAAGGATGGCCGCTGGGAGGGCCGATACACCATCGGACGTGACCCGAAAACGGGCAAAGCCGTTATCAAAAATGTTCTTGGCAGGACACAGGCGGAGGTTAAAGAAAAACTGAAGCGTGCCATTGATGAGAACAGAGGGCTTGACGTCATTAAGTCAGGTGAATATACGGTTGGCAAATGGCTCGACCTGTGGTACGAAAGCTACGCAAAGGTCAAGATGCGTCCTTCGTCTTATCTGACTTATCGCGGCTACATCGACAATCATATCAAGCCGTACATTGGCAACATCTCGCTGAGTAAACTTACCACACTGGATTTGCAGACACTCTACAAGAAATTGCTGACAGAAGGACGGGTAGACCGGATCGAAGCCAAGAAGCAGCCCAAGGGACTGAGCGCCAAAACAGTGCGTAACATCCACCAAATCATTTCCTCTGCCCTGAAGCTGGCAGTCGAGCAGCGGCTGATCGCCCACAATCCGGCAGACGGCTGCGCGTTGCCGAAGGCAGAGCGCAAGGAAATGCAGACGCTTCCTGTTGAGCAGCTGACGTCCTTCCTCCGCGAGGCAAAAGACAGCGGCGTGTTCGCCCTGTACTACATCGACCTGACCACCGGCTTACGGCGAGGCGAATTGCTCGGATTAAAATGGTCGGACATTGATTTGGGAAAAGGAGACCTTCGGGTTCAACGGCAGATCGGGCGCATCAACGGCAAGATCATTGAGATGCCGCTGAAAACGAAAAACGCCTACCGCACCCTGCCGCTGTCGGCAGACGCGATAGACGTTCTGATGCAACAAAGAAGAAAAACGGGTAACAGCGAATGGGTATTCCCATCACCCACCGGAGGCCCCATGTCGCCGGACAGCGTGTTGCACATGCTGCACCGAGTCCTAAAGCGGGCGGGGCTGCCGAAGGTGCGTTTCCATGACCTGCGTCACACCTTCGCAACGCTGGCACTGCAAAACGGAGTGGACATCAAGACCGTGTCTGGTATGCTGGGGCATTTTTCGGCAGGGTTTACGTTGGACACCTACGCTCATGTAACGACCTCAGCCAAGCGTGAAGCGGCAAAGACAATGGGTAACATTCTCTCTGGCGCGGTATAGTGCTTTCCGCTATCCGCTTAAAGTGCTCCCCAAGTCAAGGACATTTTCATTTGACCC
>ENA-UONX01001715-UONX01001715.1-human-gut-metagenome-genome-assembly--contig:-P74old-NODE-1715-length-19026-cov-7.102525_pt1 | contig 19026 bp, 18 predicted proteins | sample MGYA00242466_ERZ724013 | MGnify/ENA metagenome assembly ERZ724013 | reverse complement strand
CATCCAGGGCATCCTGTTCGGGCCCATCGCGTTCATCACCATCCCCATCGGCAACGTCATCGGCGGTGCTATGCACGACTACTTCTCCGGCATGATCTGCCTGCGGGATGGCGGCACCCAGATGCCCACCATGATCCGCAAGTACTCCAACAAGGGTGTCTTCACCATCTACAACATCTTCCTGTGTGTGCTGCTGCTGCTGGTGGGTGCCGTGTTCGTCTACACCCCCGGCGACATTGCCGCCACCCAGGTCTTCGGTTTCGATGGCCTGCCCACCTCCGTGTCCACCTGGGTGATCTACGGTGTCATCTTCCTGTATTACCTGATTGCCACCGTGTTCCCCATTGACGCCATCATCGGCCGGATCTATCCCGTTTTCGGTGCCATCCTGCTGTTCTCCGCCGTGGGCGTGTTCATCGGCATTTTTGTCAAGCAGTATCCTCTGCTGAACGTGTGGGATTCCTGGCAGAGCCCCTTCTTTGACTATGGCTCCTATTTCTCTGAGAATCACTTCCTGCCGGTCTTCTTCGTGACGGTGGCCTGCGGCATTCTGTCCGGCTTCCACTCCACTCAGACCGCCATCATCACCCGTACCATGAAGAGCGAGCGGCAGGGCCGCACCACCTTCTACTGGATGATGATCCTGGAGGGCTTCATCGCCATGGTCTGGGCCGCTGGCGCCATGGGTGTCTACAACCTGGGCCTGCAGGAGGCCAACGCCTCTCTGGCCACCGGTACCATCGGCGTAGTCTGCAAGGACATCCTGGGCCCCGTGGGCGGCATCATCGCTCTGCTGGGCGTCATCATCCTGCCCGTCACCTCCGGCGATACCGCACTGCGTGCCCTGCGCCTGACTCTGTCTGAGTCCTTCCACCTGGATCAGTCCAACAATGGCAAGCGTCTGACCCTGGCTGTGCCCGTGTTTGTGCTGGTGGCCGCCATCATCGTGTGGGCCAAGTTCAACAGCGACGGCTTCAACACCCTGTGGCGCTACTTTGCCTGGTCCAACCAGACGCTGTCTCTGTTTGCCTTCCTGGCCATCTCCGTGTGGATGTTTGAGAACAAGAAGGCCAAGTTCGTCTGGGTGCCGCTGATCCCCGGCGCCTTCTACACCTTCATCTGCGTCACCTACATCGCCAACGCCCAGATCGGTTTCCATATTCCCTGGACGCCCGCCTATGTGATCGGTGTGTGCGCCGCCATCGCCTATGTGGTCATCGTCTGCTGGTATGGCAGCAAGCGTGCCTCTCGTCTGAAGGCATAAGCTTCCCCTATCAAGAACAAAGCCGCTCCGCTTCCGCGGGGCGGCTTTCTTTTGAGATTTTTCCACGGGAGTCCGCCCTGTGTTTTCCATCCGGATGGGCGGCAGCCCCCCATTCCGTCCTCCGGCCCGGAGCGGTGCGGCTCTCCCCCTTCTGGACTGCCGCAATCCGCCCCTGGCCGGGAAAAAATCCCAGGCTCTGCAATCCCATCCGGCCATTCATACGCAGAAAAGCGCCGCCTATCCGGGCGGCGCTTTTCAAGTTTCCTTTTAAACCGCTTTGTCAGAGCTGATTCCGCATCCGGCCGACCCGCTCACAACAGCAGGTACAGCAGCAGGACGATCAGTCCTCCACCCGCCAGCATCAGGTCAAAGGAGAACGTCTCTTCTGTCAGGAAGTGACGGGGTTTGCGGCTATAGGTACCGAAGTTCTCATCGTGCTTGGGCGCAAAGATTCCGGGTGCCTTGGTAAAGAGGATCTTCTCCCCCAGCAGTACCAGCCAGTCGCCCACGGATGCCGCCACACGGGCACACAGTGCCCCCACAAAAGTCATGGCGGACAGCACCGGCCGGTACACCAGATTCTCCAGATCCAGCCATTTTGGCCAGCGATCCAGGTAAACCATACCTTCGGGCTCCTGCCGCATCAGCAGGCCCCGCACAATCAGCAGATACACCACCGCTCCGATCCCCAGGGAGATCAGCGCCCCCTGCAGATTGACAGCGGAGAAATAGTGGACACTGTGCCCGGTGTCGGCCCGCAGAAAGCGGGTGGCCCACTGGGCCAGGGGCTCCATGGTCATGTTGGGAGTCAATCCCAGCAGAAGCAGCAGCGCTGTTCCTGCGGAAAGCGTTACCAGGGTTCCCCGGGACAGATAGCCCTGCACGGCCATCCGTTGTCCGGTGGCCCGGTTGGAGACGAAGATCGCCACAAACAGTTTGGTCATATAGGCCGCCGTCAGCCCGCCGGAAAATAGAAACAGCCATTCCACCGCTGTAAACCATCCGGTGGACATCCCGGCATGCTCCAGCACATGCACATACTCCACAATGCTCTCGTGGAGCAGGGTTTTGCTGACATATCCGGAAAATCCCGGCACGCCGGCAATGGAGGCCGCCCCGATAAAGAACAGGACCTTCAGCACCGGTTTGTTCCGGCCCCAGCCCCGGATGTCATTGAGGTTCAGGGAGTGGGTCCCCAGATACACCACGCCCGCCGCCACGAACAGCACCAGCTTGATCAGGCTGTGGTTCAGCATGTGCAGCACCGTGCCCCAGGCCGCAAGGGCATTCTCCCCGGTCAGGAAGCCCTGCATGGCCACCCCCACCAGAATAAAGCCGATCTGGGACATGGAGGAGCAGGCCAGCGTCCGCTTCAGGTCGATGGAAAACAGCGCCAGAACCGCCCCTAGCACCATGGTTACAGTTCCCAGGGCCAGCACCACCGTGTTCCAGGGAAGGTCCGCCCAGAACAGATACCGGGAGAGGATGAGTACACCGAAGATCCCGCTCTTGGTCAGGATGCCGGACAGCAGCGCTGAGGCCGGCGCCGGCGCCACCGGATGGGCCTTGGGCAGCCAGATGTGCAGCGGGAACATGCCCGCCTTGGCGCCGAAGCCCGCCAGAGCGCAGCCCCCCGCCGCATACAGCGCTCCCATCTTCTCCGGGGACAGGCTGGCGACGGCGTCCGCCATGGCGTCGAATACCAGCGTCCCCAGCAGATGCTTCAGCAGAATCAGTCCCGCCAGCAGCGCCATGCCGCCGATCACCGCTACCGCCAGATAGGTCTGTCCCGCCCGGATGGCCTCATCCGTCTCATTCTGGGCCACCCAGACGTAGGAGGTGAAGGACATCATCTCAAAAAACACAAACAGGGTAAACAGGTCCGCCGCCAGGAAGACCCCCATCAGGGCCCCCAGCGTCAGCAGCCAGAAGAAGTAAAAGCGGTTGCACCCATCGGCGGACGCAAAATAGCTGGGGCTGTTGAGGCCCGTGCCTGCCCAGAGAAACGCGCTCACCAGCGCCAGCAGGCTGTGGAGGCTCCCTGCCTGAAACCGCAGGCCAAAACCGCAGACTCCCGGCAACTCCAGGCCGGCCTCCGGCCACAGCAACAGCAGCAGAGCCGCCGCCAGTTCCACCAGCGGCACGATTCGGACCAGCCAGTTCCGGTACTCCCGGCTTCGATGCCGCAGGGGGTACACCCATACGGAGGCCAGAATCGGAAACAGCACCAAAAACAGCAGCAATGCCTTTCCCATGCGTCCTCCTTACCAGACCCGCTGGACAGCGGTCCACAGAAATCCAATCACGCTGTTGGAGCACAGTGCCAGTGCCACCCCGGCGGCAGTCAGCAGCACCAGCGGCACCCACATGGAGGGAGCCGGATCATGTACCCGCGCCAAGGCTCCCCGGTCCAGCTCACCCACTGGGAAATAGGCCCGCACCACGATGGACAGCATGTACAGCGTCGTCAGCAGCGTAGACAGGATCAACGCCCCAATCCCCGCATAGGCCAGCGGATTCTGGGATGCCACCGCCGCCTCCGCAATCATCCACTTTCCGGCAAAGCCGCCCAGCGGCGGCACACCGATTAAAGCGAATGAGGACACCGTAAAGGTTGCGAAGACAATGGGCATCACCCGGCCGAAGTCCTCCAGCTCATAGATATACTCCCGGCCGCTCTTCACGATAATGGCGCCGGCACAGCAGAACATGGTGATCTTGATAAAAGCGTGGTAGACCATGTGGGTCATGCCGCCCACAATCCCCCCCGGCGTCATCAGCGTCAGAGTAAACAGGATATAGGACAGGTTGCTCACCGTGGAAAATGCCAGCCGCCGTTTCAGGTGGGGCGTCCGCAGCGCCCGGGCAGAGCCGTAGACGATGGTCACGATGGCGGCTGTCATCACCACGGTCTGGGCCCAGCTCCCCCGCAGGAAATCGGCGCCGAAGCCGTAGTAGATCAGCCGCAGCACGGCAAAGGCGCCGGCCTTCACCACCGCCACGGCGTGCAGCAGAGCGGACACCGGCGTGGGCGCCACTGAGGCGTCCGGCAGCCAGCCATGGAAGGGGAAGATGGCCGCCTTCACGCCGAAGCCGAAGAAGGCCGCCACAAAGGCCAGCCGCAGCGCCTGCTCATTTCCCACCACAAGCCCTTTGTCCAAGATGCCGCCATACTGGAAATTCAGATGCCCGACGCCGTAATTCAGCAAAAAGACAATGCCGATAAAGGCAAAGGCGGCGCCGGTGATGGAATACACCAGGTATTTCCGGCCGGCATAGCGGGCCTTTTCATCCATGGCATGCATCACCAGGGGCAGCGTCGTCAGAGTCAGCGCCTCATAGAAGAAGTAGAGGGACAGGAAGTCCTCTGAATAGGCAATCCCCAGCACAACGCCATAGGCCACCAGCCAGAAGGCAAAAAAGCGGTTCTCATGGCCCTCGTGGGACATGTAGTCCAGGGAATACGCCGTCACCAGAGGCCACAGCACCGACACAATGCTGCCGTAGACCATGGCGGCGCCGTCGATCCGCAGGGAGATGGAAAACGTCTCACTGAAGCTCACCAGGATACAGGCCAGGTAAGTACTGTCGTGCAGATAGGTCAGCACAATGCAAGTCAGCGACAGTACGGAAGTCACCAGGGACGACGCCATAACATAGCGGCTGCGTACCTTTCGGCTTTTTGGCTGCAGAACCAGCAGCACGATCCCCAGCAGCATCGGCAGCAAGATGGGCAGCGTTAAAAAACGATTCACAGGCGTACCTCCCTTCTCAGTCGTCTCATCGGCTCAGAACCATCTGGCTGCCAGCAGGCCCAGCCAGTGGATGGCTCCGCCCGGCAGCAGCCCCAGCAGCACCAAAGCCGCGCAGAAGGCGATCATGGGCCAGGTCATCTGAGGGCCCACCTCCCGCCGTTCCGTGATAAAATCCCGTCCCGGGAAAAAGCCGTTGGTCACAATGGGCAGCAGATATCCCGCCGTCAGCAGGGCGGAGACCACTAGCACCACCAGCCCGGCAACGCCGAACACCTGCAGCGGAGCCTCCAGCCCGGCGTCCAGCAGATACCACTTGCTCACAAAACCCGCCAGCGGCGGAATGCCGATCAGGGAGAGGGATGCCACCGCAAAACAGCCCATGGTCACCGGCATCCGCCGGCCGATGCCCCGCAGCTGATCCACCCGGGTGCAGTTGGTGGAGAAAATGATGGCACCCGCCGCCAGGAACAGGGCGTCCTTTGCCAGGGCGTGGAAGACCATCTGCAGCAATGACGCCTGCACGCCCTCTTCTGTCAGCAGCATCAGGCCAAACAGCACATAGGACACCTGACTCACCGTGGAGTAGGCCAGCCGCCGCTTCAGCTGCTTTTCCCGATAGGCCAGCATGGAACCCACAAAGACCGTGGCCAGCGCCAGCGTCAGCAGCACATACTGGGGCCAGCTGCCCGCCAGGAACTCCGGTCCGAACATATAGTAAGTCACCCGGATCACGGCGATGACGCCGCCCTTGGTGATGACACCGGACAGCACGGCGGAGGCCGGCGCAGGCGCCACCGGATGGGCCGCCGGCAGCCAGGACTGCATGGGCATCATGCCCGCCTTGGCGCCGAAGCCCACGATCATCAGGCAGTACACCACCAGCAGCATAGGCCGGTGCTCTGCCGCCCGGACAGGGTCAATGGCGCCGCCGGGCTGAAAGTCCGGCACCGCCAGGTAATAGGCGATGAAGAAGTAGCCCGCCAGGGCCATGCCGGCGCCGAATACGGAATAGCCCAGATATTTGAAGCCTGCCTTCCGGGCCGCCGGCGTGGCGTTGTGCAGCACCAGGGGCACCGTGATCAGGGACATCATCTCAAAAAACATGTACATGGTCACGAAATTGGCCGCCTGGGCAAGTCCCATCAAAACCCCCAGCGTCATGGTATAAAATCCCATGAACTGGTTGCCCTGACCGGCGTGGCGGATATAGGGCCTGGTAAAGACCACCACCGGCGCCCAGACGCAGACCGCCAGCACCATAAAGAACTTGGACAGCCAGTCGCTGTTCAGCACCAGGCCCAAATCCCCCTGAATGGTCAGCAGCCACAGCCGCTGGGTGGGCATCGTGCAGTTGGCCAGCACCAGCACGGCGGTAGACACGATCAATGTCACCACCAGCCAGTCACGGTATGTTTCATTTTTCTGCCGGAACACGAAGATCCCGCCGATCAGCGGCACCAGAATAGGCAGCAGCAACAGCATGGGCGTACTCCCTTACAAACAGACTCAAATTAGCCGGACACCCGCCTCAATCACATCGGTGATGGGATGGTAGAAGATGCCCAGCACAAAGATGGCGGCGATCAGCAGCAAGTCCGCCGCCGTAAAGGACCGGTCAAATGCCAGCTCCTCCGGATAGACATCCGCCAGAACGGCCGCCTCGTCCTCCGCCGGGGGCTTTACCCAGATAGCCAGCAGCGCCGGCACATAGTACAGGGCATTCAGCACGGTGGACAGGGCGATGGTCAGCAGCGCCATGGCCGTCATGCCGGTGGGCAGCGCCGCGTTGGCGAAATACAGCTTGGAGACAAACCCGCCGAACAGCGGGATGCCGATCATGGAGAGGGCCCCCACTGTAAAGCCAATGCCCGCCCCCACATCCCGGTAGGCGCTGCCCCGCAGGTTTTTCAGACTCTTGTGATGGCCGCTGACGGCGGAGAGCCTGCCGGCGCACAGAAACAGCAGCGGCTTACAGCAGGCGTGGACCAGAATGTGGAAGCAGGAGGCTACCAGCCCCTCTATGGTCCCCAATCCGATCCCCATAAAGATATAGCCGATCTGCGCCACGGAAGAATAGGCCAGCATCCGCTTGATATGGCTCTCCCGCATGGCGGCCAGAGACCCGAAGATCATTCCCAGCACGCCGAAGGCCAAGATCACGTTGGCGGCCCCCAGATCCACGATCAGCTCCAGAGAGAATACCCGCAGGATCATCAGCAGCAACAGCACGATGTATCCCTTCAGCACCAGGCCGGACAAAATGGCGGAGGACGCCGTGGTGGCGCCGCCGTGGGCGTCCGGCAGCCACAGATGGAAGGGAAACATGGCGCTCTTGATGCCCAGTCCCGCCGTAATCAGGCCCACAGACGCCGTCAGGGGAATCACATAGTCCCCGGTGCGCTTCAGCTCTTCCACCGCCTCTGACAGGGACGGCATCAGCAGATAGCCGGTGATGCTGTTCAGGACCGTCAGCCCGATCAGAAACAGCCCTGACCCCACCAGACTCATAAAGAGATACCGGATGGTGGCGATCAGATTGGGTCCGTTGTCCTTGGCCATCACCAGGGCACAGGCGGAGATGGTGCTGATCTCAATGAACACATAGCCGGTAAAGGCGTCATTGGTATAGGTCAGCGCCAGCAGGGACGCCAGGGTCATATTCACCATGACAAAGTACAGCCGCTGCTTCCCCGGCAGGACATCCTGAAACAGATCCCGCCGGCCCCCGGTCAGCGCGGTGCCCATCACCAGCGAAAACACCGCCGCCAGAAGCGCCTGCAGCGGGCCGCACTTGATGGCGTTTCCATAGGGTGCCAGGAACCGGCCCATGGTATAAGTAAAGTTCAGGTCCCCCACATAGGTGTATTGCAGGACGGTCGCGTTCAGCACGGCAGAGACCCCGCAGACCACGATGGTGACCCAGTAGGCAGTCCGCCCATTGCGGATGGTGGCCGTCAGGATTCCCGCCAGAATAGCCAGGAAGATGGAAAAGAAGGGGAGATTCTCTACAAACGGCCGCATCAGTCGTCCTCCTTCTTCGCCCGGTCCAGCAGCTCCCGCATCTCAATCGTGCCATAGCGGCGGTAGATCCGCTGGATCAGTGCCAGAGAAAACGCCGTGATGGAGACAGACACCACAATGCCGGTCAGCACCAGGCCGCTGGGAATGGGGTTGATGTAGAGGGGGTCAAATCCCCGGTCCCCCACGATGGGCGCCACGCCGCCGTCGATATAGCCCAGCGACGCCAGCAGCATAAAGATGGCGGAGTCCATGATGTTGAACCCGATCACCTTCCGCAGGAGATTCTGCTGCAGCATCAGGTTGGCAAAGCCGATGCCGAACAGGATAACCGCCGTGACCGCATACCGGTTTTGAATGATATCCGACAGCATCCCTCTCCCCCCTCTCAAATCTCGCCCCTGGAAAACAGAGCGTAAAAGCCGTACATGGTGCAGGCCACCACCAGCCCCACCGCCAGATCGATCAGCAGGATCATGGCCGTAAGACGATTCGGCAGCCCATTTGCTCCGATAAAGATGTAAATTCCGTACAGCACCGCATACAGCATCAGGCCAAAGGTCCGTACCGCACTGTAGGTCCGCTGATTCATGAAGCGCTGTGTGCGCCGCACGCCGAAGGCGGCAGAGAACAGGATCACGCCTGCCCCCAAAATCGTCCCGCCGGAAAAGCCGCCTCCCGGCGAGGTCTCGCCATTCAGCAGTACATAGATGGCGAACAGGAAAATGAACGGGATCAGCACCTTGGCCACCTGCTGCAAAATCAGGTCCGTATGCTCCCGCATGCCGGCCTCTTCCCGCTCCATCTGCTGAAGTTCCCGGCCAGAGGTGTTTTTTTCATCCCGCAGCAGCAGGATCATCACCGCCGCCACCGCCAGGAACAGCACACAGCTCTCTCCCAGGGTGTCAAAGCCCCGGTAGCCGATGATCATGGCCGTCACCACGTTTTCTGAACCGGTCTCTTCAGCGCCGTGCTCCAGATACCGCTCGGCCACCTCGTTGTTGATGGGATTGTCCTCATCGCCGAAGCCGGGCATGTTCATGACCGTCACCAGCAGGATGCCCACCATGATCACGCAGATCACTGTGGCCGCAATGGGATACCAGTTGAAAAATTTCCGGAGGCGGTCTTTCTCCCGCCGTTCGAATTCCTCTTCCGACGGGCGGAAATCCCGGTGGGAGCGCCGCTCCATAACAAACAGTGTCCGGTCCGGCGGCTCCCGGTCCCCGTCCACCCAGGCCACAAACCGCCGCCAGCCGGATGTCTCGTCGATCTTTTTATTCATCGTGGGTCCCTTTCAACGCATGCACTTTCTTCAGTGTCAGGAAGAAGAGAATACTGGTGACGCCGGCGCCCACAGCGGCCTCCGTAATGGCCAGGTCCGGACTCTGCAGCAGGCTCCACAGCACCGCCATCATCAGGGAAAACGCCATGTAGACGATTACCGCCGCCAGCAGCCGCTTGCACAGAGGCGCCGCAATGGCGCAGACAATCAGGCCGACCAGCAGAATGTATTCCAGTACGATCATCGTTCCTCCACCTCACATTCCTTCTGAATATCCGGTACCGTCGCCACCTCCATCTCCGCCACCAGATGGCTGGCCACAGGGCTGGTCAGCCACAGGAACACGAAGATCAGCAGCGTCTTTGCGGCGGACAGGGACCACCCGTGCAGCAGCATCAGGCCGATCAGCACACAGAAGATCCCCAGGGAATCCCCCACAGCGGCGGCGTGCATCCGGTTGAGCACATAATCAAACCGAAACAGGCCCAGGACCGCTGAGAAAAACACAAACAGTCCGAACAGGAAAAATGCCAGCCCGGCCCCTGTTATCACATGGTCAATCATGGGCCGCCTCCTGTTTCTTCTCATCCCGGTGTTTTTTCCTCCGCCGGCTCATCACCAGCTGAAAGGCCACCACCACAGACAAAAAGCTCAGCAGGGCAAATACCAGGGCGATATCCACCAGGAATTCCTCCCGCAGCCAGACGGACAGCACCAGCAGCTCGGCGATCACCAGCGTCCCGATCACGTTCACCGCCACGATGCGGTCCGTAAACCGGGGGCCCAGAACCGCCCGTACCAGCGTAGCCAGAATCATCAGTGCCAGCGCCACAGCGCCGCCGACCAGGACCCAGTTCTTTACGGTTTCCATTGGGCAGCCTCCATCTTCTCCAGCCGCTGCTGGAACGAGGTATTCTCAATCCCATCCGCCAGCGGCGCGTCCAGTGCGTGGACCAGCAGCCGCCCATCCTGAGACCGCACGGTGATGGTCCCCGCTGTCAGGGTGATGGAGTCCGACAGCAGCGCCTTGTGCCGGTCCGTCCGCAAAGGCGTCTCAAACCACACCAGCTTGGGAGAGATCTCCCTGGGGTGTGTGTAGATAATCTTCATGACCTGCAGGCCCGCCTTCAGCATCTCCACCACCAAGTGCGCAAAATAGCGGGTCAGCGCCCACACTCTGGCCGCGCTGCCGCAGAACACCCGCCAGTCGTATCCCAGCACCCGTTTGCAGAACCAGGTGAGCAGCGCCGAGACCGCCAGCCCCCAGATGCAGGTGTGCAGACTCACCCCGCCTGAGAGCAGCAGCCACAGCAGGAAAAACAGCAGGAACATCCCCTCGCCCCCTTTGCGTATCTAAAAAGTCATGCCGAACAAGACCCGTGATTCCGCCCTTCCGGTGGATACCGCACGCTTGTTCGGCATGATCCCTCTGTACTGTTTGATCGTTAAAAAGCACACAATCACTAAAAATATTTTAACGATAGATTAGCGGGCTGTCAACCATTCGTTGGAAGAGAACCCGCCGATAACTTGGGAAAAAGTTCACAAATCTGGCCCAAAGTTTTTGACAAACCCTCCAATTATGGAACTTATCCCCAAATTTTGTTATCAAAAAAAGCTGTTGTCCGTCATATCGCCGACTGATATCCGCTCAGCCGCCCGTCTTGGAACGCATATCTCCATACCCTCCGGAATAGGCTGTTCCGGAGGTGATGTCCAACATGACGATCCATGTGGTCCAAGCCGGCGAGACCGTCGGCTCCATTGCGGAATCCTACGGCGTCGATCCCGCCCGCCTGGCCGCGGACAACACAGTGCCCCCTGACGGCACCCTGGCAGTGGGACAAACTCTGGTGGTCCGGTTTCCCCGCCAGATCCACGCCGTCCGGGCCGGGGAAACCCTGGCCTCCATCGCGGAAGCCCACAACACCACCGTCCGCCGCCTCTGGCAGAACAACTGGTCCCTGGGCGGCGGCACCACGCTCCAGCCCGGGGAGGGGCTGGTGATCTCCTATTTCGATGAGCCCCTTGGCTCCGCCGCCTTCAATGGCTACGCCTATCCCTACATCGACCTGTCCCTTCTGGAAGCGGAGCTCCCCTATCTCACCTACCTGACACCCTTTACCTACGGCATTACCGCCGAAGGCGACCTGCTCCAGCTGGAGGACGACGAGCTGCTCTCTGCCGCCCGGCAGCGGGGCGTTCGTCCGGTGATGCACCTGTCCACGCTGACAGAGACCGGCCAGTTTGACACCCAGCGGGCCACCTTGGTCCTGACAGACACCGCCGCGCAGGACAGCCTGATCGATCAAGTCCAGCAGACACTCCGCCGCCGGGGATACGCCGGCCTGGACGTGGACTTCGAGTTTCTCCCCGGCCAGCTGGCGGCGGCCTACGCCGCCTTTCTGGCCCGACTGCGGCGGCTTCTGAACTCCCAGGGCTTTTTCCTCTGGGCCGCCCTGGCTCCCAAGACCTCCGCCCGGCAGGCTGGCCTTCTGTATGAGGGCCACGATTATGCCGCTGTAGGTGCCGCCGTGGACGGCGTACTGCTGATGACCTATGAGTGGGGTTATACCGCCGGACCTCCCATGGCGGTCTCCCCCCTGCCCAATGTCCGGGCCGTGCTGGATTACGCCGTGACGGAAATTCCGCCGGAGAAGATCTTTCTGGGCCTCTCCAACTACGGCTATGACTGGCCCCTGCCTTTTGTTCAGGGCGTCACCCGGGCGCCTTCCATCTCCAACCAGCGGGCCATCGAGCTGGCCATCGAGCACGGTGTGGCCATCCAATACGACGAAACGGCCCAAGCCCCCTTCTTCCGCTACACCGCCGCCGACGGCACAACCCACGAGGTCTGGTTCGAGGATGCCCGCAGTCTCTCCGCCCGCCTGTCCCTGATTGCGGAGTACGGTTTCCAGGGCGCCGGGATCTGGAATCTGATGCGTCCCTTCTCCCAGCTGTGGGCAGTCCTGTCCTCTTTGTATAATATTATCGGCTAATTCCTATTTGGATTCGGTTTCTGTCTGGATCTCTTGAAAAAGCTCTTGACTTGGAGTAAACTCCAGGTATTACAGTAGATCTATCAAAAGAAACGCCTCTTAGGCGTAAAGGAGGTTTTTCCATGGCACTTTCCCAATCCGCAAAAGCAAATCTGTCCCGCCTGTTCCCCGATATCCCCTCATCCCTGTGGGAGACGGATCCGGAATTCATGGAGTTCTTTACAAACTTTGCGCTGGATGAAGTAGTCAATCAGGGCAGCCTGGATGAGCGGACCCGGATGATGGCCATTCTCGCCACATTGCTGGGCTGTCAGGGCGTGGAGGCCTATCGGGAGCAGCTGCCTGCCGCCCTGCGGGCCGGCGTGACCCCTGTCCAGGCGAAGGAGATCCTGTACCAGGCTGTGGCCTATCTGGGCCTTGGCCGGGTGCGTCCCTTCTTCGACGTGACAAACCAGGCTCTCCGGGAAGCCGGCGTTTCCCTGCCCCTGCCTGCCGGCTCCACCACCACGGCGGAGACCCGTCTCACCGCCGGCAACCAGGCCCAGGTGGACATCTTCGGTGAGGGGATGCGGGGGTTCCAGAACAGTGGTCCGGAGGAAAGCCGCCATATCAACCGCTGGCTGGCGGATAACTGCTTCGGCGACTACTACACCCGCAAGGGGCTGGATTACAAACAGCGGGAGATGATCACCTTCTGCTTCCTGGCCGCCCAGGGCGGATGTGAGCCTCAGCTGACCTCCCACGCCGCCGGCAATCTGAAGATCGGCAATGACAAAACCTTCCTGATCCAGATTATCTCTCAGTGCCTGCCCTACATCGGCTATCCCCGCAGCCTGAACGCCCTGCGGTGCGTCAACGAAGCGGCCCAGGCCGCCCAGTGAAAGGGGCTTTGCCATGACCATCGCCGAGGTAAGCAAGCGCTACGATATCTCTCCGGACACCCTCCGCTACTACGAGCGGATCGGTCTGATCCCTCCGGTGCCCCGCACCAAAGGCGGTGTCCGGGACTACGGGGAGGAATCCTGCGGCTGGGTCCAATTGATGAAATGCATGCGGGCTGCCGGCGTCCAGATCGAGGCGCTGATTGAATACGTGGATCTGTTCCAGCAGGGGGACGCCACCATTGGCGCCCGCAAGGCTCTGCTGATGGAGCAGCGGGACCAGCTGGTCGCCCGGATGGAGGAAATGCAGGCTTCTCTGGATCTGCTGAATGACAAGATCGACCGTTATGAGCAGAGCATGGTCTCCGCAGAGCGAAAGCTCCGCAGTCTCCATAACGACTGACAGGACTGCAAAAAGAGCAAGATATCAGCTGCTTCGACTGATATCTTGCTCTTTTTTATCTGGACAGCCCCGTGACCAGGAATCTTCTCAAATGTGCAGGAACTTCTGCACATCCCGGTTATCCCCCAGGATCAGGATGGTCTCATCCCCTCGGAAGCAGTATTCGCCGCCGGGGATCGGCGTCAGGTCCTCTCCCTGCTTGATGGCCAGGATATGGACGTTGTACCGCTGCCGCACCCCCAGCTGGCCGATAGTCTTGCCTACCCAGGAGGACGGCACCGCCGTCTCATAGATGGAGTGGTCGTCCGTCAGCCGGATGTAGTCAAAGATATGGTCGGAGCTGTACCGCACCGCCGCCCAGCTGGCCGTCTCCCGCTCGGGATACACCACGTCGTCCGCCCCGTTCCGCAGCAGAAACTTGGCGTGTACGTCCCGGGCCGCCCGGGCCAGGACGTACCGTGCCCCCTGTTCCTTCAGCAGGGCCGTGGTCTCCAAAGAGCTCTGGAAATCATCTCCGATGGCCACCACGCACATGTCAAAATTCCGCACCCCCAGGGAGGCAATGAACGCCTCACTGGTGCTGTCTCCAATCTGGGCATGGGTCACCAGGGCCAGGGCGTCGTTGACCCGTTCCTCATTTTTGTCCACCGCCAGCACCTCATGGTGCAGCTCCTGGAGCTTGACCGCCATATGCCGGCCAAAGCGTCCCATTCCGATCAGCAGTACTGATTTCACCTTTCTCATCCTTTCCTCGCACGGTCTCGTTGCCGCCTGTCTCACTCATCCCACGTTGATTCGCTCCTGGGGCAGCTGCGCCGGCACCGGAGCGCTGTCCGGCAGGACGGCATAAATCAGCGTCAGGCCGCCCACCCGGCCAAAATACATCAGAAAAATCAGGATCATCCGGGAGATCCCGCCCAGCTCCGGCGTCAGTCCCAGGGTCAGCCCCACGGTGCCGATGGCGGAGGCCGTCTCGAACAACGCCTTCAGCAGGGACACGCCCTCCAGGCAGGAGATCGCTATGCCTCCCAGCAGGAACATCCCCACATACATCAGGAGAATGGCGGCGGCGCTGCGTAGCGTCTCCACCGGCAGGCGGCGGCCGAAGGCCTGCAGGTCCTCCCGCCGGCGGAACACCGCCCGGGCGGCCAGGAAAAATACCGCCGCCGTGGTCACCTTGAAGCCGCCGGCGGTGGATCCCGGCGCACCGCCGATCAGCATCAGCAGAATCATAATCAGCTGGGAGGATTCCGTCAGCTGTGTCAGATCCACGGTGTTGTATCCCGCCGTCCTGGGGGTCACGGACTGGAACAGAGCCGCAAGCACCTTTTCGCCCAGGGTCAGCCCGTCCCACTGGGGCAGCCGGAACTCATAGAGCAGGAAAAACAGCGCCGGCAGCAGGATCAGCAGCGCCGTGGTCACCAGCACCAGCTTGCTCTGCAGGCAGTAGGAACGCAGATGCCATTTGTGTTCCCGCACATCCCCCCAGGTGAGAAAGCCGATACCGCCCACGATGATCAGCCCCATCACAGTAAAATTCACCAGCGGGTCGTCCACGGCCCCGGTAAGGGAGACATAGGGCGTGCCGGCCTCTGCCCCCATCAGGTCAAATCCGGCGTTGCAGAAAGAGGAAATGGCGTGGAACACGGCGTACCAGATCCCCCGCGGTCCCATCTCCGGGCAGAACCGCAGCGCCAGCAGCAGAGCGCCGGCTCCCTCCAGCAGCAGCATGGCTGTCAGAATAAACCGGGTCCGGCGGACAATGCCGCCCACCTGAGGCGCCGAGATGGACTCCTGCATCACCCACCGTTCCTTCAGGCCGATCCGCCGGCCCGCCAGCATGGAGATGGCCACAGCCACCGTCACCACCCCCATGCCGCCGATCTGGATCAGCAGGATGATGACCGCCTGGCCGAATCCGGACCAGTACAGCGATGTGTCCTGTACAATCAGCCCAGTGACGCAGGTGGCGGAGGTGGCGGTAAACAGGGCGTCAAAAAAGGAGGCGCCCTGGCCGTCCCGGGTGGAGATGGGCAGCGTCAGCAGACATGCTCCCGCCAGGATCAGCAGCGCAAAGCCGATGAGGATGATCCTCGCCGGCGACATGTGATTTTTTCTCTGAAAGAACACAACGATCCCTCTCTACAAACCATTCCTTCGGCGCTTCTTGGGGAACAGGCCCATTATAGCACGGCCGCCGCTACGGTTCCGTCAAAGCATGCCGCCAGCCGTTCAGAAGGCATCAAGATTCAAAACCGTCAGATCTCCGAAGCGCGCCCATTGTAGCACATGTATCTCTCTGCGTCTATCTCCTTTTCCGGCCTGTCCTGCGGGCAGGCCTTCCAATCCTCCAGCTGCCGGAGCAGAGGTCCGCTTCCCCTATCGGTATCCCCGCTTCTCCGTTTTCTATGTAGGCGATGCGCCCGATGTCTGTCCACACCGCTGGCCGCCGCACAGCAAAACGTCCAGCGGCTCCAAACTTGAAGGGTCTGGTTTTGTGCAAATCTCTCTTTTGCGCATGCTGCTCTCTTGCGCTTTTTGGTGAATCGGACCATACTGAAAAAAAACGAAGAGAGAAGGCGCCGTATAAAATCTGTACAGATCGGCTCCGTCGGCCTCGGCCGGCGGGGCTAGGAGCACGCAAAGAACCTGGCCACGTCCATTCCCGGCTGCACACTGCATGCCATCTGCGACGTGGATGTCCCCCGTCTCCAGTCGGTGGCGGAGGAACTTTGCGTTCCCCGTACTTATACCGACTTTGCCGCCATGGTCCAGTGTGAAAACGGCGCTATGGGCTTTCTCTTCACCAACCGCACCCACGCCGCGGGCTGCAATGTGGAAACGGAGATCGTCGGGACCCGGGTTACGCTGCGCGTCGCCCCTGTGGGCGCCCGAAATCTGCTGCAGATTGTGGACGAGCACGGGGTGCGGCAGGAGTACTACCCGGACTTCATGTCCCGCTGGCACAACGCCTTCCTGGCGGAGATGCAGGCGTTCACAGATCATATCCGCAGCGGCACACGGCCCATGGATCTGACTGTGTACGACGGCACCGCCGTGTCCGAGGCGGCCTATCGCTGCAAAGAGTCCTTTGAGACCGGCCGGATGCTCCCCATCCGCTGAGTCGCGCCGCACAGTCGCAGTCTTAAACGCATAGCAACAGGAGGATCCCCGGAAACCGCCGGGGATCCTCCTGCCGTTTGTATCGCCGTGTCCGCCTCTGATCGGCGGTTCGTGCCGATGGTGCCGATCTTGCCGATCTTATTAAAGGGGTCTACCCCTGCCTCATCCCTCTTTGTGCCATCTTGATCCCTACAGGGCCTGGATGGCCCGCACCGCCTCCGCCGTAGTCCGGGCAGGGATCAGCTCAAAGCCCACCAGGCCGGTGTAACCGGTCTCCTCCAGGCACTTCAGCACATTGGGCCAGTTGATCTCACCGGTGCCAGGTTCATGGCGGCCCGGGGCGTCGGCGATGTGGATGTGGCCGAACTGGTCGCCATAGGCCCGGATATTGTCGCAGAGGCTCCCCTCATTCAGCTGCGTGTGATAGACGTCAAACAGCACCTTCAGCTTTGGAGAGGCCACCATCCGGGTCAGCTCCGCCGCCATGCGGGTGGTCCGCAGATAGTTGCCCACGTGGTCTGTGGTGACGTTCAGGGGCTCCAGATTCATCTGAACCCCACTGTCCTCGGCAATTTTGGCACATTCCCGGAGTGTATCGAACATAGCGCAGAGCTTCACGGTGTCCGAAAGCTCCGGGTAGCTGTTCAAAACCACCCCGCCTTCCCCCAACCCGTTGGAGTGGATGGTCAGGCTCCGGGCGCCCACCCGCCGGGCAGCGTCCACAGACCGCTTCAGAAAATCCAGGTAGTCCCGCTTTTGCGCCGGGTCGATGAGGGACAGCTCCGCGTCTCCGTTAAAGCCGGAGATGCCGATGCCGGCGTCCTCGGCGGCGGTCCGCGCAGCGTCCAGATCCTTGTCCGCCCAGCTCCAGAACTCCACAAAGTCAAAGCCGTCCGCCTTCGCTGCCCGGAACCGTTCCAGAAACGGCAGCTCCCCATACATGGGCTCGATACACGCCGATTTTTGAAATCTCATGGTAGTCCGTCCCTCCTGGCTCAGGAGTCTTCTGTGCTTTGCGCATATTTTATCTGCGGCCGCCCCGGCTGCCGCCACCACCCCGGAAAGAGCCTCCGCCAAAGCCGCCCCGACTGCCGCCGGACCGTCCGAAACTGCCGCCGCCAAAGCTGCCCCGGGACCCGCCGGCTCTTCCAAAGGAGCCGCCGCCAAACATTCCGCCCCGGCTGCCGCCGAAAGACCCGCCGCCGGAGGGCGGGCGGCGAGGCGGCTGCGGCGGTCTGGGGGGACGTGGAGATCTAGGCGGCCTGGGCCGCCGGGGCCGTCCCCAGAAGATGGGGTAGTACACCACTGGCGGCCGCCCCATGCCGGGCCGCAGATACCGCCGGCGGTAACGGCTGTACCGGATGCCGTCCAGGACCACCCACAGCACCAGCAGCACCAACAGCAGCACCACAACACCGCTCACCAGGGACCCGAAGGCAGGGGCCACATAGCCGTGGGTCTCCGTATAGTACCCGCTGCCATTGGAATAGGTCTCCCGCACGGCGGGAATATACCCCTCCCGGATGGTGACGCCGTAGTGATCGGCAAACCAGTCGATGAAGGCGTCAAAGGCTGCCTCCACCCCGGCGTCGTAGTCCCCGGCGGCAAAGTCGCTCTCCAGATAGTAGGACTGCAGGCTGACAAAGTCGTCGGCGTAGCTCTCCAGTCCGGTTCCCACCACCACGCAGTAGTCGCCCACCAGGCCTCCCTGGGAGATGTTGTCCAGGGCCAGCACCATCACCACGCCGTTGTTCCGCTCTGCGGAGCCCACGCCGTAGGTGTTCCCCAGGTCCATGGCGTAGTCCATGATGTCCTCCCCGTCCGTGGAGTCCACCGTCACCACCAGGATCTGGGCTCCGGTCTGGGCAAAGAGGGAGGCGTTCATGGCGTCGATATGCTCCATGGTGCTGTCCGTCAGCACCCCGGCGTGGTCATATACGTACGTATAGGTACCCACAATGGCGGTGGACGCCTCACCGCTGGTGTCCGGCTTCTTGGCCTGCCCGATGGCAATCCCGGCCACGATGGCCAAGACCAGCACCACCACCGCCACAGCCCGTTTCTGAAAAAACTTCATAAGCGTATGTCCTCTCCCCCCTTCCCCCATTCGGAGAAAGGGGCCAGGGAAAACCCTCCGGGTTTTCCCGGTTGATCCGCCTCCAGCAGATCAAAAAATAAAATCATTTTCGGCAGGGCGTGTACCTGCCGAAAATTCCCAGACCCATGCGCCCTTGAGGCGCACACACCAGTGACCGGCGTCACTGGTGGTGGGGAAGGCCGAGGGGGAGCCCGCTCCCC
>ENA-UONX01001712-UONX01001712.1-human-gut-metagenome-genome-assembly--contig:-P74old-NODE-1712-length-19058-cov-8.277219_pt1 | contig 19058 bp, 21 predicted proteins | sample MGYA00242466_ERZ724013 | MGnify/ENA metagenome assembly ERZ724013 | reverse complement strand
ACCTGATGACCGTGTTTTATTTCGAGCATGGTACGGCAACCATTTATTCCTTTACGGCCGAGCCGGAAGTAATTGCGCTGTAAGGACATATCCAAGGGCAGCGGAAAGGATGAGACGGACGGTACGGCAATCAAATATGCGGTCCAGATCCCTTCGTGGCCGAAACCGTGGTTAAAACAGGAATTCGTCTGTGGTAATTCTGTGGTCAAACAAAAAATCACCGCCGATTCGGCGGTGATTTTTCTAAAATTGGTGGACTCGAAGGGGATCGAACCCTCGACCTCTGCGATGCGAAAAGGCATATAAACCTTTTTTGCATTATTTTTAATTATTTATGGTGCTTTCCGCTCGGTTTCTCTTTCTTTCCGCCACTCTTTAGAACTCTGATTTCCATGTGCTACGCCGCTGTCTGTGGTGTGTCCTGTGGTCAAAAACGCTCCCCGCCTTTTACCGGAGACAGTTTTCCGGCTTAAACGGGGAGCATTTTTCGTGTCTTTGTCTGCCTGCATTGTAACTCTGAGGTAGGTATTAAGCAAGTCTTTTTCCACCGTCCACTCCTCAGAAATTGGGGGGCTGTAAACAAAAAAATCCTCTACCTTCTTGGGGCTGCGGACAAAAAGCTGGACCAAAACAGACAGAAGAAATCGTCAACAAGCCAGGCCCAGGTAGCGACTGAAGTCTAACAGGCTGCTTGATGCGTTTCTGGTTATACCAGTGCAGGTAGCTCCAGTATGGGGATAAATTGCCGGAGGGTCACACCCTCCCAGGAGACACCGTAGGACATCTCATTTTTCGGCCTTCCAAAGAATCCCTCGCAGGTGGCCTTGTCCGGTGAATAGCCCTTGGCCGACATGGAACGCCGCAGGCCGGCAGCTTTTGTACGCTGAATCCAACCGGGTCAGCGGTAATGCCCGCCCCGGTCCGAGTGGAGGATGGGGTGCTCTCCTTTCCGCAGTTGTGAGATCGTTGCCTCCAGCTTGGAATTCGCCAGCCGGGCATTGTGAGAGGTCCTGATCGCCCCAGGGCCTTAGAGGTCTTCGTATAGTTGCACCCATTGGCATAATAGTGGGCCACCGCCTTCTCCTTTTGCTCCTGTGTGTGCAGAGCCGCCCGTATGAAATCCCAGTGCAGATCCCTGTTTTTCTGATATTCCCGGTACCATCCATGTAGTGCCTCGTGAGATGGGTATCCCTGCTCCTGGATCGTCTTGTTCGCTTGATATCCGGATGCGATGTATGCTTTTTCTGCCCGCATCCGTTCCTCGTATGTGTACATCCTTGCCCCTCCCTGGTCCAGCTTTTTGTCCGCACACCCTTTGCCCGCATATAAACCTTTTTGTTTATACCGGCTAACCAATCGGAACTTCCTCAGGCGGAACACCGGGGCTACAATAATAGGGAAAGAAGGCGCTGCTATGTTTTCCTTACAACAGATTTTAACTCTTTTTTTGACCCTTACCATGGAACTAAGCCTTACTTCCTGCGGTACAGAAGCCACGGTACAGCCCGCCCCGGAAACGCCGGAATCGCCAGCCCAGGTACAGGAGACACCGGAACCTTTACCCGACCCATCCTCAGAATCTTCAACGCCAGAACTGGAGGTCACCGAGGGAACAGAGATCTACCGGGGCTTTCAGTTGGACAATGTGCTCCACGCTCCGGAGGGGGACATCCATTTTTCTCTCTATATCCCGGAAAGCTACGACGGCAGTGAGGCCTATGCCCTGTTCCTGACACTTCCCGGTTATGAGGGCCTATACTTCCAGGGCGTGGGACAGAACCTGTACAGCGAGGACTTTGCCTTCGAGGCGCTGAATTATAACGACCACATGATCGTAGCCGCCCCTCAGCTGAGTGACTGGGGAGAAACTTCCGCACAGCAGGCGATCGCTTTGGCGGAGTACCTGCTGGACGCCTACAATATCGACCCGGAGCAGGTCTATACCGAGGGCTACTCCGGCGGCGGGGAGACCATGTCCCGTGCGATGGGGATGCGGCCCGATCTGTTCACCGCCTATCTCCAGTGCTCCTCCCAGTGGGACGGGGCCTATGCTCCAGTGGTGGAGGCCCGGGTGCCCGTGTATTTTGTGATTGGGGAGAGCGATGAATACTATGGCTCTGAACCAAGCCGGGAGGTGTACGGCCGCCTCCATGACCTCTATGCGGAAGCGGGTCTGACAGAGGACGAGATCAACCAGCTGTTGGTGCTGGACATCAAGGATGCGGACTACTTCCGGGCGGGCGGTGCCCCCAACCAGCACGGCGGGGGAAATCTGTTTGCCCGGGACCGGTCAATCATGGGCTGGCTGTTTTCCCAGGGGTAAGGTGTGATTCGGAATAGATCCAAAAAGAATGACGGGAGGAAGAACAGAATGGGAAACCGATGGGCGGCAGATCTGGCCTTGATTGTAGTTCTCCTGCTCCTGATGGGCTATTCCCTGATCGGCGAGGAGATCCATGAGTGGCTGGGAATCGGTATGCTGCTCCTGCTGATCTTCCACCATGCCATCAATGTGCCTTGGTACCGGAATCTGAAACGAGGCAGATACACCCCCTACCGCTGGGTACAGACGGTGCTTACCGTTCTGCTCCTCTTCACGGTGCTGGGCTCAGTCCTCAGCGGTCTGGTCCTCTCCCAGTATGTGTTAGACTCCACACTCCTGCATCGGTTGGATGCGCTGGCCAGGGCGATCCACCTGCCTTGTGCCTACTGGGGCTTTCTCCTCATGAGCCTGCATCTGGGACTCCATTGGAGCGGCGTAATGGGAAAGGCTCGGCGGATTGCCGGGCTGTCGAGTTTATCCAAGGAGCGGACAGTGATCCTTCGCCTGATGGGGGCAGTCGTTGCGTGCTGCGGCTTGGTGGCCTTTTTCCGCAGCGGCTTTCCAGACTATCTGCTCCTGCGCACGCACTTCCTATTTTTCATGCCCGGACAGTCTGCGGCAGGATTTTTGGCAGAGCACCTGGCCGTTCTGGGGTTATTTACTTGGATTGGTCATTACGGAGGTATCTGCTTGCGGCGCTGTTCCGGTAGAAAGAAGGTCTCCCAATGACACAACATCTCATCGCAATCGGAGCCCTGGCGCTGGCGCTGCTCCTCTCCGGGTGCGGAGAACAGACATCCACACCGGCCGTCCCGGGGCTGGAAGAAGGAACTTCAATGGCAACAGAATTTACAGTAGATACCCCCATTCAGACGGTCATGGACGATCCTGCTTTTGGAGAGTACGGCCGATTGTTGTTTCCCGTAGACAACGGCTACTGGAACGGCGAGACCCTGGGGGAGCTGCGCCTGACTTGGTACAGCCATATTGATCCCAACGAAACGGTGAAAATCGTCAACACCCTGAAGGAGCGGGCCCTGGCGGGGGAGACCATCTTTTACGACATCTACACCGACGAGGAGAAGGCGGCGGACCCGGAGAAGGTGGATACCGGCCTGTTCTTTTTCAAAGGGGAGCCGGGAGCCAGGTTCGCCGTCTGCAATGCCGGCGGCGCCTTCGCCTATGTTGGTGCCATGCAGGACAGCTTTCCCCCCGCCCTGGAACTGTCCAAGCGGGGGTACAACGCCTTCGCCCTGATCTACCGTCCCGGCGACAAGACCGCTTGTGAAGATCTGGCCCGGGCCATCACCTTTATCTTTGACCATGCGGCCGAACTGAGGGTGGACACCCGCTGTTACTCTCTATGGGGTGGATCGGCGGGGGCCCGGATGGCGGCCTGGCTGGGCACCTACGGCCCGGCGGCCTTTGGGGGAGGCAATTTGCCCCGGCCCGGCGCGGTGGTCATGCAGTACACTGGCTTGGATGAATACAGCTCCGGAGATCCCCCCACCTTTGTGTGCGTGGGGGACTCCGACTGGATCGCCCCCTGGCGAGGGATGAAGGCCCGGGTGGATGCCATGTCCGCTCGAGGCATTCCCACGGAGTTCCACTGCTACCCCGGCCTGGGTCACGGATTCGGCCTGGGGACTGGCACCGCCGCGGAGGGCTGGCTGGATCTGGCTATCCGGTTCTGGGAGCGGCAGATGTGAGGTAAAAACCGGAATACGCAGGCAGGTTCATCAGCCTGCCTGCGTATTTTTTCTTGCTATTCCCGCTAAAAGACAGTAAAATAGGGCTCAAACAGAGAAGAAACGGCACAGACGGAAAGGCGGTGGCGCGTATGATGTATAACCCTCAGCTGGAGACCTTCCTCCAGGTGGCAGACGCGGGGAGCTTCAACAAGGCGGCGGAGGAGCTGTTCATCACGCCGCCGGCGGTGATCAAGCAGATCACCTCTCTGGAATCCAGCCTGGACCTGAAACTGTTTATTCGCAGCCCCCGTGGGCTGCAGCTCACCGAGGCGGGCAAGTCCATCTACCGGGATGCCCAATACATCATCCAATACTGCAAGGACTCCGTGGTGCGGGCCAAAAACGCCGCCGAGGAGGGGGACAAGCTCATCCGCATCGGCACCTCCCCCATGACGCCTGGGCAGTTCCTGCTGGATCTGTGGCCCAGGCTCCACCAGCACTGCCCGGACATCAAGTTCCAGCTGATCCCCTATGAAAATACGCCGGAGAACGCCCGGGAGATCCTGAAAAATCTGGGCCAGAACATCGACATCGTGGCCGGGCCTTTTGACCAGCGGGCCTTGGAACTCTGGCAGTGCTCCGCCCTGGAACTAAGCCGGGAACCCATCCGGTGCGCCATGTCCATCTACCATCCCCTGGCCGCCAGGGAGCGTCTGACGGTGGAGGACCTCCACGGAGAGAATGTCCTGCTGATCCGCCGTGGGTGGAACCACTACCTGGATCAGATGCGGGACGACCTGTGGCGGGACCACCCCCAGATCCATATTGTGGACTTCGACTTCTTCAGTATCCATGTGTTCAACCAGTGTGAAAATTCCAGAGACATCATGATGACCATTGACAACTGGAAGAATGTCCACCCTCTCCTGAAGACTGTTCCGGTGGACTGGGACTATACCATTCCCTTCGGCCTGCTGCACTCCCCCAGACCCTCGGCCACAGTGAAACGCTTCCTCAAGGCGGTTCGGACGGTGTACGAGCTGTAACGAAAAGGTAAATACTGCATAACTTTTCGAGACTTCTCCGGAAGTCTCGATTTTTTTATAATAGGGTCATAAAAGAAATCGCCTCCCTTCGAGGCGGGAGCAGAGGTGCGCGATGAACAATTTTTTGTTTGAAACCGGAACCAGATTTCTCTTTGGGGGAGGATGCGTGAAGGAGTACCTGGCCAGCTTTCTCCCGGATTATGGCCCCAACGTGCTGCTGGTGACAGACCGGCTGGACGGCCCGTGCGACGCGGTGGATGAGGTGTGGAGCATCCTACGCCGGAGGGGAAAACAGGTTGTAGCCTGCACAGTGGGGCCCTTCTGCCCCCGGTATGAGCAGGTTCAGAAGGCAGCCCGCCTGTGCCGGGAACACCAGGTGGATCTGATCCTGGGTGTGGGCGGCTCCGCAGTCCTGGACGGCTGCAAGGCGTCCGCCCTGGCGGCAGTGTGCCGGGGAGATCTGTGGGAGAACTTCGGGGCCTCTCAGGGGGTGGTGGATGTGCCGCCTCTGCCGGTGGGCTTTGTGGCCTCTCACCTGGAGGTGGGCGCCATCAACGGCGCGGCGGGGCTGATCCATGGGGACCGGTGCATCTGGCGGGATTATCCCCCCTGTGATCCCCAGTTTGCCCTGCTGGACCCCGACCACACCAAGGAACTGCCTCGCAGAGCGCTGATTGCGCAGGGATTCTCCGCCCTGGGCGGGGCGCTGGAGGCATACCTGATCCCGGCGGATGGAATGGAGGTTTCCCGGGAACTGCTGGAGACCCTGATCCGCGGAATGATCCAGGACTTGCGGATCTTCCGGAGCGAGGCGGGAAACCAGGAGATATGGAGCGATCTCATGTGGCGGTGCGCCCTGTGGGGCGGCCGGTTCTTCCAGCTGGGACGGCGGTTTGCCTTCCCGGCCCTGCCGGTACGGGAGGCAGCGATCCTGTCTTCCTCGAATTGGGAGGAGTACGCCGGAGCGCTGGGGGGCCTTCTGCTGGCCCTCTGCCGCCGGGAGGCAGAGGAGCACCCCGGCATACAGGCCCGGATGGCCCGCCGGGTGTGGGGAATTTCCGGAACGGAAAAAACAGAGAGACAGCTGGCGCAGGAGGGGGCAGTCGCCCTGGAAGCCCTCCTGCGGACGCTGGGATTTCCCACCCGGGAGGAACAGCCGGAACGGGTCATCCCAAGTCAAAACCAAAAGGTATATACTGCGTAACGAATCGGAACTTCCGCCTATCAGGGAATGGTTTTATAATGCAGACAACAAAAAAGAAGAACTCATTCCATTGGAATACCAGAAAGGATGAACGACCATGAAACACAACCGCAAATGGCTGGCTCTGGCCCTGGCTGGGGCCTTGACCCTCTCTTTGCTGGCTGGGTGTGCCGGAAGCGACACTTCCGACGCACCAGTCGGCGGCACGGACAACACGGAATCCCAGGAGACCGTGGAGGCCACAGATTCCGACGCCCTGGTCATCGCGGAGCAGGGCATCTTCTCCGCCGGCGGCACGGTGATCGAATCCGACGGCACCTTCGATGTGGCCAACTACTACACCTCCCGGGAGGGCTCCACTTCCCATGTGGATCACGCCAATGTCCTCTACCAGATCCCCGAGGACGCCACAGGCCTGCCCATGGTATTCCTCCATGGCTACGGCCAGTCCCGCATGGGCTGGATGACCACCCCTGACGGCCGGGAGGGCTGGAGCGATATGTTCCTGCGGATGGGCCACAGCGTGTGGCTCATCGACCAGCCCCGTCGGGGTGAGGCCGGCCAGACCTCGGTGGCAGGCACCATGACCACTACCCCCTCCGACCAGACCTGGTACACCCAGTTCCGCATTGGCACCTACTTAAACGACGAATTTACCTACAACGAGGGCTCGCAGTTCCCCCAGGGGGAGGATGTGCTGGACCAGTTCTTCCGTCAGATGACCCCGGACACCGGCATGGACAACGCGAATAACGACCAGAACATCGACAACACCGTGGTGGCACAGGCGGTGGCAGCCACGATTGACGAGATCTATGACCGAACCGGTCAGGACTCCATCCTGGTGACCCATTCCCAGGGCGGCCTGCCCGGCTGGGAGGTGCCCCGGTACACCGACCATGTGGCTGCCATTGTAGCCATTGAACCCGGCGGAGCGCCCCAGGTGGACAGCGACGCCTACAACACTATGGTGGAGCAGAACATCCCTGTTACTTTCTACTACGGCGACTACATCGGCGAGGAGTTCACCGACGTGCCTGCCGCCGCCATGTGGGCCATGATGGCCTCCAGCGCCGACACCTTTACTGAGGCCTATAACGCCGCCGGCGGCAACAGCACCGTGGTTCACCTGCCCGACGAGGGCATCACCGGAAATGACCACTTCATGTTCCAGGATCTAAACAACGATGTGATTGCCGACCACATCGAGGCCTGGATTCAAGAGAATGTGACGGATTAAGACGCAACGCAGACAGGAGGAACCTATTATGAAGACTTGGAAGCAGTTTTTCAGCTGCCTGCTGGCAGGCGCTATGGCACTGTCCCTGGCTGCCTGCGGCCAAAGCGGAGCAGACAGCTCCAAGGGGGCTCAATCCTCCAGCCAGGTCCAGCAGGAACCGGCGGAGACAACGCCGTCCGTGGATGCCGGTGAGGACACCGCCGCCCCAGAGGACTCCGGTGGTGAGAGCACAGCGGAGAGCGGCAGTGTGCTGGTGGTGTACTACTCCGCCACCGGCAATACGGAGGGCGTAGCCAATTATATCGCCGAGGCCACCGGTGGGGACCTCTTTGAGATTACTCCGGCGGAGCCCTACACCTCCGACGACCTGAACTGGACCGATGAGAACAGCCGGGTCAGCCGGGAACACGAGGATGAGTCCCTCCGGGATGTGGAGCTGACCACCACGGAGGTGGAGAACTGGGACTCTTATGACACGGTCTTTATCGGCTACCCCATCTGGTGGGGCATCGCCGCCTGGCCGATGGACACCTTTGTGGAGGCCAATGACTTTACCGGCAAAACGGTGATCCCCTTCTGCACCTCCTCCAGCTCCGGCCTGGGCCAGAGCGGGGAGCTGCTGGCAGAACTGGCAGCAAGCGGCGACTGGCAGGACGGGGAGCGGTTCCGCTCCAGCGCCAGCCAGGAGGATGTGAACGAGTGGGTGGACAGCCTGGGCCTGTCCGCAGAATAAGAGAGCGGCAGGGAGCCGGGGCGGAGGCTCCGGCTCCCGCCTGCTTGTGCTGAAAAAAAGGAAGTGCTTACGATGTCTAAGAAGATTTTGATTTTATCCGCCAGCCCCCGGAAAGGCGGAAACTCCGACATTCTGTGTGACCAGTTCGCCAAGGGGGCGGAGGAGGCCGGCCACCAGGTGGAGAAGATCCGGGTGCAGGAGAAGAAGATCTCCCCCTGTCTGGCCTGTTACGGCTGCCGGGACAAGGGCGCCTGCGTCCAGAAGGACGATATGGCGGAGATCCTGGAAAAGATGGTGGAGGCTGATGTGCTGGTGCTGGCCACGCCGGTGTACTTTTACTCCATGGATGGCCAGCTGAAGACCCTGATCGACCGCACCCTGCCCCGGTACACGGAGATTCAGGACAAGGAGGTCTACTTCATCGCCACCGCCGCCGCGGGCAAGGGCGCTATGGAGCGCACCATGGATGCCATGGAGGGCTTTACTGACTGCCTGCCCGGCGCCAAAGTCCGGGATCGGATCTACGGCTCCGGTGTGTACCAGAAAGGTGAGGTTCTGGGAACCCGAGCCGCTCAAGCGGCCTATCAGGCAGGGAAGCGGGCCTAAAACCGGGACTCCAACTTCGGCCAGCGGAAGAAGAAATTTCAGAGGGGAACTATAAACGAAAAGGTTGATACTGCAAAACTTTTCGAGACTTCCCTCTTAGGGGCAAACGGCTTACAATGCCAATGTAGCAAGAGAAATCTCAAAGCCTTGTGGCATTGGAGAAGGATATCTCTCCCTAACATGACCGGAGCCTTATTAAGCCGGTCATCTACAGCGATTGATTTTATAAACACAGAAAGGATGTTTTATATGGAATTCGCAACTTTGAACAACGGCGTGAAAATGCCCATGGCGGGCATCGGTACCTTCCTGCTTTCCCCCGACGAGGCGGAGGCCTCCGTCCTCAGCGCCCTCCAGTGCGGCTACCGGCTCATCGACACCGCCAACGCCTATGTGAACGAGAAGGCCGTGGGCCGGGCCATGAAGAAGTCCGGCGTGGCACGGAAGGATATCTTCCTGGAGACCAAGCTGTGGCCCAGCTTCTACGAGCAGGCGGACGCGGTGGACAAGACCTTGGCGCGCCTGGACACCGACTATATCGACCTGCTTCTGATCCACCAGCCCGCCGGCAACTATGTGGCCGGGTACAAGCTCATGGAGAAGGCCTACAAGGAGGGCAAGGTAAGGGCCATCGGCCTGTCCAACTTCACTCCTGACCAGATCCAAGAGATCCTGGACATCTGTGAGGTGAAGCCCGCCGTCCTCCAGACGGAGGTTCATCCCTACTCCCAGGAGAAAGAGCTGAAAAAGTTCCTGGCCAAGGAGGGCATGGTCATCCAGGCCTGGTACCCCCTGGGCCATGGGGACAAGGCGCTGCGGGAGGAGCCTCTGTTCACGGAGCTGGCCCAGAAGTACGGCAAGAGCAACTCCCAGATCATCCTCCGCTGGCATATCCAGAGCGGCAACATCGTCATCCCTGGCTCCAAGAACCCGGACCACATCAAGGCCAATTTGGACCTGTTCGACTTCGCCCTCACCGACAAGGAAATGGAGAAGATTGCCGCCATGGACCAGCAGAAGCGGTATTACCATAGTACGCCCGAGATGCTGAAGAAGTATGCCGAGATGGTTCCCCCGGTGGACGAGCAGAAGTAAGGCGGTGTAGGTCATGAGCGAAGTGTTTCAGAACCTCTTTCCCCAGGGCGGTCCCAACACCGTGGCGGGCCAGTATTTCAGCGGGGCCAGCTACCTCTATCCTCTGAGCAATGAGGGCGGCGTCTCCGTTTCCAACGTGACCTTCGAGCCGGGCTGCCGGAACAACTGGCACATCCACCACAACGGCGGGCAGATCCTCCTGTGTACCGCCGGCCGGGGGTACTACCAGGAGTGGGGCAAAGAGCCCCTGGAACTGCATCCCGGCGATGTAGTGAGCATCCCGCCGGAGGTCAAGCACTGGCACGGGGCGGCCCCGGACAGTTGGTTCGCCCATGTGGCCATCTCCATTCCTGGCTCCAAAGCAGAATGGCTGGAGGCCGTGGACGAGGCGGACTATCAGAAATTGAAGTAACAAGAAGCGGAGGGCATTTTTATGGACTATGTGACCTTAAACAACGGGGTGACAATGCCCCAGCTGGGCTTCGGCACCTATCAGATCAAGGACCTGGCAGAGTGTGAGCGGGTGGTGCGGGACGCTATCGACGTGGGCTACCGCCTCATTGACACCGCCGCCTCCTACGGAAACGAGGAGGCCGTGGGCAAGGCAGTGCGGGAGTGCGGCGTGCCCCGGGAGGACCTGTTTATCACCACCAAGCTGTGGATCTCCGACACCAGCTACGAGGGGGCCAGAGTCGGTTTCCAGAAGTCCCTGGACCGCCTGGGCCTGGACTACCTGGATCTGTATCTCATCCACCAACCTCTGAACGACTACTACGGCGCCTGGCGAGCCATGACTGAGCTGTGCAAAGAGGGCAAGATCCGGGCCATCGGCGTGTGCAGCTTCTACCCGGACCGGCTGGCAGACCTGATTGCCTTTAATGAGATGTCCCCAGCAGTCAATCAGGTGGAGTGCAACGTGTTCTTTCAGCAACACAAGGCCCAGGACTACATGAAGTCCAAGGGCGTGCAGATGCAGAGCTGGGCGCCCTTTGCCGAGGGGCACAATGACCTGTTCCACAACGAGACCCTGACGGCTATCGGGGAAAAGTACGGCAAGAGCGTGGCCCAGGTGGTGCTGCGGTGGCAGCTCCAGCGGGGCATCGTGTGCATCCCCAAGAGCACCAAGAAGGGGCGGATGGAACAAAACTTCGATGTATTTGACTTTACCCTGCCCCAGGAGGACATGGAAGCCATCGCTGCCCTGGACACCGGCGTCAGTTCCTTCTTCGATCACCGGGACCCCGCCGTGGTGGAGATGCTGGCGGGCCTGGCCCGGAATGTATAAAATACAAGGAGGCATGGAGCGATGCGTAATTTGAAACGAATCGGGGCTGTTTTGACAGCTATAGCTCTGATCTTCAGTTTGAACCTGACCGCCTTTGCGACGGTGGAGGACACCGGCTTTTCCGATGTGTCCGCGGATGCCTGGTATGCGGATGCAGTAGCCTATGTCCGGGACAATGGGCTGATGAGCGGCACTTCCACCAACACCTTTGACCCGGAGGGCACCATGACCCGGGCCATGCTGGCCACTACCCTCTATCGGGCGGCGGGCACCCCTTCTGTCTCCGGCAGTGACAGTTTTACCGACACAGCCGATGGCGCTTGGTACGCCGATGCCGTACTCTGGGCCTCTCAACAGGGTGTGGTGGGAGGCTATGGAAACGGGCTGTTTGGCACCAACGACCCGGTGACCCGGGAGCAGATCGCCGTCATCCTCTGGCGGTATGCGGGAAGTCCCGCAACGGAGCCCGGTACGGACTTTGCCGACGAGGACAATATCTCCGGTTATGCGGCCCAGGCCGTGGATTGGGCCAGAGCCAATGGCGTGGTGAACGGTGTAGAAGGCAATCGCTTCCTGCCCCAGAATAATGCTACCCGCGCCCAGGTAGCCGTCATCCTCCGGAATTATTTATCCATGACTGCGCCAGAGGAGCCTGAAACACCGGATGAGGGCAGCCGCGTCCTGGTGGCCTACTTCTCCGCCACCGGCAACACCGAGCGCGTGGCAAACCTGATTGCGGAAGCTACCGGCGGCGATCTATTTGAGATCACGCCCGCCGATCCCTACACCTCCGACGATCTGAACTGGACCAATGAGGACAGCCGGGTGGTGTATGAGTACGAGAACCCGGATGCCCGGGACACAGAACTGGTCACCTACACCCCGGAGAACTGGGACGAGTATGATGTGATCTTCCTCGGCTACCCGATCTGGTGGTATGACGCTGCTTGGCCGGTGGAGGGCTTTGTGACGGAAAATGATTTCACCGGCAAGACGGTGATTCCCTTCTGCACCTCCTCCAGCTCCGGCATCGGTGAGAGTGGGACGCGCCTGGCCGGTCTGGCCGGCACCGGCACCTGGCTGGCGGGAGAGCGGTTCCGGGGCGGCGCCTCCCAGGCCGATGTAGATGCGTGGATTGGGGAGCTTGATCTTTAACATGAAAGATATCAAGGTATTGCTGGTCAACGGAAGTCCTCACCAGACCGGCTGCACCTACACAGCACTCTGCCAGGTGGGAGATACCCTAAATTTAGAGGGAATCGGTATCGATGTCATTTGGATCGGGAACAAGCCCCTCTCCGGGTGCATCGCCTGCCACAAGTGTGCCCAACTGAACCGTTGCGTGTTCCAAGACTCCGTCAACGAATTTTTGGACATTGCTGGGGATTATGACGGGTTTGTGTTCGGCTCTCCTGTCCACTGGGGTGCCGCCACCGGTGCCATCACCTCTTTTCTGGACCGGGCCTTTTATGCCGATTTGAATGGGGGCGGAAAACGGTTTTATCTGAAGCCGGCCGCCGTAGTGATCTCCGCCCGGCGAGCGGGCACCACCTCCACTTGGGATCAGCTCAACAAGTATTTCGGGCTGATGCAGATGCCTATTATCACCTCCAGCTACTGGAATATGGTCCACGGAATAACCCCGTCTGGAGTATGGGAAGACTTGGAGGGAATTCAGACCATGCGTATTTTGGCACGCAATATGGCCTATTTTCTAAAGTGCCAATGGTTGGCAAAAGAGCATGGACTGGAAAAACCTGATCAGGAAATTGCGGTACACACCAATTTTATTCGCGAGTAAATTTGGATCAAGGAGTGAGCATTATGGAAAATTTCGTCTACGAATATCCCACCAAAGTCTATTTCGGCAAGGGCGCGGCGGGGCAGCACCTACCCGGTATTCTGGCCTCCTACGGCCCCAATGTGCTGCTGGCCTACGGCAGCGGGTCCATCAAGCACAACGGCGTCTATGAGGAACTGATTGGAATCCTGCAAGCCGCCGGTAAGACGGTCACGGAGTTTTCCGGCATCATGTCCAATCCCACCTATGCCAAGGTGCAGGAAGGGGCGAAGCTGGCCCGTGAGAACAAGATCGACCTGGTGCTGGCGGTGGGCGGCGGCAGTGTGGTGGACTGCTGTAAGATTGTCTGCGCCCAGGCTGTCACGGACGAGGATCTGTGGGAGTTGGAGATGGTCCAGCACAAGGCGTCTGCGGCCGCGCCCATCCCTCTGGGGGCGGTAGTCACCGCCTCCGGCACTGGTGCGGAGATGAACGGCGGCGCCGTCATCACCAATGAGGACGCCAAGATCAAGGGCGGTATGTTCGCCGCCGCTCCTCGGTTTGCCATTCTGGACCCGGAATACACCATGTCCCTTCCACGGATGCAGGTGCTCTCCGGTGCCTTCGACACCCTGAGCCACGCCATGGAGACCTACTTCGGCCGGTCCGACCGGGACAATGTGTCCGATGAGGTGGCCCTGGCCGTTATGCACAGCACGGTGGTCAATATGCGCACTCTGCTGAAGGACATCAACGATTACACCGCCCGGAGCAATCTCATATGGACCTCCGCCATGGCAGAAAACGGCATTCTGAAGGTGGGCCGGGTCACTGACTTTGAATGCCACCAGATAGAGCACCAGCTGGGGGCCTACACCGACTGCAACCACGGTCAGGGTCTGGCGGTGCTCCACCCCGCCTACTATCGGCACGTCGTGAAGGACGCCCCGGAGAAGTTTGCCCGTCTGGGCCAGGTGGTCTTTGGGGTAGAGGGTGCTGAAGCGGCGGTGGACGCTTTGGCCGGCTTTATCAAGGAGTGCGGCCTGCCTACGAAACTGACGGAACTCCGCACCAAAGTGGCAATCACCCCGGAGCTGCTGCGGCAGGTGGCGGACAGCACGAACCTGCTTCCCAACGGCCCCCGTCAGCTCACGCACGACGAAGTCTACCAGATTTTCATGGAGTGCCTGTAAGTATCGGGCTAAGGCCGTCTACAGCCAAATGTGGAAAAATCTGCGTTTTAGTAGAAACAGCAGTTAAGAGGTCAAAAATTTCAAATCTATCAGATACAGGCCAGGATTATTACGTTACGGAAATGGCTGAAAACTCAGACTATGTGATCGTCAGATGATACGCCGACTATATCCTGCAAGAAAAAGTCGTTTCGCTTTTTCGTCTATGTGGATATGCAGAGCAAAATAAAGTGCTGCCAGGGGAAGGCACTGGAAGGGGGAACTTTTAACCAAGGACAATCTTGTTTAGAAAATTAGGAGGACAGACAGAAACCCCATAAAATGCTATGAATCCTATTTAGGACCTTCTTGGGGCGACAAATTGGATTTTGATTTGTGCCTCAATACTTCTAACGTAGTAGTCAAGGACATTGTATCGTTCCTTCCCATTCGCAAAATCTCCATCGCATTTTATAGATGCTCTTGACGCTATAAAACATTTGTTCTATAATGCGAACAGGCGAAAGCCGAAAACTCGCAGCTTTCCGGTGAGGTCCACACCCCGGTGGGACCTCAGACATTCATGGGCCTCGTAGGGCACCACAACCACCCTGTACGAAGGGAACTTCCATGAAGGTCTTCAGTATTTGGCGCTGTGCCGGCAGCGCGGGTGTGCGCCTTTCCGTGGAAAGCGGAAAGGATGCAAATGAGCGACTCTGTCGTGATTACCTATAGTGGCCAGCAAGTATCAGTGCCAAAGGAGGTCGCAGACTTCCTGGAGCAGGATCGGAAGCGGGAACAGGCGCAGGAGAAACGGGACCAAAGGCATCTGAGTAGAAGTGAGTTTGAAACGGTGCTGTTCTGTTCGGATTGTGTCAGGCGTCCCGTGGAGGATGCTGTACTCCGGAACCTCCAGCTTGAAACTCTGCGGAAAGCCGTCGATGGTCTGGGAGACCAGGGCCGGGATCTTGTAGAACTCCGATATGGCAGGGGTCTGACCATGGAGGAGATCGGGACGATCTACGGCGTGTCCAAGGCGGCGGTATCAAAGCGGCTGAAAAAGCTCCACGAACAGCTGAGGGGCTCTGTCTCATGACAGAGTCCCTCAGCTATTTTTGTTCTCTGAATTGTATTGTTCCAAGGCTCCGCTCCTGTCCACACTGGACGGGAGCAAAATTTTTAAAAATATTTTTTATTTTGGGTTTACAAACCGCCTCTAAGTGTCCTGATAAGTAGAGGGTGATTTTCCGGCACTCGGAAACCTGACCTTGGCCGTAGTCAGGGGAACCCAGATCAAAATACACAGAGGAGCGATGACGATGGATTTATTTGGCGCAAGGCAAAAACAGTTTCTGAGCTTCCTGACCGCCGATGTGGAGAGAGAAAACCTGGACTATGTCCTTCTGGGAATGCGGGAAGTCTTGGGAGAGGCGACGCCGGAGGAAGACGCGGTGCGGGCCTACCTGCAAAGCCCAGAAAAAGCAACGACACTCAGCGCGGAACAGCAGATCGTGGCGATGGATAAGATGCTGGAGTGTGCGGAAGTCAATTTCCGAATGCTCTGCGACTTGATCCGATACCAGCAGCTGAAGGAGGCCAGGGTGGTCAACTCCGTGGAGGAATTCCTGCGTCTGGTGCGTTCTAACGATGTCTATGATGTCCAAGAGGAGGATGCCGATTGAAAGAATCCGAATATAGATCCTACGATGACCTTCCGCTGTTCCTGAACTCGGCAACAGTGGCAAAAGTGCTGGGCGTGTCTCCGTCCAGCGGCTACGAGCTCATGCATGAGCCGGGCTTCCCGGTGCTGCGCATCGGCAACCGCATGGTGATCTCCAAGGAACAGTTCATCCAGTGGGCGAAAGAACACACGGGAGGTGGCGCATGAGGTACAGCAAGTACAGTGGACGCGGAAATTTTTTCTCTCTGCCCAACGAAGTGTTTCTCTTGGGCCTGAGCGCCGGAGAGTTATCTGTGTACAGTTTCCTGAAACGATGTGAAAACCGAAAGACACACCAGTGTTGGCCCAGCATCAAAACCATTGGGCAGGCGGTGCGGATGAGCGAGAATACCGTCCGCAAGTACATCCGTCAACTGGAGGAGCGAGGCCTCATCACCACAGAACCCACAGAGGTGATTACCAAGACCGGAGAAAAACGCAACGGGAATCTGCTGTTCACACTCCGGTCAATCCAGGATGTGATTGACCAGTATTACGACCGCCAGCTGGAGGAACTGGAACTGGCTACCGAGCGTCAGCGTGTAGCGAATCTCCTGCGAGAGCAGGAAAGCCCCGCGTGACCGCCTGTGGGCCGCTGTGTGCCCCAATCACGGGAGGGGCAGGGACCCTGCCCCTCCCAGCGGATAGGGACCGGATTTGGGCCGCTGTTGCCCCTTTTTGGAGAGAGGACTCTCCCCATCCTGGGCTCTTTACGGAGGACGCAAAGAAAAGCAGGAGAAAGCCCTGGCGCTTTTGTGGCGTCCGGACGGTCACTTCCGCCCGCAGTGCGGGCGGTTTCCGGGGATGGAGGCTGACGCTTTTTCAGCCAACCAAACCTGCGATTGACGCTGTTTCTTAAAAAACAGGCGTATTTCCCCGCCGTTGAGGGATATGCGCTGACGCTGCAACGGATTTAGGAGGAATTTGACAATGGATGAAAGCAGGCACCGGCACACCGTCTGGATGGACGATGCCGTGTGGGATCAGGTGGAGTCCCACTACCAGAGGGACAACTGCTCCACCAGAAACGAATTTATTGAAAAGGCCGTTCAGTTCTACTCTGGCTACCTGGACACGGAATCTGCCGACGCATATCTGCCGCAAGTCCTCGCCGATGTGCTGGATGGCAAGCTGGGAGCTCTGGGCAAACGGATAGGACACCTGCTGTTCAAGCTGTCGGTAGACCAAAACCTCATGGGAAATGTTCTGGCCGCCGACATAGACATCGACCTGGATCAGCTGCGAAAAGTCCGGGTGCGGTGTGTCAAAGAGGTGAAAGAGACCAACGGTGAGATCAACTTCGAGGACGCCGTGCGCTACCAAAAGGGGGCTGAGTGATGCCGGGACTGATCCAGAAGTCGGGCTACATTAAACCGGAAAGCGGCGGCGGTCACTACGCCGAGTACATCGCCACACGGAAGGGCGTGGAGCTTTTGGAAGTTCCGCACCCCGCCCATGACGGCAGCGGCTACCTGGAGTATATGGCGGAGCGGCCCAGGTCTCACGGCCTGTTCTCCGCCGACGGCCCCGCCGGTCTGGAGAAAACCATGGAGGAAATCAACGGGCACACCGGACCGGTATGGACCTTCGTCTACTCTCTGAAACGGGAGGATGCCCACCGGCTGGGCTACGAGAACAGCGAGAACTGGCGGAAGTTATTGCTGGCCCATCAGACAGAATTGGCGACAGCGATGAAAATTCCGCCAAGCAGTTTTCGTTGGTGTGCCGCCTTCCACGATGAGAAACACCATCCCCACATCCACATGATGGTCTGGTCGGCGGACCCAAAGCAAGGATTTCTAACAGAAAAGGGTATCGAGAAGATGCGCTCCCAGCTGTCCAATGAGATCTTCCGGGACGAGCTGCTGTCTCTCTACCAGAAAAAAGATCTGTCCTACAGCCAAGTGCGGGACGCGGCGATGGAGGCCATGGGGCGGCTCATTCGGGAGATGGAGACGGGCCTGTGCCACAGCCCGGTCATCGCAGAGCAGATGGAAACACTGGCCGGAATGCTGGAGGACCACAAGGGCAGGAAGGTCTACGGCTACCTGAAAAAGCCGGTAAAGACGCAGGTGGACGCCATCGTGGATGAACTGGCCAAGGTTCCGGAAGTGGCAGAGTGCTATGAACAATGGAATCAGCTTCGGGATGAGCTGGAGCGTTACTACAAAGACACGCCCAGAGAACACCTGCCCCTCTCCCGGCAGAAGGAGTTCAAAGCCATCAAAAACATGGTCATCCGGGAGGCGGAGCGGCTCCGACTTGGCACGTTTACCTTCGAGGATGCCCGTATGAGGGACGAGGTGGATGAGGACCAGGATGCGGTGTACTTCGCCTGGGACTCCGACCGGCAGATGGCCGAGGCCTACCAGAGTGCCAAGGAGGTGCTGGAGGAGTACGATGATCCAGAGAGCGAAAAAGCGGAACAAGTATTAATGTTGGAACGGCTCTGGCAGAGAGGTTTTTGCCTGGCTGCCTATCAGTTGGGCAAGTGCTGGCGGGACGGGCGGGGCGTCCTTCCCGACGACCAGCAGGCAGAACTGTGGTTCCGGCGGGCAGCGGAGGCGGGATATGACTTCGCCCAGTACGCGCTGGGGAAGCTTCTGCAAAGTCAAAACCGAATAGACGAGGCGGTATCCTGGTATGAAAAAGCAACGGCGCAGGGAAACTCTTGCGCCGCCTACCGCCTGGGAAAGCTATATCTGGAGGGGAAAGCTGTCCCGAAGGACGTGCCAAAAGCTGTGGCCTATCTCACCGAGTCCGCCCAGCAGGGCAACCAGTATGCCCAGTACACTCTGGGGAAACTGTACCTCACCGGCCAGGATGTCCAACAGGATCGGGAGCGGGCCTGGGAATATTTCAGCCAATCGGCGGAACAGGGAAACGAGTACGCCGCCTTCTTTCTGGAGTACATCGACCAGGCGCACAGTCCCAATGTGTTCCTGTCGGCCACCAAATTGCTTCACCACCTGGGCCAGATCTTCCGGGAGAACTCGGTGCCTCCCGCCGCCCCGGTGGGACAGCGGGTGGACCGAAAGCTGCGACGGAAAATCCAGAAAAAGAAGATCGCCATGGGCCACAAGCCGGACGACCATGAAGAAGCTCCCAGGCAGGACATGGGCGGCATGACCATGGGGTGGTAGGCATATCAGGAACTGCGCCG
>ENA-UONX01001708-UONX01001708.1-human-gut-metagenome-genome-assembly--contig:-P74old-NODE-1708-length-19118-cov-12.914914_pt1 | contig 19118 bp, 16 predicted proteins | sample MGYA00242466_ERZ724013 | MGnify/ENA metagenome assembly ERZ724013 | reverse complement strand
CTGTTATGAGGATTGTTGCAAAATACCCTCAAAATTTCCCTGCAAATTTCTTTAATGTGAATAAAAGAAATTTGCAGTTAGTTGCCCATTCTCAGATTAACTATATGGAGAAATATTTTAATAAAAGGAAACGACTAGAGTTGTTCATATTGTATAAATTCCCTATTCTATTTAAACTTACTTACAAAATATTACCAGCATGGTAAGCAGGCCATTTTTATTATAAAATTTATCTCAGGAAGAGGATTCTATAAGAATTAACCATTAATAGAAATGAAATATAAGGTATCTGTCATTGTTCCAATATATAAGGTTGAACCTTTTATTGACCGTTGCGCCAGGTCGTTGATGGGACAGACGCTGATGGATGTAGAATACATTTTTGTAGATGACGCTTCACCGGATAGCAGTATCGCAGAATTACGTAAAATAATTGCTAAATATCCGGAACGAAGCAACCAAGTAAAGGTGCTGACCCATGCTGAGAATAAAGGGTTGCCTGTAGCTCGCAACACCGGCCTTGCCGTAGCCCAAGGAGAATATATTTTCCATTGCGATAGTGATGATTTTGTGGAGCTAGACATGCTAGAACAACTCTATAAAAAAGGTGTAGAAAGTGATGCAGATATCGTGTGGTGTGACTGGTGGCTGTCGTTCGCCAAGAACGAACGCTATATGAAGCAGCCTGAATATTTTACGCCGATAGATGCCTTGAAAGGAATGTTGAGCGGAGTGATGAAATTCAATGTATGGAATAAATTAGTCAAACGTAAACTATATACTGATTCCAACATTACGTTTCCTGCAGGATACGGCATGGGGGAGGATATGACTATGATGAGGCTTTTTGCTCGTGCCTCCAAGGTTGTCTATTTGCCGAGAGCCTTCTATCATTATGTACAACTGAATACTGGAGCTTTTAGCAAGACTTATTCCAACCGGCATTTGGAGGAGCTGCAACATAATGTATCGTTATTATTAAATGACTTACAACAATTATATGGAGACCAATTAAAAAAAGAAATGGCTTTCTTCCTACTGGACGTGAAGTTTCCTTTCTTGATTACAGATGATTTTTCTAAATATGAATTGTGGCAGTCTTGGTATCCGGAAGCCAACAAGTATATTCTTCAAAACAAGCGTTTATCGCTGCGCAGCCGTTATCTGCAATGGCTGGCTTGGAAACATCTGTTTTGGGCGGTATGGTTGTACTATAAGTGTGTACATAAAGTAATATACGGATTGATTTATCGATAACTATGTGGATATTTCGGATACTCGGAATGGTATTGCTAACCATCCTGACCAGTTTTTATTTTTTCCCTTTTGAATTTACTTTTCTGCCTGGCATCAATACAAAGATGGCAATGGCAGGAGTAGGATTAATCTTAGTGATTGTCCAATTGGCACGGCAAGGTAGGTCTTTGATTAATAAGGATATTTTTAATCTTGCCATAATGGCAGGAGTTGTATCATTAATTGGATTTTTCTCTGTAATATGGAATGATACTCATGATTATACTTACGCCACTTATATTATCTCTATGCTGGTGTGGCTTGCTGGTGCTTATGTGGTTGTTCAGGCCATCAAAAGATTTCACAGTAATGTATCTGTGGAGTTAGTATGCAAATATCTGGTTGTAGTATGTTTAGCCCAATGCCTGATTGCCTTTACCATGACTCAATATCCTCCATTGAAGGACTTTGTGGATAGTTTCTTGGGCAGTACGGGATTTATGGGAAAAATGGAAGACCGGATGTATGGGATAGGAGCCAGTCTGGATGTGGCGGGTTCCCGCTTTTCTGTGATTTTGGTAATGATTGTTTACCTTTTATCTAAAATGGCTACAACTGATCAGAAAAAATACTTAGGAGTATATTGGGGAATCTTCATTGTAATAGCAGTTATAGGAAATATGATATCCCGAACTACGACTGTAGGTGTGATTATGTCTTTAGCATACCTGTGTTACATTACCCGAATATATACTTTTCAGATGGATCTGAATATGAGATATGTGTGGGGATGGTTTATAGGGATACTATTAGTCGCGATTTCAATAATGGTTTATGGATATCATACAGATCCATCTTTTCAAGAGAATCTTCGTTTTGGTTTTGAAGGATTCTTCAGTCTGGTAGAAAAAGGAAAATGGGAAGTACATTCCAATGACATCTTAAAAAATATGTATGTGTTTCCGGATAATCTGAAAACATGGGTCATTGGTGATGGCTATTTTGATAATCCTTATGATGCCGAACCTTATTATACAGGACCGAAGTGGAGGGGATTTTACAAAGGTACGGATGTGGGATATTTACGGTTTATCTTTTATTTCGGCGTGATAGGATTGGTCGCTTTTAGTCTTTTTATGTATAAGGTTGCCCAGGTTTGTATGAATCGTTTCACTGTGTATAGAAGCCTCTTTTTTGTGATATTGCTATTGAATTTTGCCGTATGGTTTAAAGTCTCAACAGATATATTTGTTGTTTTTGCTCTATTCCTCTGTATAACTGATACAGAAGATCAAATGGTGAAACAAGAGCCTTTATCAGACGAACTCATGTCATGAAACTCATCTACTGCACTCATTCCACCTATAACCCCGGTGGGATGGAGCGTGTACTTCTGAATAAGGTCACTTACCTTTCAGCCTTGCCCGGATGGGAAGTCGCTGTTGTTACGACCGACCAGCATCAACGGCCTCCGTTCTATCCGTTTCCGGAAAAGGTGCGGATGATGGATTTGGACATCAACTATTCAGACGACAACGACAAGGGTGCATGGAAAAAGATAACGGGGTATCTCCGTAAACGGAAGGAACATAAACGGAAACTGACGGCTTTGCTCCTGAAAGAGAAACCGGACATTGTCGTGTCTCTTTATCCTTCCGAATCATCTTTTATCCCGGAGATTCAGGACGGGAGCAAGAAGGTATTGGAACTGCATTATTGCAAGTTCTTCCGTTTGCAGTATGGACGTAAAGGGCTGCTGGGACTGATAGATAAATGGCGTACCAGACAGGATGAACGGATTGTACGCCGTTTCGATAAGTTTGTGGTGCTGACAAACGAAGACAAAGGGTATTGGGGAAACTTACCGAATCTGGAAGTGATTCCCAATGCGGCTAAGCTGGTCAGTGACCGATGTTCGGATGTAAAAAGCAAGCGGGTAATTGCCGTAGGCCGGCTGGATTATCAGAAAGGGTTTGACCGGTTGCTTCAGGCTTGGAAGATTGTTTGCCAAAACGATAAATATGCCGATTGGCATCTTGATATCTTTGGACAGGGAGAATGGAAAGAGATGCTTCAGCAAATGATTGATGGGGCTGAAATGAGCAATCGTGTTTGCATAAACCGACCGACAACGAATATTGGTGAGGAATACGCAAAGAGCAGTATGCTGGTGATGAGTTCGAATTATGAAGGATTTCCGATGGTAATGATAGAGGCCATGGCTTGCGGACTGCCAGTTGTATCGTTCGATTATAAATGTGGCCCGAAAGATATTATCCGTCATGGCGAAAACGGCTTGCTGGTCCGGAATGGTGATATAGAAGGACTGGCAGCCGCGATGATGAAGCTGATGGACGATGAGGCTTACCGGCAACGTTTGTCAGACAAAGCAAAAGGCGTTATTTCCACTTATGCGGAAGAAACCGTCATGCAACAGTGGATGACCCTGTTTACGACATTAGTCAATTCATGAAAAGACTTTTACAGATAAACCCGGTGTTGCGGGTAAATACTTCGACCGGACGTATCATGCAGGAAATCGGTGAACTGGCGATGCGGAACGGATGGGAAAGCTACTTGGCATACAGTTATGGACGCGACGGGATCAAGCCTTGCCAGTCACAACTGATTCCGGTAGGCAATAAATGGAGCGTGGCCTGGCATGGCGTGGAAACACGGCTTTTTGACCGGCACGGGTTGGCTTCGAAGGGTGCCACCCGAAAGCTGGTGAGACAGATCGAAGAGCTAAAGCCGGATGTGATCCATCTGCATAATATTCATGGTTATTTCTTGAACTATCAGATATTCTTCGATTTTCTGGCGCATAGCGATATTCCGGTGGTTTGGACCATTCACGACTGCTGGTTGTATACAGGACATTGCTATTACTATTCGTTTGTACGATGTAACCGGTGGCAGACCGGATGCCATCATTGCCCGCAGAAAAAGGATTTTCCGGCCAGTTGGTTTATGGATCGTTCGAGCCGAAATTATGAGGATAAAAAGATGGCTTTCACACAGATGCCGAAGAATCGGTTGACAATTGTTCCCGTATCGGAATGGATACGGAAGGAAATGCAACAGTCATACTTGAAGGATTATACTTTTCAGGTCATACACAACGGCATCAATACGGCTGTATTTGATGTGTTTGATTCGGCCCAGGTAAGAACGGCCTATCAATTGGGCGATAAACATATTTTGTTAGGGATAGCCAGTATATGGAGCCGGGAAAAGGGACTGTTTGATTTCTTGGAGATGGCGAAAATGCTACATGAAGATGAAGTCATCGTATTGGTGGGAGTAAATCCTGCCCAGAGGAAGCACTTCCCGGCAAATGTCGTGGGGATTGCCCGGACTGAAAATATCCGTCAGCTGGCCGCTCTTTATTCAGCAGCCGATGCACTGATCAACCCGACCTGGCAGGATAATTATCCGACCGTGAACCTGGAGGCCATTGCTTGCGGGACACCGGTCGTCACTTATCAGACGGGTGGAAGCGTAGAAGCCGTGACGGAAGATACCGGATTTGTTGTTCGTCAGGGCGATGTAGAAGGATTGCTCAAGGCTTTCCGAACAATCGTACATCGGGGGAAAACTTATTATGAGAAACGGTGTCGTGAATATGCACTGGCACATTTTAGGAAGGAAGACCGATACCAGGATTATCTGGATTTATATAATCAGTTGATCAAGTAACTGTAGCATGATGAATCAGCGAAAGATGAAAGTTCTTCAGGTGGGTAAATTCTATCCTGTCAGAGGTGGGGTAGAAAAAGTCATGTATGATTTGATGACTGGCTTGTCGGAAGCGGGTATAGATTGTGATATGTTATGTGCAGGATTGGAAGGTGATAATCGGGAAGTGGCTTTGAATGCACAGGCTCGTTTGCTGATTTGTAAAAGCTGGTTCAAATTGGCGGCCACAATGATTTCACCGGCGATGATTGGCCGATTACGGAATATATGCGGGCAATACGATATTATTCATGTGCATCATCCGGATCCGATGGCCTGTCTGGCTCTTTTCTGTTCCGGGTACAAGGGAAAAGTGGTGTTGCACTGGCATAGTGATATCTTGAAGCAGAAATTCTTATTGCAGTTATATCGCCCGTTACAGAACTGGCTGATACGACGGGCAGATCTGATTGTGGGAACGACACCCGTGTATTTGGAAGAATCTCCTTTCTTGATGAACGTACAGCAGAAAACGGCTTGCGTACCTATCGGGATAGATGCCATACAACCGGATTTGGCAGCGATAGAAGCAATAAGAAATCAATATCCGGGGAAGAAAATCATCTTTTCGTTAGGGCGGTTAATAGGATATAAAGGATATACGTATTTAGTGGATGCCGCCAGGTTTCTGGATGACCGGTATCTGATTCTGATAGGAGGAACGGGCCCTTTACAGGAAACCTTGCAAAGACAAATAGAAAACTCGGGCTTAACTGAAAAAGTAAAAATGCTGGGTTATATCTCTGATAAGGATTTACCGGCCTATTATGGCGCTTGTGATTTGTTTTGCCTGAGCTCAATACAGAAGACGGAAGCTTTTGGAATCGTTCAGATCGAAGCCATGTCATGTGGAAAGCCGGTAGTCGCGACCCGTATTCCTCATTCTGGTGTGGCTTGGGTAAATGCAGAGCAGGAATCGGGCATCAATGTCCCTCCGGAAAACGCGAAAGAATTGGCGGAAGCGATTCATTCCATTTTAAAGGATGAAAAGGTTTATGCGGGATTCTCACACCGCGCGAAGATACGTTATGAAAGTTGGTTTACACAAGAGCAAATGATTCAGAAGTGTTTGGATTTATATCAGGAATTAATGCAGAAATAGACGGAAAGGGTTCATGAGGCAATATGCCAGATCAATATAAATCTGAATTTTAAATATAGATACTAAGGAATTAAATAACTAACTAACAATTTATGGATGTAGATATTACGAAAATGCGAAGAGAGGAAAAAACCGTTTTTAGAAATGTCAAAACAGCATCGGATGAGGCCACTGGTGTTTATGATGTAGTGAAACGGGGGCTGGATGTTACAGCCGCATTATTGGGAATGATTCTATTGTCACCATTGTATGTCTTCTTTTTTGTCTGGATCAAATTGGAAGATGGTGGACCGGTTATTTTCAGTCAGGAGCGAATCGGGTATAAAGGGCAAAAGTTCTTGCTGTACAAGTTCCGTTCTATGATCCCGGAGGCGGAAAAAGAAGGCGTCCCTCAATTATGTGAAAGAGATGATGCCCGTTTAACCAAGATTGGACGTTTCCTGCGGGAGCACCACTTAGATGAGCTACCCCAGTTATGGAATGTCTTAAAAGGAGAGATGTCTTTTGTCGGTCCTCGTCCGGAGCGGGCTTATTTTGTGGAACAGATTATGGCAATCAATCCGGATTATCGCTTGCTGTTTCATTTGCGTCCGGGATTGTTTTCTATGGCCACTTTGTATAATGGTTATACGGATACCATGGAAAAGATGCTGATTCGGTTGCGGATGGATCTGGATTATCTGGAACATCGGAATCTGTGGCTGGATGTGAAGATTATTTTATTGACCATGTGCTATCTGCTGGGTGGTAAGAAATTTTAGTCAGACAAAGAATACTGCAGAGGCGAGGTTATGAAATTGAATGAAAAGTTGGTATTGAGAAAGATCGGGAACCGCTACATGATAGCGAATACCTGTTCTGGAACATGGGATATGGCTTATGTGTACACCTTGAACGAGACGGCCGCTTTTTTATGGCAGCGGATAGGAAAAGATGAATTTTCCCCGCAGCTTTTGGCTGAATGGCTGCATGAAGAGTACGAGGTGGAAATAGATAAGGCGCTGGAGGATGTGAAACATTTACTCGCTGACTGGATAAAAGAAGGACTGGTCGTAGTCTCTTGAGAGATGCAACAGCACGTGTTAACTGCATTTTGGACCTTATTGAAAGCTGGTTTGTGGGAGAAAGACATCGACGATTGTTCAAGCTTCCCGCTTTCGGAATCTGCTTGGAATGAGATATTCTTAATGGCTCGAAAACAAACGGTAACAGGTTTGTTATATCGGGGCTTATTTCATTTGCCGGAACCGCTTCTTCCTTCTGTCTCCATTATGGCTCGCTGGATGGTTGAGATTGATCGGATAGAGAGAAAGAACCTGGAAATGAATAAAAGACTGGCGGCTCTGGTGTGTTTGCTTGAAGAGCAAGGGCTGTATCCGATACTGCAAAAGGGACAAGGCATCGCCTCGTTATATGAATATCCGTTACTTCGGGAATGTGGGGATGTGGATTTCTACTTCCAGCGTCGTGAAGACTGGGGAAAAGCAAATGCCTGGATGCAGCAAATGGGCTGTACATTACAAATACGGCCCGATGGCAGCAGCTTTTATCATTGGAAGGGGTTGAAGGTTGAGCATCATATACAAGGATTTGATCTGCAGAACCCGCGCCTGAAAAAGTATTTATCCGGTTTGGAGGAAGCGAAAGGATATGACTGGTGGACAATCGAGGATGAGACAAAGGTCCGTGTGTTTGGACCTGAATTGAATTTGTTGATGTTGAATGCTCATATACTCAAGCATGTGTTGGGTTTAGGCATCGGTCTGCGTCAGTTATGTGATATGGCCCGGGCTTACAACCGGTGGCATGACCGGATTTCCGGAGCTGAAATGAATGTCATTTATAATACATGCGGCTTGAATCACTGGACAGGTTTGTTACATGCTTTTCTGGTGAATCAGTTAGGATTGCCGGAAGAGAAGATTCCGTCTCCGTTGCCAATCGGTTCTTCTTCGGAATTATTGCTGAAGAGGGTCATGCGTGGCGGTAATTTCGGCTTCTATTCGGCAGAACGTCAGAAAGCGATCAGAAATCGTAAGCTGAGTAAATGGCAGACGATGAATTCGTTTTATCGGAATGCTCGTTTTGCCTGGCATTATGCTCCGGCTGAAGCCTTTTGGACTTTTGTAAATTTAGTAGTAGGGCAATGCAGATGATGCGGTGTGAATACTTCTTTCGGGTGGGCGGTTTTATGTTTTCCGTGTCTTTGCCTGAAGCCGCCACGGTGGAAAGGTTGTTACCTTCTTTTCTGCCTTTTCTGGATGAAAAGCCAGCTAAAGGAGAACGATTGTTTTCGTTCCGGATTGTTGAAGAGCCGTTTGTGATAGCGAATAAGCAGTATTGGTTGGATGATACGGGAAGTGACGTTGGAAATACCCGCTTGTACGCTTTCGACGGAGGCTTTGAAGTAGACTTGCAATATACGCCGCAAGGGCCGTCTCACCGGATGTGGATGAATGATTGTTTTTCGGAAGCAGCCGCGGTGGTCTGTTGGGAAGATCCTTGGATTGTTCAGGTGCTTGCTTCATTGATCCGGATTGTATATGCGCAGGCTGTCCTGAAGCGACAGGCCATATCTGTCCACGCTTCTGTTGTAGTAAAGGATGATGAGGCGTTTCTGTTTATGGGGAAAAGCGGAACGGGCAAGAGCACTCACAGCCGTTTATGGCAGCGTTATGTGCCGGGATGTACATTACTGAATGATGATAATCCGATCGTGGTAATGACGGATGAGGGACCTTGGGCCTTTGGTTCACCCTGGAGTGGAAAGACTCCTTGTTATGAAAACCGCCAATATCCGGTGAAGGGAATCGTTCGGTTGCAGCAGGCAAAAGAGAACCGGTTTATGTCGTGTAAGGACATTGATGCGTTTGCCTTGATATTACCGGGATGTTCTGTGATTCAGAAAGAACACCGGCTGGTAAATGATTTGTGTAATACACTGGTCCGCCTGGTTGAGCATATCAGAGTTGGCCGGATGGAGTGCCGGCCTGATGAAGAAGCTGTCAGGATTTGTTATCAGGGGTTGACGAGGAAAAATCTATAGAGATAAGTATATATATATGGAAGGGGAAGCCGTATGACTTCTTCTGTTAGAAAACTATAAAGACAGGATATCTGAAAATTGAGAAAATTAAAAGTAAACGTAATGGATAAAAAGTATTTGTTGTTTGGCCTGTTGGTGATTTGGGTACTTTCTTCATGTTCTTCACGAAAGGACTTTGTCTATTTACAGAATATGGAGATGGGTGAAAAGTATCTGATGGATACAAAGTATGAAGCTGTAATTCATCCCAATGACCGGTTAAGTATTACAGTAAGTTGCAAGAAACCGGAATTAGCGATTCCTTTCAATATTCATGAGGGAACATTCCGGATAGACGAGAATGGGAGTGTTGACACCTATCCGGAAGCGGGTATTTCCCGGGAAAAAGGCTATCGGGTAAATGTGGATGGTGACATTGATTTCCCGATTTTGGGAAAGCTGCATGTCGAAGGCCTGACGGTTACGGAAGTGACCGATTTGATCAAGACTAAAATCAAGGAAGGAAATTATATCACGGATCCTTTGGTATCGATTGAGTTCTTGAACTTTAAATATACGGTCTTGGGAGCTGTTGGGCGCAATGGGACTTTTTCGGTTGATGATGATCGGGTAACCTTGTTGGAAGCGATAGCCAATGCCGGCGATCTGTCTTCCAGAGCACGGGTGGATCGTGTGGCGGTGATACGGGAAGTCGGCAATTACCGGCAGATGTTCATGCACGACCTGCGAAGTACCGATCTATTTGAGTCTCCTTGTTTCTATTTACAGCAGAATGATATCGTGTATGTTGAACCCAAGTACAAGGAAAAAGACAATGAAGAACGCGGCCTCCGTTATACCACCTTGTTCTTGAGTTTTGCGGCGGTTGTCTGTTCGCTGATCTGGGCTTTGAAATAAGTTTCTAATGAAATACTGAATGACAGATGAATAATTGGGATAATAAGAAGGATAACAGCATCAATCTACTGGACTTATTGATGTATCTGTTATCGAAATGGTATTGGTTTTTGCTGTCTCTCATCTTGTTTGGCGGATTGGCCTGGATGAAATATGCCACAACGCCATTTGTGTATTTTCGGTCGGCAACAGTCATTATCAAAGATCCGTCGAATAAATTATCAACAGCCGGACTGGACCGGTATGATAATTATATCAATAAAGTCAATGTGGCTAACGAAATCTTGCAGTTCCGTTCTAAGAAATTGTTGCGTGATGTGGTCCGTCGGGTCCATGCGGATGTGAATTACCGGCTGAAAGATGGTTTCCGCTATACGGAGTTATATACGCAAGCGCCGTTTGCTGTTTCTTTTCCGGATGCCTTGCCGGGTACTTCTCTGGCTTTCGGGGTGCAGGCGGTAGATCAGAAGTCTGTAATGCTGGGCGTGAAGAATGAAGCGGGTTCCATTCATTATCTGAAAGTACAGTTGAATGATACGGTTGCCGTTGCGGAGAACAAAATCGTTGTCACGCCGACGAATTATTATGATAAATCCTGGTATGGAAAGTGGATTGAAGTAGAGAAGCGGCCTTTGGAGGCTGTTGTGGCCTATTATATGGGTAATATCGGCATCCAGCAGGAGGAAGATGAATCGTCGATTATCAAGTTGGCGATCAAGGATAATTCTCCGGTTCGTGCGGAGGAAGTCTTGAATACGTTGATTACGGTCTATAATGAAATGGCTATCCAGGATAAAAACCAGGTGGCAGTCAATACGGCGAACTTCATCAATGAGCGCTTGATCATCATCGAGCAGGAACTGGGAACGGTCGAATCGGATCTTGAGTCTTTTAAGCGGGAAAATAAGGTAGTGGATATCTCTTCTTCTGCAGATATGTATATGTCTGAATCGCAAAAGTACAATACGGATGCCTTGGAACTGGAGACTCAACTTCGCCTGGCTCAATATATCAAGGACTATCTGACTGATCCGGCCAAAGAAATTGATCTGATTCCAGCGAATACGGGTATTCAGGATATGAATATTGAGTCGCAGATTAATCAATATAATGTGGTAAAGCTTCGCCGGGATAAGTTGGTTGAAGACAGCAGTATGGAAAATCCGGTGGTTCAGGAGCTGAATAACTCACTTCGGGCCATTAAGCAGAACATCATTCGGGCGGTTGATAATATGATTGTCAGCATCAATGTGCGTCGGACGGATGCGCAAAGCCGGGAACAGCGGGCACAGGCCCGGATTACAGCGATTCCGGCTAAACAGCGACAGATGTTGTCGATCGAGCGTCAGCAGAAACTGAAAGAGGCTTTGTATCTGTTCTTGTTAAACCGCCGCGAAGAGAACGCGCTTTCGCAGGCGATGGCCGATAACAATGCCCGAGTGATTGACGATGCGGAAGGAAGCAATGTGCCGATTTCTCCCAATCGGAACCGGATTTTACTATTGGGTATTTTAATCGGACTGGCGGTGCCGGGTGCCATCTTCTTGATGATCTTGTTTATGGATACGCGTATTCATAGCCGGAAAGATCTGATGGGCGTGCTGTCTGTTCCTTATCTGGGGGAAATTCCTTTTGATAAGGATTCGTATAAGCGGCATAAGAAGCAGAAGACGAAGTCTGTTCTGGCCAAACCGGATAGCATCGTGTCGGAGGCTTTCCGTATTTTGCGTACCAATATGGCGTTTATGGCCAAGAAAGGGAAACCGGTTCAGGTGATTACGTTTACTTCCTTTAATGAAGGTGCCGGAAAGACTTTTATATCCAGTAACCTGGCTATGACCTTGCTGTATGCTCGTAAACGGGTGATCGTGGTGGACCTGGATATCCGGAAAGGTACCTTGAGTACTTCGTTTGCGACACATAGGGGAAAAGGATTGACGGATTACCTGGTTGATCCGGATATGAAACCGGAAGATATCATCATACGGAGTGAAAAAGGAACACAGCCGGATGTCATCACAGCCGGTTCATCAGCCCCAAATCCGGCTGAATTGTTGATGGACGATCGTTTGGACGATTTGTTCCGCTACTTGCGTACGCAGTATGATTATATCATCGCTGATAATGTTCCGGTAGGTGTCATTGCGGATGCTACGATTGCAAACCGAGTAGCCGACTTGACCATCTTTGTGGTACGGGCAGGTCGTTTGGATCGCCGGCAACTCCCGGATCTGGAGGCCTTGTATCAGGAAAAGAAACTGAACAACATGGCACTGGTCTTGAATGGAACGGCTCTGAAACGTCATGGCTACGGTTACGGTTATGGTTACGGTTATGGTTACGGTTATGGTTATGGGAAAAAGAAGAAATAATCTAATATTTAATACATAAAATATAATAGGAGGAATTGACAATGAAAAGAAAAGAGTATGAGATTCCACGAATGGATAAAATGGAGGTGGAATTGGAAAAAGGCTTTATGAAGGCCTCGATTTTTGATCCAGCTGACGGACATGACGAAGGAGTTTCTATTGAAGGCCATGGATTTGGAAACTCTGGTAATTATTTTGACGGAACTGCTCCTGAAGGGAGTGGTTTAACAAATGAGCAATGGAATAGTTGGGATAATTAATAAACTAAAAATCTAAAAGGTATGAAATTAAAGATATTCAGTATGTTTACAGCTTTTTTGTTAGTACTTGGAAGCTGTACAGATGAAGAGAATATAGGAACACCTATCCAAACTGGTGATGAGATAACATTTGGAACATCAACACCTAATGAGGTTAAAACCCGTACTATATATGGTACTCCAGTAGATAATGGTGACGGTACGGGATATTTTCCTGTTTATTGGGAACAGGATGATGAAATTGCGATATATTGTCCTCAGGCGGTTCAACCTGCAACAAAATTAGTTCATTATACAATCACTCCAAATTCAAGTGATCCATCTACATCTGATGCTGTTACTCGTGTAGGGGATGTGGGACTTCAGTGGGGAGATAGAGATGAAGAGCATCGTTTCTATGGCTTTTATCCTGCAACTGCTGTGAAGGGCACTGAAACAGATGGGCACATCACAGCTGAGATTCCAGTCCTTCAAAATGTAGTAAGGTGGGAAGATAATGATAAAGAAGTAGGTCAAGGTAAAGTATATAATGGCGTTCCTGATACTAAGTTGGCGTATATGTTTGCATATAATGCAGTTACTCCAAGCGATCTTACAGCAGAAAATCCAAACGTACCTTTAGTATTTAAGCCGTTGGTAACTATACTTGAGGTACAAGTTAATGGCCCTTCATCTGGAAGTTCTGTTAAAGTTACTAATATTAATGTTACTGCATCGGATGGAAGTGCTTTGGCAGGAAATTTTGATTGCTATATAAGTGATCAATCCGGAGACTGTACTCCATTAGAAGATGGAACTGTAACTAATCGTGTGTCTGTTTCTTGCTATGATAATGACAAAGATCAGTTCATTGAATTGGGTGTGGGAGATAAATTAAATGTAAAATTATTTATAATTCCATATACTAACCATAATATTAAGTTAGGAAGTTTGAAGGTTACAGTTTCTACATTGAACGGTGCAGCAAGAACGAAGACGCTTCAAACTGCAGATATTGTGGCACAGTGTGTAAACCGTGTTTCTTTGCCTGCCCTTGATTCAAATACTGATACAAACTATTGGATGAGTAATCTGGATAAAAATATATATTTCTCAGAATTATCAATTCCGGGTAGTTTTATGGCGGCAGGTACTAAAGATAATGAGTGGGGGGTTTTGGATTGGCATCCAACTTATTACCGATATCAAAACGCGACTTTGACTCAGCAATTTAAAGATGGCATACGATTCTTCAATTTCCAATTAGATTATAATAACAACGTTTATTATGCAGGTCAATCTGGTGATGTCAATCTAACCAATGCATATGAAGAAATAAAAAAAGCTGTAGATCAGGCTAAAACAGATTTAGAAGCAAAGAATAGAGAGTGTCTTGATTTTGCTGTGATTCAAGTGAATTATAAACAAACTGGTACAAATATAGGTGAAAGCAATAGAAAAAAAGTGTGGATACGCAATGTTAGTAATCAAATAGATGGCTGGGTCATCTCAAATAATGCCGTAGTTAATCCGACAGCTGATTTAACTTTGGATGATTTGAAAGGAAAGGTTGTGTTTATTATTCGTTATATTGCTGGTGATATGACAGATGAAATGTCAGGGGTGAGCGATATTAATGCGGTTTATTTGAATTGGCCAGGAGAGGAAAAGAAAGTGCGCGAAATTGGTATTCAATATGGTAACCCTAATAATACGGCAGGTGAGTTGATGTTTATACATCAAGATATTTCTGACGTAACTGCATTGGATGGTAGTTTTGATGATGAATATAAACCTGGTGATGGTAATACTTATACCAGATCAACACCGGCTGAAAAATGGGCTATAGTCAAGGAATTGTTTGATCGCAGTGTAACTGATTATAATTCCAATAAGTCATTGACTGTACCTATGAAAAACTGGTATTATAATAATTTAGGTGGTTTCTGTCGTGTGGAAAAAGATGGTGTGGGAGGAAATACAATGGATTGGACTAATTATATTCATCCTCTGGCTATTGAAGAATTGCAGTCACGAACTCAGAATGCTTCCTTGGGACTTATCATGATGAATTTTGCTGATAAACAGAGTGATTCTGGAGTTGAATATGGTAGTGATATCTTGATTCAGACAATCATCGATAATAATTTTAAATTCGCATTGCGCAAGAAGTCATCTGGAGTTAATACAACCACCTACAATGCTGCCTATAACAGAGGTGGCAATGCCATAGGTTGGGATGAATAATACCTCCTTTAAAAAGATACTTCACGGTTATTCAGCCGTGAAGTATCTTTAACATGAAGAGAAAATAAATCAATAAATGAAAAGCAACTTACGATTTTATGCAATTTTGTCCTGTGGTATGCTTGGGCTGAGTGCCTGTCAGGAAGAGACACTTGTGCAGAATGTCGAAAAAAACAGTGTGACTATTATTGGTCGCCTGAAGAATGACATGCAGACACGCACTTGTGTGGACAGCTCTTCTCCCGAGGGTGTCGCAGGTATTCTATGGTCTCCTAAGGATACGATTGGTGTATATGGCGAGAGAGGTACGAAGAATGCGTTGTTTGTGGCTACCAATACGGTGAATACGGCTGAAGCCCAGTTTACCGGTTCAATGACGGCCGGTGATGCTCCAGCATACGCTTATTATCCGTACAGTGCAGACAATGCCGCAGCCGAAAAGACCGCTTTGAAAGGTGACCTGAAACTGACACAGACTTTCGACATGACTACGGGTAAACTGGAAGCTGACTATAAAGTCGGTATTCCGACCTCCACTACCAGTGCAGGGCAGTATGAATTTGAGTTCGAGCATCTGTTCTCGCTCCTCAAGTTTGACATCAATGCCACAGGTACTGATCTTGAAGGGGATGCGCTTGAAAGCATCATCCTTACGTTACCGGAAGGCAGACGCCTGGGAGGTGAGTTTACCTTCGATGTGACCTCAAAAGCGGTGACATGGACAAGCGACGTGACAGGTACCAATGTGCTGACCATGAACTGGAGTGACACTCCTGCGCTTACCAGCGGGGCTGCTTATACAGGGTATATCACCTGCGCTCCGGAAATCCGTCAGGGTGATCAAATCAAGATCACCATCCTGACCCGGAAGTTCAAGGCTGAGTTCACACGTACGGCGCTGATTAACTTTGCAGCAAACACCTGCTATACCTTCCCGCTGACACTGGAGAAATATAAGGATGAAATGACGGTGACTACTCGTCCGGTGTTTACCTCATTCTCTTTCGAGGCGGTTAAAAACAGTGGCAAGATTCTGTCAACCAAGTTGGTTTCTGGCTATGAAACATCTCCCTTCACCCGTCCGGTGGATAATACGGCGGAAGTGATGACCGTGAAAAAGGATTCCGTGGTAGGAGTCATACCTTATCTGTACAACTTCAATCTGGTGCCTTCTTTTGAGGTAGCTGACGGCTTGACAGTGACGGTAGATGGCGTGCCGCAGACAAGTGGTACGACGGAGCAGAATTTCAACAAACCGGTTGTATATACCGTTACCAATGGTACGGAAAGTCAGGACTACGTGGTAAAGGTGACCAATTCCGGACTGCCTGTGGTCGTGTTGACACAGGACGAAGGCGGCAATGTGGATTGGGAAGAAGCCGGCCTGAAGATTCGTGCCAAAGATGCCGACTGGGTGGAAACAGACAAGATGGCTGTCTATAATGCCGATGGTTCTGTCGATATGGAAGAAGCAGCTTGCGGTTTTCGTCTGCGTGGTAATACCACTCAGGAATATCCGAAGAAACCTTTTGCCATCAAGCTGGCAAGCAAGGCTCAGGTGCTGGGCATGCCCAAACATAAACGCTGGGTGCTGCTTGCCAATTGGATGGACCGGACCATGTTGCGTAATGCGGTTGCTTTTGAAATGGCTCATCAGGCTGAAGCGGCTTTACCGGACGGCTTGGCATGGAATCCGTATGGTTACAGTGTGGAACTCATCATCAACGGACGCCATGTAGGCAATTACTATCTGTGTGAGCAGATAAAAATTGATGGCGACCGGGTGAATATACGGGATTGCTATGAGGATGTGCTGGAGGAGAATCCGAATCCTACAGCAGAAGATTGTGGCTATTTACTGGAATTTGACGATAACTATGATGAAGTCCGTAAGTTCCGTACCAGCCACAGATACTTACCTTGCATGTTTAAGGATGAAGTGCCTGATAACTCTGTCTATCTGAATTATGTACAAGGAAAGGTGCAGGGCATTGAAGACAATCTGGTGAACGGTAACTATGCGGCCGCCTACAATGATCTGGATATCAATTCTGTGATAGACTATTTCTATATGCAGGAACTGATTATGAACAGCGAATATAAACATCCGAAGAGTATTTATATGTATATCGACGGACCGGGCAAACTGACGGCGGGTCCTATCTGGGATTTCGACTGGCAGACCTTCGCACTGTCTGAGAATGTAGATAAACTGACACAGAAGTACTATGGTCAGAGCGGGGATTGCAGAGGCCGTTTTGAATGGTTCTACAGTGATTCTAAGGTTTGGAGTTTGGATTGGGATTTTGATCTTGTGTATAAGCAGGATCGTCCTTACATGTGGTATCCGCTCCTGTTCAAGGATGAGAATTTCCGCACAGTCGCTCAGGAACGCTGGGCCAAGCTTTATCCGGCATTGCTTACCATCTTGTCCAAAATCGATGAGCTGGCTGAGCAGAATCGTGTGTCAGAAACCTTCAATTCAGCCATGTGGCCTTTGATTCCTTATCATCAGGCAGAGAAATCTCCGTCATTCAACGGTGATGAAGACATGACATTCGATGAAGCCATCGCTTCCATGAAGCAGGCTTATTCGGAACGTTTGAACTGGATGAATACTAATATTGTAAGTGGAAACTTTGTGACGGATGCAGAATAAAAAGTAAGAATAATAAATAAAGTACGAGTAAAAATGAAAAAGTTATTTTTAACCGTCTTTTCACTGATGGCTATTGGCGTAAGTGCCATGAATCCGGTGAAAGGATCAGATGAAGTCAAAGCGACTTCGGCGGATACAGAAGAGTTTGAACCACGCTGGTTTGTCAGTATAGCAGCCGGTCCGCAGATAGGCTTTGGTGACCACAACAAACAAGTTCCGTTTGGAGAAAGAATATCTCCGGCTTTGGATATAGCAGTAGGCCGTTGGTTTACGCCGCTTTGGGGAGCTCGCCTGATGTACAGTGGCTTGTCAGTAGAAGGCGCTACCCAGAACGGTTCTCATTCTACCGGTGAGGTTCATGATGCCAGTATGTGGTTGGATAAGCAGAAGATCAATTTCTTCAACATCCATGCCGATGCGATGTTCAACGCGACAAACTGGCTCCTCGGATATAATCCTTCCCGAGTATGGGATTGTAGCCCCTATGTCGGCATCGGAGTAATTGCGGTAACCGAGAAACCGTCTTTTACGGGTGTGAGCGGTAATGCGGGACTTTTCAATGCCTTTCATGTAACATCAGCCCTGGATATTAACCTGGATTTACGTGGTGTGATTACCGGTGACGGCTTCGACAGCGAGGTGGGAGGCCGCGGTGGCGAAGGTATTTTATCCTTGAATGTGGGTTTGAGCTATCATTTCTAAATGAAATAGATTTTGTTATATTAATATTTCTTTTTTATACAATTTGGCTATGCCATCGTTGTGAAACGAGGGTGTGGCCTTTACTTTATTTTATAGGGAGAAACAGTTTGAAGAGAAACAATAAGTATCTTCGTATGGGAAGCAGTTTTCGCCAAATGAAAGCTTTTCTTTTTTCGGCAGGCGAATTACAGTCAATTTTTCGTCCGTTTCGGAGGATAAAATAAACCTTTCCTATGATCTGGCTACGTTGGCAGTATTCTTTTGCCTGTATATTGCCATCGCCCATCAATATAATATGTTGAGAGGAGAACTGAATGATACGATGCAGAACGAATATTCCATTTGGTAAATGAGCTAAGACAATATCTCCGGTTTCGAGGTTCCCGGCATGCCCTACAATAAGTAAATCTTTCCGATCATGGATAAAAGGAAACATACTTTTCCCTTTTGCCGGAATCTGTACCGATTGCCCTTCAGAAAGAATCCTTTCTACTTCAGAAAAATAAATCTCATTCGAGAATAATTCTGAAGGAATATTCTTTTCTGTTCTTTGGGAAAATGCCTGCTTTGTCATAACTGCATTATTTTGTAACAAAAGTAATAAGATCTGCCGGATTGCTTTAATCTTGAACAGACAAATCCATATATTCTTGCAATCAATTCTAACGGGAATCGAAAGTAAATCCAGCGAGGATCGAAATCGATTCCCGTTTATTTGATTTAAAAAGGTAGGCTTTTGGTCAATTGAAAATGGAGGATTGAAAATTGAGAATTAAAGGAAGAAAAATAAAAGGGAAGAACGAAAAGCAAGAGAAAGAAAGGATAGGCCTAACGGAGAAGGCGTAAAGCAAATTGCGAGCGGAGCGTAAAGAAATCCCGG
>ENA-UONX01001683-UONX01001683.1-human-gut-metagenome-genome-assembly--contig:-P74old-NODE-1683-length-19288-cov-6.155566_pt1 | contig 19288 bp, 21 predicted proteins | sample MGYA00242466_ERZ724013 | MGnify/ENA metagenome assembly ERZ724013 | reverse complement strand
TCAGATCATCTTCCCTAAGCGAAAATGGATTTGCGTGATTTCTCAAAATTGGGACTTGCATTTTGGAAAAAGATATGGTATAATAACAGGGATCATCAAAGACGGGAGGTTTGGTTATGAGCGTATTGGAAATCGTAATTGGTGCTGTATTGCTGCTGATCAGTGTACTCGCTATTATTGTCTGCATGATGCAGGAACAAAAGCCGCAAAATGCAACGGCTGCCCTGACAGGTGCAAGCAACGATTCCTTCTATGATAAGAACAGAGGCCGTACAAAGGAAGCAAGACTGCGGAAAATCACAACGATTTTAACCGTTCTCTTCTTTGCCCTCATTCTTTTCATTGATATCGTAATGCCGTTGATTTTAAAATAACAACGACGCCGTCCTGTCATTCGGTCAGCCAACCGGATGACAGGTATTTTTTTACCTGCATGGACCGCAAAAAAACAGAAATGCTATGCTTATAACGACATTCGACAAGCATGCATTTTACCACAGCCCATCACAAACCGTGCCGGCGAACCCCATATGAATATGCAGACGCAAACATCTACCCTTTGAACATCCCACCATTTAAAATACAACGATATAAAGGAGACTGATTGATATGGCAAAATCACCTGCTGCCCCGCCAAAACGAGAGCCGGCGGAAGTTCTAGCAGCCTATATACAAAAATGTAAGCTTTTTTTGGCAGATGCCGGTATTCACGGTTTAGAAGAAACGGTACTGGCAGCAAAATGCCGCACGAAAAAAAACGGTTCCACCCTGTTTCAGACCGCATTGGAAACACTGCGAAAGGAAGGCCTGATTTATAAACAGCGTCGCAAGTATTATTGGTGTGCTGCACTGCACTGCAAAACCGGCACAGTGGTCCGACTCAGCCGTACCTTTGGATTTATTCGACCGGATGACGCAGAAGAAACAGAAGACTGGTTCATCCCCGGAAAGTTTCTGCTTGGTGCCCTGCCGCAGGACAGAGTCCTCATGCGAAGCATTCCCTCCCGCAGCGGCAAGCCAGAGGGCGAGGTTTTGGATATTTTGGAGCCAGCTCCAGCACGGCTGACGGGTATCATCATCCAGGAAGACGGTCACCTTGCTCTACTGCCGGACACCATGGGCAAAACGCCCATTCGGCTGCTGCCAAACAAAGACATCTCCTATCAGGAACAGGATAAAGTCTTAGCAGAGATCGTTTCCCGTGGAACCCGTCACGCCGAACACAAGGCAAAGGTACTTTACTCGTTCGGCAGTGCGGAATCCGCTGCCGTCTGTGCAAAAGCAATCCTCACACTGGAAAACATCTCCCCCATTTTTCCAGAGGAAGCCGAAGCCGAAGCAGCAAAGCTGGCATCTGCTCCCATTCCAGCTGAAGCATACCAGAACCGCCTTGACCTGCGGGATACCTGTATCTTTACCATTGACAGTGCAGAATCCAAGGATTTGGATGATGCCATTTCCATTGAACGCAACGGAACCGGCTATCGACTCGGTGTGCACATTGCCGATGTTTCCTACTATGTCAAGCCGCACTCTGCATTGGATAAAGAAGCTCTGGCACGGGGTACCAGCCTGTACTATGCAGATCAGGTTGTCCCTATGCTTCCAAAAGCACTTTCCAATGGCATTTGTTCCCTGAATCCACAGGAAGACCGTCTGACGTTTTCTGCTCTGATGGAACTGGATGAACAGGGCATTTTGCGTTCCTATACCTTCCGCAAGACAGTCATTCGCTCCTGCGTCAAGGGCGTCTATAAAGAAATCAATGCCCTGCTGGATGGCACAGCAAAGCCTGCCCTACAGGAAAAATATGCTGCGGTCATGGACATGCTGCCGCTGCTGAACGAACTCTGCGACAAACGGCTTGCCCTGCGAAAGCAGCGTGGTGCACCAGAAATTGAAACCCCGGAGAGCAAAATCACCTTGAATGCACAGGGCATTTGTGTGGATGTGCAGCCCCGCACTCGTGGCAAGAGCGAATGTATCATTGAGGAAATGATGCTGCTTGCCAATGAGTCAGCTGCTCGTGTTGCAAAAGAACACGCCCTGCCGTTTGTCTATCGGGTACACGATGCACCGTCTTCCGAAAAAATAGATGCCTTGCAGGAAGGGCTACTGCGGATGGGGGCAGAAGTGCCGGTCATGACAAACGTACAGCCAAGAACGCTGGCAGAAATTCTGGAAAAGGCAAACGGCACTCCGGCGGCACCTGTCATCCACGGCATGGTACTGCGGTCGATGGCAAAGGCAACTTATGAAACCGAACCAATCGGGCATTTTGGTCTGGCATTAAAAGATTATGCCCATTTTACGTCTCCCATCCGGCGGTATCCGGATTTGGCAATCCATCGGATTTTATCGGAGTGGTACAGCACCAACCGTGCAGAAGCAGTGCAAAAGCGATTTACAAAATTTGCAGCAAAGGCGGCAGAACAATCCAGTCAGCGGGAATTGCTGACGATTCGGGTTGCCAGAGACTGCGAAGCCTGTTATTTGGCAGAATATATGCGGCAGCACCTCGGCGAAGAAATGACTGGACTGGTAACCGGTGTCACGGATTTTGGTATCTATGTGATGCTGCCGAATACCGTGGAGGGAATGCTCTCCATTCGGGATATGGGCGAAGACAAGCTATGGAACAATGACCACAATGTCCGTCTGGTACAGGAAAATGGCAGTTCCGTTTATCAGCTTGGCGATACCATAAAGGTGATTTGTACAAAAACCGATATTTCCTCCGGCAATATTGATTTTCAGTTGGTGGAAAAACCCGAAGGAGCATCTTCATGCCAGTCGTATTGATCACGGGCGGTTCCCGTGGCATTGGTGCTGCCATTGCAAAGCAATTTGCCCAGCAGGGCAGCACGGTTTACATCACCTACTGCCAGTCACAGGCTGCCGCTGCTGCTTTACAAAAACAATACGGTGTGCATCCCATTGCTGCTGACTTCCGGAATCCAGGTGCACCGGAAAAACTGGCAGAAACCGTTTTACAGCAAGCGGGAACTGTGGACATTCTGGTCAACAATGCAGCCATTTCCGTTGTCAATCTGTTTCAATGCGTTTCGCCAGCAGAACGGGCGGCGTTGTATCAGGTGAATTTATTTGGGACAACAGAATTGACCCGTGCGATTCTGCCGGCAATGCTGCGGCAGCACAGCGGCTGCATCCTCAATCTGGCATCCATCTGGGGGGAAACAGGGGCATCCTGTGAAGTGGACTATTCTGTCACAAAGGGAGCTGTGATTGCTTTTACAAAAGCACTGGCGAAAGAGGTTGCACCGTCTGGTATTCGAGTGAATGCGGTTTCACCGGGTGTGATTGATACGGAAATGAATGCCCATCTGTCACTGGAAGACCGGCAAGGACTGGCAGAGGAAACGCCATTGCAGCGAATCGGCAAACCGGAGGAAATTGCGAATGCTGTTTGTTTTCTGGCATCAGAACAGGCATCCTTTATCACAGGGCAGATTTTAGCAGTGAATGGTGGATTTTTGATATAATATTACAAACCATTTCATTTAAAGAAGGGTGGGAGCAATTTCTTAGGGAAACCTTGTCTGAATCGTCCGGCAGATTCGCTACGCTGTCTGCCTGTGTCCGCTGTCCGCCCTGTTCTGTATCTCAACTTGTAGTCTGACCACACTAAATTTCTGCATTTCGTACCGTTTTGTTTTTTCGGAGGGCGGACAGCGGATAGCTTGTTCCTCATCCGGCTTTCTTGTCCAAATTTGCAACGCTCTGCAGGGGACAGCTTGTCCCCTGCACCCCTCGCCAAGCTGAGCCAGCTTGACCGCAGTCGCCTGCGGCGGATCATACCTATTTCTTATTTTTAATCTAAAAATACTATATAAGAAAGGAACTCCAAATATGAAACAACTCACCATGACCGAACACGCCCTTGCGGTTCGAGAACATGCCTACGCCCCCTATTCTGGCTTTCAGGTTGGTGCAGCTCTGCAATGCACCGATGGCAGTATTTTCACTGGCTGTAACGTGGAAAACACCTCCTACTCTATGACCATCTGTGCCGAACGGTCTGCCATCGTGCAGGCAATCGCTGCTGGAAAGCAGTCCTTCCGCTCCATTGCCATTGTCGGCGGAAAAACAGAAGCGGAAGCAAATACGACACCCTGTCCACCCTGCGGTGCGTGTCTACAAGTACTGGCAGAGTTCTGCGATGAGAACTTTCCCATCCTTCTGACAGACGGCGTGCATAAACTAAAGGAGTTCCTGCCAAATGCATTTCAGCTAAAATGAAGTACGTTTGCGGGTAGTACCTTCTTGCCGCTGCCAAGCATAATTATGCCGACGAAAATACTTTTCCACTCGACAGGCAAAACTTCTTCGTCAAACACATGTGAAAATAACACAACAACAAAACCCGATTCGCTGCCTGCAAACAATCGGGTTTCTTTTTTGCAAAAATCTGTAACGTTTTTGCAAAATGCGTGTATTGATAGGTGAAGACGTCTTCAGGGAGGTGGTCAAATGGAAGAAACATGGGTGGAACGCCTGCACAACAACGAAGAAGCAGCACTTCGTGCCCTGATTGCACAGTATACCCCCTATGTCTATGCCATTATCCGCAATTTTTCCAAGGGAAAACTCTCACCGTCCGATATAGAAGAACTTACCGCTGATGTATTTATTCGGCTCTGGAATAACCGACAGCAAGTACGGGAAGAAACCCTGTCTCCCTACCTGGCAGCCATCGCCCGCAACTGTACCAAAAACCGGTTTCGGCAAATCGGGAAGCAGCTGCCAAACCGACAAGAACTGGAATCCTTACAGTTGGCAGATACATTCGATATCTGCCGAAATGCCGAACAGACAGAAGCATTTTCCTATGCCGTGGAAGCCCTGCAAACATTGCCGCCAACGGAACGGGAAATTCTAGTGCGATTCTATTTTTACGGTGAAAAAACAACAGAAATTGCAGCTGCCCTGTCACTGACATGCGGAGCCGTTCGGGTCAAGCTGCATAGAGGAAGAGCAAAACTACGGCATACGCTGGAAGAAAGGGGGTACTCCTATGCCGGATAAGAACTGGATGAAAGAGATCCCGCCGCTGCATCTGCCAGAAGAAACCGATTTGCAGCAGCGAATTCAAAAGCGAGTGCAGGAACAGCTGCATACAAAACAGAAACAGGAGGAACAGATTATGATGAAAAAGAACGTGAAACGCCGGATTCGCCCGTTGATTTTGATTGCCGCCGTGATTGGCATCGGTGCCGCTTCTTTGGTGACCGTCAATGCCGCAACAGACGGTGCTGTCCTTGCGAAAATCAGTTTCTTTGTCGATGGAGAACAACAGACATTTGATGGAGAACTGGTAGAAACAAAGGATGATGGCACTGTCGTCTATGAGTGGAAGCCAGAGGACTACGACGGCAATGCTGAATATGAAATCCAGTATGAGGAAACCATTACTGGTGACGGATACGAAGTACAGTGCGAAGAAGAGGTGGACGAGAACGACAATACCGTAATCTTCCGTATTGATACGGATTCGGAAGCCGAAAACAGCGGTGCAGAAGAAAATTGATGATATTGTTTATAAAATATAATTGATAAACAATAAATTATAATAAAGTACAACCGGAAAGAGGATTTTTTATCCGCTTTCCGGTTTTTGCATACTTTCTTCCTTTTCGTGCATACTAACCGAAAAAGAGAAGGTGTTTTTATGGCAAATCCCATTGGTCAGGGCATTTTCCAATTTACAAAGCCCATTTCCATCATTGGTTCTGCTGCCATCGCTGGAGCAAAAGAAGGCGAAGGACCGATGTCGGCTTATTTCGACCGCATCTGCAAGGACAGCTATTTTGGACAAACCACCTGGGAACAGGCAGAAGGTGCACTGCAAAAAGAAACCGTTTCCCTTGCCATTGAAAAAGCAGGGTTACAACCGGAACAAATTGATGGCATTCTGGCAGGCGATCTGGTCAACCAGTGTACCAGCAGTTCCTATGGTCTGCGTGGACTGGAACTGCCGTTTTTGGGCATCTATGGAGCATGTTCCACCATGTCCGAAGGCTTGCTGTTAGCCTCCATTCTGACAGACAGCGGTGCAGGCTCCCATTTTGCAGCAGCAACCTCTTCCCATTTTTCCACAGCAGAACGGCAGTTTCGTTTTCCGCTCTCCTACGGTGCACAGCGTACGCCGACTGCACAATGGACGTGTACGGCTTCAGGGGCAGCAGTGCTTTCTGCCATACCGCAAGCCGGTGCACCTCGTGTCACTGGTGGCTGTATCGGCTTTATTCGAGATTTGGGTGTCACCGATGCCAATCACATGGGAGCAGCAATGGCACCGGCTGCCGCAGATACCTACGCCCGCTGGTTTCAGGCAACTGGTACCAAACCCAATGACTATGATGCCATTGTGACCGGAGACCTCGGCATCATCGGCAGTGAATTATTCTGTGATCTACTGATGAAGCAGGGCTATGACGCTGTATCCGTGCATCAAGACTGCGGTGCAAAGATGTTTGACCCGGAGACACAGGACACCCACGCCGGCGGTTCTGGCTGCGGCTGTGCCGGCAGTCTGCTCTGCGGCTATTTTCTCAAGCAGCTGGAACACGGTACCATGCGGCGGATTTTATTTGCAGCAACAGGTGCCCTGCTTTCCCCAATGCTGGTACAGCAGGGAGAAAGCATTCCATCCATCAGTCACTTAGTGGAACTGCAAGCGGATGTATAAGGAGGAGAAAAAGCGATGCTACAGGATTGCTGGATTGCATTTTTAGTCGGCGGTTTGATCTGTGCGGTTGGGCAGGTACTCATTGACTATACCAAACTGACACCGGCACGGATTCTGACCGGTTACGTGGTTGCCGGTGTCATATTGTCCGGTGTGGGCATTTATCCAAAGCTATTGGATTGGGCAGGCGGCGGTGCCAGTGTCCCACTGACCGGATTTGGGAATCTATTGGCACAGGGTGTCCGGGATGCGGTACAGGAAAAGGGCTTTCTGGGTGTCTTTACAGGCGGATTGACCAATGCTGCGGGCGGTTTGGCAGCTGCATTGGTATTTGGTCTGCTGGCAGCCATCTGCTTTCGTCCAAAGGACAAATAACAACACACAGACTGTTTCACGTGAAACAAAAAGGAGAAAAACACATGCGTGTATCAAAAGAACTCTATCAGGAAATGCAAAATCAGACTGCCCCAAAGACAAAAAGCTATTACACGATTCCGGTTGCATTTCTTGTCGGCGGCTTGATCTGCACATTGGGAGAACTGCTGCTGCATTTTTACGGCTTTCTTGGCTGCGACAAAACAGCAGCCGCAGCATTTACTTCTATTACCCTCGTTGGTTTGAGTGCTCTGCTGACTGGATTGGGTTGGTATGAAAAGCTGGCAAAACATGCCGGAGCCGGAACATTGGTTCCCATTACGGGATTTGCCAATGCAGTCAGCTGCTGTGCCATAGAATCGAAAGCAGAGGGCTGGATTTTAGGCGTAGGGGCGAAAATGTTTACCATTGCCGGTCCCGTCATTGTCTATGGTACAGCGGCAAGCTTTGTATACGGTATCATTTATTACTTGGCTACGATGGGGCGATAAAACAAATAGATTTGATTTAGAGACGTATGGGAACAGCTTCTTAGAGAAAACTTTCCCGAACCGTCCGGCAGATCATACTTGTCCAAATTTATCATCCTTTCCGAAAAGAGGTGCTTTTTATGTCCATTCGGACTGACCTGGCCCTGGAATCGGCTGCTGCCTGCTCCGGCATTGCACAGCAAATCCGTGGCTCTTACTTCCACATCACAGACATTCGCATTGACAGCGATCAGCATGGAGCTGCCATCGGCAAACCCAAAGGGCACTATCTCACCCTTGAAACCACCGCTCTGCACCGCCACAATCCCCACTTTCCGCAACTGGCAGAGGAACTTGCAAAAGAACTGACACCATTCTTGCCTGAAAATGGACTGGTACTTGTTGCTGGACTGGGCAACCGCAGCATTACACCCGACGCACTTGGTGTTCTGGTTGCAGAACGGCTCTTTGTCACCCGACATTTGCAGCATGCACTTTCTGCAACAGAATTTGAACCATTCGCCAACTTACGCCCTGTCAGTGCCATTGCAACCGGCGTCATGGGACAAACTGGCATGGAATCAGCCGAACTGCTTTCAGCAGTCTGTCAAAAAACAAAACCTGCCTGCGTTGTGGTAATTGATGCACTGGCATGTGCGGCGTTGGAACGGCTGGGAAGAACCATTCAAGTCTGCGATAGTGGTATTGCTCCCGGCAGCGGTGTGGAAAACTGCCGGAAAGAAATTTCACAACGGACACTGCAAACACCAGTAGTGGCAATTGGTGTGCCCACCGTTGTAGACTTGCAAACCGCAGCAGAAAGCCTACTGCAAACGGAACTGCCGCCCTTACAACAGGAAAATTGGATGGTCACACCAAGAGAAATTGACCAACTCATTCAAAATGCTGCTGATTTGTTATTATGCGGTCTACAACTTGCATTGTATCCGGAGCTGTCATTTGAAGAAGTCTCTGCATTGCTGTAAAAAGAATGACATAGCAAAATAATACACCGCCTTTCCTGTTTTCAGGAAGGACGGTGTATTGCTTCTTTCTATTCGGTTGGATTGTCCGTATGATTGGATGTTTCCTCCGTATGCCCTGGCATACGAATCGGTCGATTATAAGGATACGCTCCCCCACGATGCTGCTGCGGCGGTGTGGGCGGTACCTGCGGCGGCGGAATATACGGCTGTTGTACCGGCTGCTGCTGCGGTTCATATGCCTCCTGCACGGGAGACTGTCCATATGACGCCGGTTCCAATGGTGGAAATTCCTCCTGTACCGATTCCGGCATCGGCTCTACAATCTGTTTCTGTCCCGACTTCTGTCTCTTTTTTGGTATTTCCGGCTTTGACTTTGGTTCATTCTCCTTCGGTAAATACCGCAATGCCAGCGTCATGCAAATCATACCGCCATAAAATGCCGCCTCATTCGTCAGAAAATGCAGCCAGCGGGTATGCTTTACCGCATCTGTCAGATATCCCTCCATCTTCAACTCCAGTAAGGCATCCTGTAACTCCATGAATGACATGGCAAACGGAATCAGAATGGCTATGATCTCCAAACCCTTCAGCATCCAGACTGCCCACTGGGGATACCGTCCAATCAACAACAAAAACAACGGGACTAACATGGCAATCTGATAATACACAATCTCTGACGGCAGTGCTGTTCCCTGCCCGCCCTGTAACTCTGACCACCGTTGTAACACCCCGCCGTAAACATAACAAACAGCAGGTATAATACAAAGCCACGGAAAATACCGCATTGCAATCACACCAAGCAGTGCCATGATTCCGCCGGCAGCAAGAAACAGATAATATTCCAGTGTCATCGGATAGAGTGGATCCCGCATTCGCTGAATCATACCGATACAGAGAATCAAACCAAATAACGCTGTCAGAATGGGAAACAACGAACGGCGGGAAACGGAAACACGCAATCGTTCCATATACTCGCCCCCTTATTCTGTCGGCTGCTGGTCAGCAGCGGTATCTTCCTGTAGAATATACCACAGACCATCCACTTGAATCAATGTGGGCGAGAGGATCTCCGTTATCGTATCCTCACTGCCCTTCAGCGTACGTTCCACTTGTAGTGTGACCGCATCCTCCGCATGAACTGTATCTGCTCCAAGCATTTCGTTCATATCCTCTGTCCATTCCGTCAGAAACTCGTCTGACTGTTCTGACATACCGGTAATGGAAAAGGAAACTGAGACATCTGTCCCACACCGTTCCCGCCAGTCTGCCATCGTATCTGCAATCGCCTGCTGATAGGTGTTCACGACATCCTGTTTTGTTTTTCCATAGTGTTCCATATAATACGTCCAGTATGCCGGTGGTGCCATGAGGCGATACAGCATTTCTGGATCATTCTTTACAAATGAAGTATAATACTGCGACATCAGTGACTGATAAGTGTCAGGTGCCTGATCGGCACTGACCGCATCTGCATCCGTTGTTTTTGCTGTATCAGAGCTGTCCAAATCAGAAGACAAAACAGTCGTATCAGACGGCTCCTTTTGCAGAACATCCGGCAGTACCGTGGCACAAATGCCGCCGGCTGCTGCCAACACCAATATCAAACCGCCGATCAGCAGTCCTTTTTTTTGTATTGCCATTGTTTCAATGATTCCTCCTGTCTTGTCTTACCAAAGGTCATAACCATCATACTCGCAGGCATATTCCACCTGTTCCATGGCATCCATACAGTACCACTTTGTGCCGCTTTTGAACAGCGTCAGTGTAACACTGTCTGTAATGTTTTGGTTATCGCCGGTCGTAGAAATCCGAACATTCGCCAATACCACCTTGTCGAGTGACATCGTAACATTATATTGTTCCAAAAGTTTGGTTTCATATTCGGAAAGGGTTTCATCATCCGTATATGCAGTCGTCTCATCCCGTTCATAGGCAAATTCAATATCGGCACCAAGATCGTCTTCCATCTGTTCTTTGGCATATTGGAAATAGCCGTCCAGACAATCCCGGATTTCCTTGCGGTTCATACTGTACTGACTAGAGAGTTTGGACAGAAACGTATCTGGTACAATCTCACAATAGCGTGTGCCGCTCATAGAACCTCTGCCGCTGACATAACGGCGGATGACTGCCCGATAGCCGCTGAAGAACAGAAAATAACCACTCACCAGCAAAATCAACACCAACAGCACACAGCCAAGCACGATCCAGCGATGCCGTCTGCTGGCACGTTCGATTCGTTCATAGCGTGCCTCCGGCGGTTCCACCTCCGCAGCGGATTCAGACTGCTGCACCTGTTCTGGTGTACGGTAAGTGCTCTTCGACCCAGCAAACGGTGATGCCTGCGTCTGACCAGAACGCACGGGAATCCCACAGTTGGGACATTTCTCTGCCCCCTCTGGCAGCTCTTGTTCACAGAATTTACATTTCATGCAGTTTATCCTTCCTTTCGATGCGTTGGCTGCATCTGCCGCAGCCAATGATTCTTTTGATCCAATCCCCGCACTGGCAGAGCACTGCTTCTTTTCCCATCCCTATAAGCGAAACTGTCCCCCACCCACACGGTTCAAGCGTTGGTGGAGGACAGCGTGTGCGTCAAACAGAATATCATACAAGTTTCATTATAACAAAAAATCCTGCAAACTGTCAACGATCATTTCCGTTTCCTCTAAAAAATTCTCAAAAAAGTAACGTCCCATCCATTACAGCGAATCCTGTAACCCCAGCAAATCGGTATCCAGTACATACCAGTTACCATCATACCGATAAATGTAGCATTCACATTCCTCTGATTCTCTTCCCTTAGAACCTTTTATGGAAAGTGTATAATCCACTGCGTAAACCTTTTTTACTTCCTCTTCCAATGACAGGTTTCCAAACCAACTATTAAACCGCTTCCGTTCCGATGCATCCAACTTGTCAATCTCATCGAATTTCACATGGATATGATACTTCTCCCCGTATCGTGCTTCTGCACGGGTGTGCAGTTCCTGAATATACCGATCCATAAATTCTGTGGTTGTAAAAACTTGCCCTTCTGCCTCTTCCGGAAACATACAAGCCACAGCAGAGTCGGTATTCTGCCGTTCCACCTCGTACCACATTTCCTTCAAAGCAGACTTATAGCTGCCGCCAACAAATAGGCTCATTACAATACCGACAATGATCAGGCATCCAACCGCAATCAAAAGAATGCCGAGGATGGTTCTGCCGGATGGTTTCCGATTCTGTGGTGACATGACTGCGACAGCCTGAACACCTGCCTGCTGAATGCCGCCCTGTGTCGGAACAGGATTTCCAAACGGCGGAGCAGTATGAGGCGGTTCCGCATGGTGGACAGAAGAAATAGGATGTTCTTCTGTCATGGTTGGCGGTATCGGAGATACCGATTGTTCGGGCATGGGATTTGCCGTCGACATGATGGATGGTTCCGGTACGGGATTTCCCACTGGTGTTGCTGGCTGTTCTGATATGGACTGTTCCACTGGCATCACTGGCTCTGTTGATTTCTTTTCCACTGGCATACCGCAGTAATAACAAAAACGATCCTCTGGCTGCAGCGGCGTGCCGCATTTGGTACAATTCATAGAAAACTCCTTTTCATTGGATTACAAACGCTTCTGTCCGCATTGATTGCAAAATGCAAAATCCGCCGATAAAATTTTTCCACAGTTTGGACAAGTCCATGTTGCAGGCGGCTCTATTTTTGCACCGCACTGATTGCAAAAAACAGCATTGGCTGCCAACGATGCCCCACACTTTTGACAGGTAAGACCACTATCTGTTCTGCCTGCCGGTGCTGCGGTTTCCTTGGCATGCGGAAGCTGCTCCTGATAATTCTGTATCCGCATCTGACAGTTCTGTATTTCCTGTATGAGTTGGGCAAATACAGGATCTGGTTGGCTGCCGAACTGCTGCACATACATCTCTCCGACCTGCTGGTACAATTCTTTACAATGCCGCTGCTCCTCCCGAATCATATTGTTCAGGCGAATGGATTCTGTCGAACTCTTTGTTTTTTCTACTGCGGTTTGTCCAAGATTGGTAATTTTCTTTCCAATATCCTCAAAAAATGGCATATGATACTCCTTTCTATCGTTTTACAGCATTAGATAGTATCATTATAACAAAACGCATACAAAAAAGCAAGCATTTTTTGAAAACAGAGCACGGAAATCCATTTTCGGATTTCTTTTGGAAAACTTGTCTGAATCGTCCGGCAGATTCGCTACGCTGTCTGCCTGTGACCGCTGTCCGCCCTGTTCTGTACCTCAATTTGCAGTCTAACTACACGAAATTTCTGCATTTCGTACCGTTTTGCTTTTTTAGATGGCGGACAGCGGTATCTTATTTCTCATCCATTGACCGATTCCAACTCGTTTGCTTTGCAAGGGTGGCAGCTTGCCTCGCCAAGCTGAGCCAGCTTGACCGCAGTCGCCATTCAGCGGATAAAACTTGTCTATCAACCCCATATAAATAAGTTGTCTTCCTGTTATTTCGACTTTCCGTCACTTTCTTCTGCTGGCACAACTTCAATCTGATTCAACTGGCTCTTCAAATTGCCGACCACTGCACGGCGGTATTCCATCCGCAAAGCTGCCTGCTCCTCTTTTTCCGCTGCGGTCAATGTACCATTTCTTTGTTTCTTTGCCAGTTCGTTGATTCTTGCAATCTTCTCCGGTGTCATAACATTCCCTCCTCTCAGAACAAAACGATACATATAAATACAGAAAACCGCCGCCAAACCATCTTGGCAGCGGTCTTTTGCATCTGGAAATGATCGTCAATCGGCTTACTTCTTCAAACCTTCTACCATTGCCAGCGTATCTCTTGCAATCAGCAGTTCTTCATTGGTCGGGATGACCCATACTTCTACCTTGGAATCCGGTGTCGAAATCTTCTTCAACTGACCCTTGAAATCGTTGATTTCCTTGTCAATCCGAATGCCCAGATATTCCATATCTTCGCAGACTTCTTCTCTGCAATTCGGTGCATTTTCGCCGATACCGCCGGTGAAAATCACAGCGTCCAGACCATTCATAATGGCTGCAAATGCACCAATATCCTTCTTAATGTCATACACCAGCATATCCTTTGCCAGTGTTGCACGGGCATCCCCTGCCTCAGAAGCAGCGGTAATATCACGGAAATCAGAAGATTTTCCGGAAATACCCAGCATACCAGACTTCTTATTCATATAGGCATCCATATCCGCAGCACGGAAACCGTGCTTGCCAGCAACATAAGTAACTGCAGACGGGTCTACTGCACCACAGCGTGTTCCCATCAGCACACCGTCCAACGGTGTAAAGCCCATGGTGGTATCAATTGACTGCCCGTTCTTGACCGCCGTAATCGAAGAGCCATTGCCCAAATGACAGGAAACCACCTTCAGATCTTTCAAATCCTTACCCATCACTTCTGCCAGCTTTGCAGTGACAAAACGGTGAGAAGTGCCGTGGAAACCGTACTTCCGCACGTGATACTGCTCATAGTCTTCATATGGGAAACCATACATAAATGCCTTCTGCGGAATCGTCTGATGGAATGCTGTATCGAATACAACAACCTGCGGAATATGCGGCATGATTTTCTTGCATGCCCAGAGAGCCAGTGCATGACCGTGATTGTGAACCGGAGCCAGTTCCCTCAGATTTTCAATTTCGTCAATGACTTCATCGGTTACCAGCGTCGTCTTTTTGAAAACTTCTGCACCCTGTACGACACGATGTCCGACAGCAGATACCTCGTCCATGCTGGAAATCACAGCAGCGTCACCGGTGGTCAAAGCCTGTACCAGCCGTTCAAATGCTTCGGCATGGGTCGGGAAATTGCAGTCTTCCTCTACATTTCTGCCATCTGCAGTCTTGTGACTCAGGTGACCATCAATGCCAATACGGTCACAATTTCCTTTTGCAATAACAGATTCATCTTTCATATCAATCAGCTGATACTTCAGAGAGGAGCTGCCAGCATTTACAACGAGAATAATCATAAAAAAATCCAATCCTTTCTGATGATGGTGGTGTGAGACACCGTTTCATTTCCTTATTTTGTTCCATCGTCTGCATAACGATCCGATGGCAGTCGATCACCGCCGCAATGACATTTTCAAGCAATCCAAACCACAGCGACCGTCATCGACCGACACCCGTTTGTATTATAACATGTTTTTTCCAGACTGTCAAATAAAACGAGAAGTTTTTCGGTATCTTTACAGGTAACATCTCAAAATTCCCGCTTTTTCTCTGCAAATCATAGAAAAAAGAAAAAAAGCCCTCCATTTTTGTAACATTTTGTAGAAATTCAAAATATTTTTGAGAGATTTTGCAAAATAGGATTGCAAAATCCAAGCATTTCGTGTAAAATAAAAGAGATGAGGGGTACTTCCTGCTGTCCGTCAAAATGGATTCCCATTTTTTCATTTGCAGCAATCCCTCTGCATTCCACAAAATTAAATTATGGCTGCACAAACCGGAATCCTGTCGAATTAGAAGAACGAGAGGAAGTACCATGCCATCTTATTGAACAAAGGAGGGAAATCAGACGCATGAAAATTACCGGCATTATTTGCGAATACAATCCCCTGCACAACGGACATCTCTATCAAATTCAACAAGTACGAAAAAACGGTGCGGAAGCCATTGTTGCTGTGATGAGCGGAAACTTTATGCAGCGTGGCGATGTTGCCGTTATGGATAAATTCACCCGTGCAAAATTGGCAGTAGAAGCGGGGGTTGACCTGGTGATTGAACTGCCTGTGCCATATGCAGTTGCACCAGCAGAAACCTTTGCACTGGGCGGCGTGGCATTGCTTTCTGCCCTGCCGAATGTATCGGAAATTTCATTCGGCAGCGAATGCGGCGACATCGAACTGCTGCAAACTGCTGCGGTGGCCTGCTATCTCTGCAAAACAACCTATCGGGATATGATGCAGGACTTTTTACGGGAAGGACATCCTTATCCGGAAGTGCTGATGCATATGGTCGAACAGCTCTATGGAGAAGAAGTGGCGGAAGTCCTGCTGGAACCAAACAATACACTGGCAGTGGAATATCTGAATGCCATGCAGACGCTGAACAGTCCTTTGATTCCCTATACGGTGCAGCGAAGGGGTGCCGGTCATCACAGTATGCTGCTCGGAGAGGATCGCCCGGAGGAGGGCACTGCCGGCATTGCCAGTGCAACTTACATCCGCCACTGTATTCAGGACGGCGTTGACTGCCGCCGAACGGTGCCAGAGTATTGTTATCAGGCATTGCAGGAAGCCGGAGCAGCCGGACAAATTGCGGATATTCACTATTTAGAACGCATTCTGCTCTATCGCTTGCGAACTGCCTCCAAACAGGAACTGAGCAATATCGCAGAAATCGGACAGGGGCTGGAAAACCGCATTTATCACGCAAGAACCGCAACCAGCCTGGATGAACTGCTGGAAACTCTGCAAACTAGACGCTATCCACTCGCAAGACTGCGACGGATTCTGCTGCATGTCCTGCTGGACATCCGCAAGAGTGATACCAAAGGACTCCCGCCATACGGACGGATTCTGGCATTTAATGATATGGGGCGGCAGATCCTCCGCTGCTCAAAGGGCAGGCGGGGCATTCCCTTCTCCCATTCTTTGAAAGAACTTGCAAGCCTGAACAGCATTGCAAACCGCTGTGCCGCACTGGATGCCAAGGCAACCGATATTTTCTATCTGGCAATGCCGCAGGTAGGAACCGCAGAATTGGATTACCGGCGGAAAACAGAAATACAGTGATCCCCCTATGTTTTTAAACAATCTCATATCCATATAAAAGCACCGCATCATTCGACCGATACGGTGCTTTTATGCTATATTTGGATAGAAAAATATATTTTCTCTACCTTGCATAAAAAACGATTCTGCTATACTTGTCTGGGATAGATTTTTCACAAGAGACACACCGCACAAAAACCCACTTTCAGGAATAAACTAAAACAGGCGGGGCATACTGCTAACAGAACCATTTCATAAATCTTTTCTTCATATCGAAATATAGGAGTGAATCTACCCATGAACGTAAAAAGAGGAGATATCTACTATGCAGATCTAAGCCCTGTTGTGGGTTCCGAACAAGGCGGTCTGCGTCCTGTTCTAATTGTACAAAATGATGTCGGAAACCGACATAGTCCAACTGTCATTGCAGCTGCCATCACCAGCCAGAAAGACAAGGCACATCTTCCCACACACATCGCTGTACAGGCAGACCGATGCGGTTTGACCCGGGACAGTATTGTGTTGCTGGAACAGATTCGCACCATTGATAAACGCCGCCTCAAAGATCGTATGGGGGCATTGGATACCCCATCCATGCATCAGGTAGATGAAGCACTGCAAATCAGCTTCGGATTACACTAAGCAAAAAATCATAGAAACAACAAATAAGGCAGGGCAGCCTCCATGTGAAGTGTTCTGCCTTATCTGCTTTTTAATAGGATTCTGTTTTTTGTTTTCTCACACATAAGGTCGAAACGTCTGTGGGGAAATCCATTTTCGCTTAGGGAAAACGGATCTAAACTCCACCGGCAAAAACGCTACGCTGTTTGCCGGTGTCCGCTGTCCGCCCTGTTCTATACCTCAATTTACAGTCTAACTACACGAAATTTCTGTATTACCTATCGTTTTGTTTTTTCAGAAGGCGGACAACGGTGTCTTATTCTTCATTCGTTTACCAATTCCAACTTGTTGGCTTTGCAAGGTTGGCAGCTTGACCGCAATCGCCTACGGCGTAGAATGACTCCATCATTTCAAAATGGATTTGCGTGATGCCATCAAAAAAACACTTGACAAACTGCCGGTTTTGTGATATGCTAATAAGTAATTACAGATGGCATTTCCGTCTGTAGCAGATATCATTTATTTTATCTTGCAGTTTCTTTTTATTAGAAATGAGAAACAGGCATAGAAATCTCAAATTACATAAATAACGAAAAAACATTTAAAAACATTTTTTAATGCGTTATTTGTAGAGGGGATTTCTATGCCTTTTTTGTTTTTTAATCCGTATTTTAAGAAAAAAGGACATAGATCTTCACGAAAAGCAGTGAATCTATGTCCTTTTATTTTATTCTTATTCTAATAAGCCCCTAAAAAAATCATTTTAATTTTCTCTTAAAATAAAAAATAGAAAGGAGACGCTGTCAAACCGCATCGAAATCATCCTTTATTTTTATCTAAAAATACAATTTCTATTGCAAATTGAAAAAAATTATCGTGATTATTCTAAAATTGCATATTGTATTCTGTATTTTTTAATAAAATAAAGGAGGATATTTCTATGAAATTGCAAGCGGATTTTAGCACACTCCTCTATGGTGTTCCTGTCCACACCTACCTGCTGACCAAACACAACCCTCGTCAAATTGCCATGCCCACTGCTAGGATGCAAGACAGCATTCAGGGCATTACCATTCATAATACCAACTGCAAGCCGCTGCTGCACGGCATGACCGACGCAGAACAGTACACTTGGAAAACCGTGCAGGGACAAATGCGGGATGTACGCGTGCATTTTTATGTAGATGCATTTGGAGCCTGGCAAACACTGCCGCTTTCCCTGGCAGGCTGGCACGCCACAGACGGTGCCGGCGACGGCAACCGCCATACCATTGCCATAGAGTGTATTATGTCACCGGCATACACTGTGGCAGACCGAATGGCAGAGGACAACTGTGCTCGCTTAGCAGCTTATCTGCTGATGCAATTTCAGCTGCCGCAGAACGCTCTATTTACACATACATATTGGCTGCATATGCGAGATGGTGCAGTCGGCAGCCGCAGAATGTTGAACACTGCATTTCATCCGTATAAAATGTGTCCATCCTATATTCTGCCACACTGGGAACAGTTTGAGCAGCAAGTTGGTGGGTATTATCAACGCTTGGCTATGCCGATTGCAATAACCGCATAAAACGATGTCTTCTTTCCTACACCAATTTGACCGCAGGGAAATCTGCGGTCAAATTGGTTTCGCTTGGTTGTATATTTTTACTTTATATGCAGATAATAGCGATACAATCTGTACTGAAACGGTACAATTTGAAAAATGGAGGATACAATTCATGAAAGCAACAGGTATTGTACGCCGGATCGATGATCTCGGGCGTGTTGTGATTCCAAAGGAAATTCGCCGTACGATGCGGATTCGGGAGGGAGATCCTCTTGAAATTTATACCAGCAATGACGGTGAAGTCATTTTTAAAAAATACTCTCCGATTGGTGAGATGGGCGAACAAGCTGCACAAGTTGCAGACATCATGCATCGACTGGCGGGCTGTCCAGTTGCCATTTTCGACCGTGACCATGTCGTATCGGTCTCCGGTGCAGCCAAAAAGGAGTGGAATGCCAGACGGGTTTCTCCGGAACTGGAAGAGTTGATGGAAAAACGCAAAATGTATTACGCAGAAGACGGCACACACGGCATGATGCCAGCAGAAGGCGTAGAGAAAAATGCAGTTGCCTGCCTACCGATTATCTCCGCCGGCGATGTCACCGGTGCAGTTGCCTTTTTGGATGACGGCAGTGGGACAGCCGTCAATCACTGTCAAAAAACATTGATTCAGGCAGCTTCCCAGTTCCTCGGCAAGCAGCTGGAATCCTAACAAATCACAACTACAAATACTGCGTTGCTGCATGCGGACATTTCCCATGCAGCAACGCTCTTTTCATCCATTTCTTCTTTCTACGGTTGTATGATGCTGTGGAAATCTCCATCTTTTTT
>ENA-UONX01001670-UONX01001670.1-human-gut-metagenome-genome-assembly--contig:-P74old-NODE-1670-length-19506-cov-6.569379_pt1 | contig 19506 bp, 17 predicted proteins | sample MGYA00242466_ERZ724013 | MGnify/ENA metagenome assembly ERZ724013 | reverse complement strand
GTGTTTGACGTGATCGAAGAACTTTAAGCTACTGAGCGCGTATCTTCTTCACGTGGTGATCATTCCCGGCAGGATGGGGGTGGAGAGGGAGCGAGCCTGCCGCCCTATTCCATGAACCAACGGATTTTCCTGAAAAGAAGAAAACTCAAGGCGTGACAGTACACCCGAAAAAGGATAAAAAAGGTGGAGAAACATGGACCCGGAAAATCGAGGGGAAAAACCGCCACCGGAACATTTTTATAAAACTACAATACATGCCTCCTTGCCTGCGAACAACAGGATTCCTTCCCCACCTTCCGGTTTGCATTATTGGGCATCCGCCACGGCACCGCGTTTTAACAGGAAAGCACCCCGGTTCTGATGCCGTTTTCCGGTTTGCGGCACATTTTTATTCCTCCACTTTTTCCGGCATCACTATTTTTCCGGATTCCACCCCGTCTTTCAAGTGCCGGAATGCCTGGATGACGGATTCCAGCTTTCCGTCACTTTCGGAGCCTATCTGCCTCCCCATCCAGTTCATGATCTGCTGGTCCAGGTCTTCCATGCCGTATACCGCCAGAAAAGCGACTATTTCAGGCTCCTCCGGATCAAAGGGTTCCGGCTTCATCTGCTTCTTGCCCGCCAGCATGTCCTTTACACCCTGTATTTTGTCATTCATCAGCTTCTGAAGTTTTTCGGGGCACGCTTTCAATTCCTTCTCCGGAAATACCTTCAGCATGAGAGGGTAGATGTCCTCCTCCTTCCTGATGCGTCCCTGATTTTCCATCACGGGAATAATGGCAGACAGATAAAAGAGCACGAAGAATTTGCGTATGGCCGCCCGTTCATCCTCCATTTTTCTTCCTTCCTGCGTTTCCAGATCCACATTAGGCATAGCCAGAGCCGCCACATCCTGAGACATGCAGGGCAATAACGCCAGCACACAGCACAATAAGAGGGGAGTTCGGAATGTCTTCATGATTCATACTTGGACACCGTAACGATCCAATCGTTCGGAAACCTGCCACCTTACCTTTTTCTTTTTTATTTTACGCTTCTACACCTCCCTCTCCGGGATTTTTTTAAAAAGAACCATCTTCCAGCAAGCTGCCTTCAAAGAGACTTTCCCATGATATCCCGCATTTCCTGAGGGGCCGAATACCGTCTGCCAGCCATGGCGGGAAAGCAGGTAAGGAATACGCCGCATAAGATGCTCATTACATAAGTATTATAAAAGAAATACGTGTTTTTTCCACATCATCCGGACGTACTTTCCGCAGAAACAATTCAACCCTGCACCTGCTGCGCCAGGGCTTCCGCGCAACGGCGACCGTCCAGAGCGGCGGAGACAATGCCTCCAGCATAACCGGCGCCCTCCCCGCACGGATACAGCCTTTCCAGTCCGGGATGTTCCAGCGTACGTTCATCACGGGGAATGCGCACGGGAGAACTGGTACGGGTTTCACAGCCTATCAGCTGCGCGGATTCTCCCGCAAATCCGCGCCATTTATGATCAAACATCCGCAGCCCTTCCCTCATGCGCCAGACGATTTCCGCCGGGAGCAGTTCATGAAGGGGATGAGGCACAATGCCCGGATGGTAGCTGGTTGGAAGAAGGGAAGAAGACATGCGCCCTTTCAGAAAGTCAGGCACTTTCTGGGCGGGAGCCTTCTGCATGCCGCCGCCCGCATGGCAAGAAGCCGTCTCCAGAGCTTTCTGGTAGGCTACGCCCGCCAGCACGCCGTGCTCCCTGTGGAAAAATTCCGTATCTTCCGGATGCACGCTGACGACAAAGCCGGAATTGGCAAAGGGAGAGTCTCGCCGGGCCAGGGACATGCCATTGACCACCACTTCATCATTTTCCGTGGCAGCCGGAACGATGAATCCGCCGGGACACATACAGAAGGAGTGGACGCCCCGGTCCTGAATGGTAGCGGTAACGGAATAGCGCGCCGCCGGGAGCTGCTCCGGCCGCTTTTGACCCGGATTCAAATGGTACTGCCTGGCATCCACAAACGCCTGCGGATGCTCAATGCGCACGCCGACGGCAAATGGTTTCTGCTCCAGGACAAGTCCGTCCGCCAAAAGCATGCGGTACACATCGCGGGCACTGTGCCCGGTAGCCAGCAGAACGGCGTTTGCTTCAAATTCCCGGCCGTCCGCACAAGCAACTCCACGCACGCGGCGGCCGTCTGCGGAACGGAGCAAATGCTCCACCCTGGCGTTGAAGTGGATCTCCCCGCCCGCCTGGAGAATGGATTTCCGGATGGCCTTGACAACATTAGGCAGCAGGTTGGAGCCTATGTGGGGATGGGCGTCCGTCAGGATTTGCCGCGGAGCGCCATGAGCCACAAATGTCTCATAGACATCCCGCACGGGGCCGCGCTTGGTGGCGCGGGTAAACAGCTTGCCGTCAGAAAACGTGCCTGCTCCCCCCTCCCCGAAACAGTAGTTGGAGTCCTCAATCACCCGGCCCTGCCTCATGATGGGCGCCAAATCAAACCGACGGGAGGAGACGTCTTTTCCCCGTTCCAGCACCACGGGCTTGACGCCCAGTTCCAGACAGCGCAGGGCGGCAAACATTCCGGCAGGGCCAAATCCCACGATCAACGCCACTGGAGCGGCGCCCCTGACAGGGGGGTAATCCCGGGAAGGCAAGTGTTCCGGCGGCAACGGCTCATCCACGCCTGCCAGCAGCCGCAACTGGAACAGGATTTTCTTCTGCCGGGAATCAATGGATTCCTTCACCAGGCGAAGTTCCCGGATGCGCGAAGGAGAAATGCCCAGCCTGGCAGCCGCGGCGGCGCGGCGCGCCTTTTCATCCCCCGCCTTTTCCATTGGCAGGATCACATCCACCATGACGACGCCGTCTCCACTCATGGAGCCTCCTTCCGCGGTTTGGGCTGCTGCTGCGTGATGCAGTGGATGGCGCCCCCTTCCAGGACCAGCTTGCGGGCATCCAGGCCCACTACCTGTTTTCCGCTGAAACATTCCCGCAGAATGCCCAACGCACGGTCGTCATTCCGGGGCTGGTTGAATACGGGCACCACTACGGCATCATTGACGATGAGGAAATTGGCATAACTGGCAGGAAGCTGTTCCAGCCGCCAATCCTCCATCCTGAGCGGTTCCGGCATGGGGAGGGGAACGATTTCCACCCGGCTGCCGTCCAAACATCTCAGGTCCTGCAAACGTTCGTTATTTTCCGCCAGAGCGCGGTAATGGGGGGAGGACGAGTCCGGCTCCACGATGGATACCGCCGCATCCCGTGCGACGAAACGCACCATGTCGTCAATATGGCCGTCTGTATCGTCCCCTTCAATGCCGGAGCCCAGCCAGAATACCGTGTGCACACCCAGCATGCGCCGCAGTTCCGCCTCAATCTCCGCGCGGCTCCAGTCCGGATTGCGGTTGGGATTCAACAGGACGGCTTCCGTCGTGATCAGCAGACCGTCTCCATTGCCTTCAATGGCTCCTCCTTCCAATATCATCCGGGAGCTGCGCACGGGAAGCTCCAAGGAAGAGCCGACCATGGAAGGAATGCCGTTGTCCAGATCCCAGGGAGCGAATTTGCCGCCCCATGCATTGAACTGCCAGTCAGCCAGCATCAGGGAACCGTCGCGCACATCCTGTACAAAGATGGGGCCGTGGTCGCGGCACCAAACGTCATTGGCGGGGTGGTTGAAAAGGCGGAAATGTTCCTCTTCCACTCCGGCTTCCTGCAAAATCTGCCTGATGGCCGGATGCAGAGCCTCCGCCGCATTCACGCACACCTGCGCATGCGGAGCGATGGTGGCGGCCACAAGGCCGTACATCCGCTGCAATTCGTCCAGGCCGCCCTGCCACAAATCCCCGCGGTGCGGCCAGGACAGCCAGACGGCATCCTGCGGTTCCCATTCGGCAGGCCAGCGTACATCCGGTTCCATTGTCACGGAGTTCGACATGTCAGTTAGTCTGTTCCTGAAATTCGTAAGGCTCTTCAAACGCCTTGCGGAAACTCATGAATCCCTTGAAGTCGTCCAGGGAATCTTCCGGCTGTTTGGAGAAGACATCCTCTTCAATCAATAAAAAGACCATTTCCCCTACATGACCGCCGTTCCGTATTCCCCATTCCTTAAGCACGGTAGAAGCCATGGGGCCGAACTGGCTCAGGGCATAGTCCCGGAATCCCTCCAGCAGTTCCTGCCCGCTGACGTGGCGCTGCGCGCCGTTTTCCTGCTCTTCTATACGCTGCATGGTGAAGTCCAGGGCTTCCTTCAGAAAGAAATACGCCCTTTCCGCAAAACGCGGGTCTTTCTGCACAATGCGGCTCACGGCCTCTTCAAAGGTGGGGATCGTCATAACGGCTCCGCTCCACCCTATACGGGCCCCTGCGAAAATCAAGATTTTTGGGAGCACGCAAACTTCATGACTTTCCTTCCTTCCTCTCGTATTCCGGTCCTTCATATGTCCCTATGAACAGCACGGCCCTGTCCTCCGGACTGTAAACGAGCCACAGGAAGGGACGGTTGAATTCTATCTCCGGCCCCTTGCCGCGGGGAGGAGGGCCGGCAAAAGGATCCATTGCCCCGGAGGAGGAAACGGATGCCTCCAACCCCTCCTCCCGCACCCTGATCGCGCACTTCTGATACACGTCATGGATTTTCAACGGCTGTCCCGCGCAGCTCCCCATCCGTGAAAAATCGGCGCGCTCGTTAAACGCGTCTTTCATTCCCAAAGCCTCCAGAGCTTCCTTCATGGAGAGCGTATGGGAAGACTGGGAGAAACGGGGCAGCCGCAGATGATATCTGGCATATTGTTCCAGGGGAGGCGCGCCGGGTTCCCGCATTTTTTCCACGGCATGGCGGGCGGACAAGGAGGACAGGATGCCGTTCCATTCCTCTGCCGCCAGCCCGGCTATGAATTGCTTCAGCCTGCGTCCATCCGGAGGGAGGACGGCCATGAAAACGGGCGCACCCTTTCCGCCGGCGAAAAACAGGGAGGCCCCCCGCACGCCGTCCTTTTCATAATACATTCCTCCCTGCCGCGGCCAAGATCCTCCTTCCATGAAAACCTGCTGTTTCATCATGGGCACCTTGCAGGATGTGCCGTCTTCCCGGAAAAAAGTCCGCGGCCTGGTATCCTTTCCTTCAAATTTACTGTCCCAAAACGCCCTCAAATACATGGCGTTCACCAGCACAAGCACTGTCCGGTCACTCATCTGCCGCGGATTCAGAAGATGCCTGATGCGGTTTTCCGTGTTCCTTGCCGCCCAGGCGTTCACCTGCCGCACGGCTGCCGCCGTATTTTCATGGAAGGGAGCCAGAACTGCACCGTCCGCCCCAACGGCCTTTTTATAGGCGTCTTTTAGTTCTACGGTCCGGTCTGCAAAAATGCGGTTGGCGGAATAACAGCGCAGCAACCGCGAAAAATCCTCCGACAGAAAAGTCCAGTCCTTCCTGATTGCCCCGTCTCCGGGCAATACGGCCGCTATCTGCCTTTCCGTCTCTCCCGCCGCCCCAGGAAGCGCATAACGAAGAACTTCATACAGGGAAAAAGGAGAAACCATGACGCTGCCGCCGCCTTTTTCCACACACGCCTGCAGCAGGCGCAGCTCCGGAGGGGCGGAAACGGGGGGAGCCGGAGACACCGGAACCTCTCCCCATGACAAGGGCGCCAAAAGGAACGCATACGCCAATATCCTGAATATCATGTTCCTACCCTATCAAACTGTCGTCCTGTTGCAAGTCTTACGGACCGATGCCGTCAAAAAGCTTCATAAGCAGGAAGGAAACCTTGCCAGCCCCTGATGTTTTTGTTATGAATGGAATGCTTTATGTTCCGTTCCTCCATCATGCTTCTGGCAACCATGCTATGCGTTTCCTGCGTATCGCACCGGCCTATCCAGGACAGCAGTTCGCCGCCCATCGACGCAGCCAACCCGCTGGACGGCACTCCTGTAGCCCTTGCATGGAGCTCCTCAACCCAGTTGATGATGGGGGTGGATACGGGGGCGGTCCAGACTTCACTTCTTTTTTCACCGGCGGTAGAGTCCATCGGCGCGCGTCTGCGCGGCCGGGGAGCCATGCGGACGGCCAATGTCCCCATTTCCCTGAAGCAGAATGGAGAGCCCATTTCCAGAAAGCAGGATGTGGTAATGGTGGACCAGGCACCCTACGACGGATTGCTGGGATGGGAATGCATCAGGAAGTATGTCTGGAACATTAATTACCCCAAACGTTCCCACCGTTTTTTCAATAAACTGCCTTCCAGAATACGGTCCTGGCACAAGCTGGCCCTGATTCCGGGGGCCGATTATCCGCAAATTGCAGACAAACACGGACGCCGCATCATTCTGGACACGGGAGCACCCCACGCCGTTTATATTTCCAAGAAACGCTGGAACGCCATCAAGCAGGCCTATCCGGATGCCTTTGTGAGTGTTTATTCCGGCTACAGTCCGGCGGCGGGCGGATTTTACGCCCACGAGTGCATGCATGTGAGCTCCTTCCAGCTTGGCCAGCTTGAGTTGAAGAATATTCTTCTTTGTGAGAGTTTCGCCAATCCGGAGGTGATGGGCATCCCGGATGACATTGACATCATCCTGGGCTACGGGGCGCTGATTTCCCGCCAGTTCTGGCTGGACGGACCGGGATGCGCCCTTTATTTCAGCTCCACCAGCCACCCGATGCCCGGGCCTTCCTCCTTCAACCTGATGGGGGGAACCTTCATTCAGGACCGGAACGGGAACGGCCCCATGAAGGCCTTTGTGGCCGAGTGGTCCCCGGCCTGGAACGCAGGTCTGAGAACAGGCGATGTCCTGGTTTCCATCAATGGCCGAAAGAATCCCTATCCCGACCTCGTAGAGTATGTTACCACTCAACGCGGAGCGCAGGCCTCCGTCCTGGTGCAGCGCAAAAACAAACTCGTGTATATTCACTGGAAAGTGCCGGCCGCACCGCCCGCCGGGGACTATCATCCCACTCCCCAGGCAATCACGGAACAGGAATTCGAGGCCCATGTGAAACAACAGGAAAAAAAAGAACAGGAACAATCGCAGCAGCCGGAACCGCAGCAGACGTCTCCCAACCCATCGCTAAATCCGTCCGAATCTTCTCCGGCGCCAGGCAGGAAAACCGGGGATGCCCCCACTGCGTAACCCGGCACGTCCTTCAGCCATTTTCTCTCTACACGCGGCATGAACAAGCAGCATCAGAATTCCATCCATCGTCCGGCCGCCCGCAGCATCCCTTCCCCTTTCCAGAGAAGAATCTGCTGGTATGCCCTGACGGGAGTTTCCTTTCTGGTGATGCTTGGCATCGCCGCCTTTGTCATTTTTGAAGTGGTGAAGCTGCTGGGGTTTCTGGAACCCGTTCTTCTTCCCATCCTGATCGCCGCCGTCATTGCCTATCTGCTGGAGCCCATCGTCTCCTGGCTTGTACGCCGCCGGTTTTCCCGGCCCTGGGCCGTCATTACGGTTATGGGTGCAGCTCTAGCCATCCTGGTGGGATTCGGTGCTACCATCCTGCCGCCGCTTATCCGGCAGACGGATGAATTGATCGACAACCGGATGGAACTCTGGAACAAGACCTCCGAGCTGATTGATTCCACGATTGAGATTCCCTTCATTTCCCGCACCATAGACAGCGTTTACAAAACCAGCCTGAGAGAGTTGAACGCCGGCAATTACGCGGAAGAGGAAGAGCAGGAGCTCAGGAACGCCCAGACGGCCCGCGAAAAACTGGGGGCTTACATGACCATCAATTCCTCCTTCTACCAGGAAAAACTGATGACCTGGCTCACGTCCGGCGGACGTGTCCTGTACAGTTCCATTGGGATCATGGTCAGTATCCTGATCACGCCCATTTTTGCCTTTTATTTTCTTTTGGAAGCTGATAAAATTAAAGAAAAATGGCCCAGTATCCTTCCCCTCAAAGCTTCCAAATTCCGGAAGGACGTGGTGGACACAATGGAGGAAATCAACGGCTACCTGATTTCCTTTTTCCGCGGTCAGATGCTTGTGAGCATCATTGAAGGCATCCTGATCGCCATTTGCCTGAAGCTGGTCGGACTGCCGTATGCCGTCACCATCGGCGCGGCGGTCTGCGTGCTGGGTATCATCCCGTATCTGGGCATCATCAGCGCCTTTATTCCTGCGGTACTGCTGGCCTGGTTCACGTGGGGGGATTTCCAGCACGTCCTGATCGTTTCCGGCATTTTCCTGGCCGTCAACCAGTTTGACGGATGGATCATCCAGCCAAAAATCGTGGGGGATTCCGTGGAACTCCACCCGCTCACCGTCATGTTTTCCGTGCTGATCTGGACGCTTATCCTCGGCGGCCTGATCGGCGCCCTGCTGGCGGTGCCCCTCACGGCAGCCATTAAGGTTCTTTACAAGCGGTACATCTGGCAGAATTCCAGCATGCGCCCCATGACGGAACCGCCTCCACCGCCACATTCACCTCCTTCTGAAGAATCTCCTGCATTATCCTAACAACACACAACAACAAACCATGTACAAACCCGCAATACACCTCATGCTGACCCTGGCCGCGGCAACCGCCTGCACGGCCGTGGCCGCATCCAAGATCAATCCTCCCAAAGCCATCGTCATGATTTACGCTGACGACCTTGGTTACGGAGACATAGGCTGTTATGGAGCCAAGGGGATTCCCACCCCTGCCATAGACAAGCTTGCCAAACAGGGCGTCCGCTTTACGGACGCCTATTCCACCACCTCCGTCTGCACACCTTCCCGGTATGCCCTGTTTACGGGGGAATATCCCTGGCGCAAGGAAGGCACGGGCATTCTGCCCGGAGACGCCGCCCTGATTATCGACACCAAGAAGCCCACGCTACCCAAGATGCTCCAATCCCACGGTTATAAGACCTACATGGTAGGCAAGTGGCACCTGGGCCTGGGAGAAAAGGGAAAAAAGATTGACTGGAACAAGCACATCGCCCCCAGCCCAAATGAAATCGGTTTTGATGAAAGCTTCATCTTCGCCGCCACGGGCGACCGCGTTCCCTGCGTGATTCTGGAAAACGGCAACGTCCGCAATCTGGACCCGAACGATCCCATTGAAGTGTCCTACCAGCACAACTTCCCCGGCCTTCCGAACGGGAAAGACAACAAGGACCAGCTCAAGCTCATGTGGAGTCACGGGCACAACCAGGCTGTCATCAACGGCATCGGTCGCATCGGCTTCATGAAAGGCGGCAAAAGCGCCCTGTGGAAGGATGAGGAAAACGCTGATGTGATCACGGACAAGGCCATTGAATACATCCAGAAAAGCGCCAAGGCCAAGGAACCGTTTTTCCTGATGTTCGCCACGCACGACATCCACGTGCCGCGCTGCCCGGAAAAACGCTTTGTGGGCAAGAGCCAGCACGGCGTACGCGGTGACGTGACCGTGGAGCTGGACGAATGCGTGAGCCGCATCACGGAAGCTCTGCAAAAAGCCGGCCTGGAAAAGGACGCCTTGGTGATTTTCTCCAGCGACAACGGCCCTGTGCTGGACGACGGCTACAAGGATTTCGCCATCCGGGACAATGCCACCCACTCCCCGGCAGGTCCTTTCCGCGCCGGAAAATACAGCATTCTGGAAGGCGGTTCCCGCATTCCGTTCATTGTCAAATGGCCCAGTGTAATCAAACCCGGAACCACGAGCAAGGCCCTGCTCAACCAGATGGACCTGGGCGCCTCCCTGGAACAGCTCCTGGAACCCGGCAAGTCCAATTCCTTCCGCGACTCTGAAAACGTGATGCCCGCCCTGCTGGGCAAATCCGCCAAGGGCCGCGATTACCACGTCATCAACAGCACCGGCAAGGCGCTGGCCATCCGCCACGGCAAATGGAAGTTCATTCCCGCCGGCGTAGCCATCCGCGACGGGCTCAACGGACTGGGAGCGAAAATGAGCAAGTCCCCGAAAGGCGGCAGCCTGTTTGACCTGGAAAAGGACCCAAAGGAACTCAACAATCTGGCCGAGCAGCATCCGGACATCTGCGAGCAGATGAAAGCCAAGCTGCAGGAAATCCGCCAAAGACCGGAAACCAAGGCCGACCTGGTGGATCTGCTTCCGCTGGACGACTAACAGCCCTTCAGCCTGAATCATGAAAGAATCCGCTACATGCGCCCTGTGCGGGCACGGATACGCCCACCCGGACGATCTGGACGCGAAAACCGGCATGCACTGTGCCTCATGTGGAGCGTTGATTTACGTAAAAACGGGGCTTCCCTTCGGGGAAGCCCCCACTTCCGCTTCCCTGTCGGGGCCGGAACTCCCGGCAAAAAAGACGGCTCCGCTGCCTCCCGTCAAAAGAAAAAACGTTCCGCCCGCTTCCGACCGAAACCCGGACACGCGAAGGCCTGTTGAAGAAATCCTCAAGCAATTGCCCGCCGGAAAAACGGGCAGAACCGTCCCCGCCGCATCTTGGATGGCGTGGCTGCTGTCCACGGCCTGCCTGGTTCTTGCCTTTATCTTCCCTTCCTACGGCAATGACTCTACGGACCCTCTGTACATGCTGCAGTGGCTGCCTACCATCATCTTTTGTTGTACGGCGGCCGTTCTTTTCATCCAGGGGCTGGCTGGCGCCACACGCCGCTGATTCCTGCGGAATTGCCTGCCGCCGTCCCAGTGTCCGACTCCGTTCCGGATTTTTATGCTTGCCTGTCAACTTAGGAGGCTCTAAGTTACCCCCGTAATTTATGGAAGGGGAGGAAGACGTCCGGGACAACATGTGGAGAGCAAGACTGGACGCCATACTGATGCACAAGGTATGGGGGGCGCTCATTTTCCTGGGCCTCGTTTATCTCATTTTCTTTTTGAGCTTTGCCATCGGCGACCCTCTCGTCAGGCTGGTCCAAACGGGAACACAGATGTTCAGCATCTGGGCCTGCCGCTTGCTGGAACCGTGGCCCGGTTTGCAGTCCCTGCTGGGAGAGGGTGTCGTAGGAGGCGTGGGCGGCGTCCTGGCCTTCCTGCCCAATGTGGTTCTTCTGTTCGGCGCCATTACGGTGCTGGAAAACAGCGGCTACATGATGAGGGTCTCGCGCCTCATGAGCCGCATCATGAAAATCATGGGGCTGAACGGCAGCAGCTTCGCCCCCCTTTTGCTTGGGTTCGGATGTTCGGTTCCCGCCATTCTCTCCACCAGAAGAATTGAGGGGCGCAATGACCGCCTTGTCACCATCGCCATACTTCCCATGATGAGCTGCGCGGGACGGCTTCCCATCTACATGATGTTCGTTTCCGCCCTCTTTCCTTCCCATCTGCAGGCCACTGTCCTATTTGGAATTTATGCCGCCGGCATCCTGCTGGCCCTTTTATGCGCCCGGCTACTGAAAAACACCTTTTTCAAGACCGTGCAGAGGGACTCACCCCATCGCTTGAAAAAGCTGCGCATCCCCTCCCTGCGGAAAGTAGGCCTGCTCATGTGGTCGCGCGCCTTCATGTACGTAAGGAAAGCGGGCACCTTCATTCTCGGGGCTTCCATCATCCTGTGGTTCCTGAATACATATCCCAGGCCGGAAGAGGGGACTGTGGAAAATGCGGCCGCAGCCATGGAGCATTCCTATGCCGGACAAATAGGCCACTGGATGGAACCCGTCACCAGGGTGGCGGGATTTGACTGGAAAGTGAATTCCGCACTTTTGGGAGCCTTCGCGGCCAAGGAGATTTTCGTCACGCAAATGGGGATTCTCTACGCCGTGCAGGACGGAGATTCCGGTGCGGAAGCCCAGCAAACCCTGAACGCCCGGCTGAAAGCCAGCTATACCCCGCTGCAGGGCATCAGCATCATGATTTTCTGCCTGATTGCCCTGCCCTGCATAGGAACCGTAACCGTTGCCAAGCGCGAAGCCGGCACCTGGTGGTTCGCCCTGGCTCAATTCACTGGGCTCACGCTGATGGGCTTTGTGGCGGCTACCGTCGTCTATCAGGCGGGATTGCTGATGTAACCCCGGTGCTTTCTGTAAAAACAATTCCCGTCTTCTTCCGCGGAACACCCGGTTTTTCCGGGGTTGCCCATCGCCAGCCGCAACAAACGTCATCACTCTGGACGAACAGGAAAAGCGGCCCCTGTCCAAGCTTTATTTCCGGATTCCAGGCTGCCTCAGACGGAAGAAAAACGGAACGGGCACGCGACGGGCAATTTTCACAAGAGTTTCCTGAAACAAATCACGGGAAAAGAGAAAAAAAGAACCGGAAGGAGGCTTCCTTCCGGTTCCCAAACCAGTCTTAAACTGGATCTACATTGTCTTGATTACGGAAGACTCGTCATCGTCGTCCTTCGCCTTGCCGGCGCGCTTGACGGGAGCGGGCGTCTTCTTGATTTTCTCCAGAGCCTTTTCTACATCTGCAATGACATTGTCCTCACCGGCCTTTTCATTGGCCAAATCATTAGCCGCGTTATTCTTGGCTTCATAATCAGCCTTGGCCGCCGCATCGTTGGGATTATTCTTGTATTTGGCCTCCGCCTTCATCAGGGCTTCTTCCGCAGAGCGCAGCCGGGAATCCAGTTTATTGCTGTTTTCTTCCGCCGTCTGTTTGATGCGGCCGAGCAGCCGAATGACATAAGGCCTGTTGCTCAGCCTCTTAAACGCGGAAACCAGGAAACGGCGGCGATCGCTCGTCTTGGCGTCCGCAATCAGGGGTTCGAACAACTTGATGGTGGCGTTGTCGTCGCGATCACGGTCCACGGACAGCACGCGGAGAATGGAGTCATGCGCCTGGGAGCGCACGCGGGAGTGCAGGGACTCATCCTTCCATGCCCGGAACAGATAGGGAACGGCATCGTCCGTATTCCAGTCCCCCCAGGCCGTGACAATGACCAGAGCCTTCTTGGGGTCCTCCTTGTAGCTTTTTTCCATCATGTCCAGCACCTTGGGGTCTCCGGTACGGGCAAGAAGCCTGTAAAGGATCTTGAGATTTTCCTCCGGCATGCCCTGCTGGTACCGCAGCAGCTTGGAGGAGAGCCCGACGCGCTTGGCTTCCGGAGCCTCGTCAATAAGATAGCGCGCCGTACGGAATGCGGAAGAGACCAAGTCTGAAGAAACGTTTTTCTGCTGCAGAATTTTCATGACGTCATCCAGGTCGTCCAGCTTCATGGAAAAGCGCATGTACTGGAGCACCACGGCCTGCTTGTCCTGCACCTTCTTGTTCTTGCTGTCGCTGATGGAGTCGTACAAATCCTTGAGCAACTCGCGCATGACCGGGCTGGAGGACTTGGCCAGCAGCGTCACCATCATGGCGTATTTCTCCTTGCTGTAGTCGCGGACGTTTTTCTTCATGTCCCCGACCACCTGCCGAGCAATGTTGTCATCCATCTGGGCCATGATGGAAACCAGATGCGCCGCACCGGGCCAGTTGTCCCGGTGCCCCTTCACGCCTCTCACGTTATCCAGAAGCAGTGCGGCGTCCTCTTCATTGGGAACGACTTTCACATCCGGCACGCGTCCGAGGTTCCTGGAGTCAAACAGGCGGCTGCGCCCCAGCTTGGCGCCTTCCATCACCAATTTGTTCAACTGGGCGTTTTCACCTTCTACCTGATCCTTCTTGGCGTTGGTCTGCCAGGCGTAAATCCCCACGCCGCCAGCCATCAGAACCAGGGCGCACACGCCGTAGACGATCCCGCGAAGCAGGGATTTGGACTTGTCCACGGAGGCAGCCATTTCCCTGGCGTTTTCTCCTTCGGCAGGGGGCTGCATGCCTCCTCCCGGCAGGGGCGTCCCGGGAGAAGGCGCCGCGGACGCCGCCGGAACCGGACGAGAGGCCGGAGCGGCCACGGCGGAAGAAGCCGGAGGAGAGGCCACGGATGATTTTAAAACCTTCAGCTTGGGAAGAGCTCCCGCATCCGGAGCGGCGGGTGCGGGCGTCTCCGACGTTTCAACGGAGGCGGAAGGTGTTTTTAAAACTTTCAGTTTGGGAACGCTTCCGGCTGCCGGGACCGGGGCAGACTCCCGGGATTCCGTAACTCCCATATTAGGCTTTGCCGCTCCGGCAGCCTGAGCCAAAGCCACAGCCTGGGCTTCTGCAAGGGCCTTCTGGGCTTCCGCCACCTTTGCAAGGGCATCCTGTATCTGGGCATCCACCGAAAGATCAGCCAGGGGCTTGGAAGCTTCTTCCTGTTTTGCCTGTTCAGCTGCCAGCGTGGCCCGTTCCTCTTCCGCCGCCAAACGGGCAGCCTCCTTTTCCGCTGCCATACGCGCGGCCTCTGCAGCCTCCTGCTCCGCCTTGACTCTGGCGGCTTCCTTTTCCGCTGCCATTCTGGCAGCTTCTTTTTCTGCGGCAATACGTGCGGCCTCCTGTTCAGCAGCGACTTTTTCCGCAGCTATCCTGTCCGCTTCCGCCTGCTCCGCGGCACGGCGCGCAGCTTCTTCCTGCTCCCGGGCCAGTTTGGCCTGCAATTCCGGAGTCAGAAAACGCGGCTTGGCCACTTCCACGCCTTCCGCAGCGGGAGATGCGAATTTCACTTTGGGTTGTGCTGCAGGTGCGGCCGTCACCAAACGGCGGCGCATGGGCGCCTGAGGAGACGGCTGAGATTCGGGCTGATCAGTCATAATTGGAATGGAAATACTGAGAGATTGGGTTGAATTTACATGATCCGCCCTGGCCCTGCAACCTCAAAATCCGTAACCAACGCCCCCCGTTACATTCATTGAAACGCCCTCCGGAAGCATGGATGCACGGGTTCTCCAGGGCCGACAAACCATGAAGCGGACCAAAAATATCCGCCCGGGAAAAACCGTGCAATCAACAAGATTTTTTTCATGGATACATTAAGAACCATTAATTTTTTTAGTTACAAACAAGGCTGGAAATGTGAAAACCATGATTGAATCGTACATCATCCTTTAATTTTTCAAACAGTCTTTTAAATTATGTCAAAAAACATATTATTTTTCCTTGATCGCAAAGGCTGCATTTATTAAATATATGCCACTCGTCATACCATGAACTCCAACAATACAAAAAACCGTAGGCGTTATACGCCTGAGGAAAAGCAGGCCGTTCTTGATTTTATCGCCGAACGGAAAACGCAAAATAAAAGAGGTGCCCAAAAGGAAGCCGCCGCAAAATTCGGCATCAGCACGGTCACTATCTCCAGCTGGATTAAAGCCTCCAAGGTGAAGAGAGGCCGCAAACCCGGCACCAAAAATGCTCCTGTTGCCAAGAGCCAGCCCCTCTCTTCCGCACAGCCTGCAGATTTGCGCCGCTTGGCAGCCGTTCTGGAAGAAATAGCTGAACTTGAAGCTCAAACCGCCAAGCTTGAATCCCTCCGCGCTGAAGCAGACGACCTCAGGAACAAGATTACATCCAAATCAGCCTGAACTTTTACATCAATTTAATCCTACCGATAACCGGCCCTTCTTTCAGGAAGGCCGGTTATTTTTCTTTACGGAGATCGCACTTGCCCCTCCAGGACAAATCCTTTAATATTCCTCGCCGTGACTCAACCCGCCCACATCGCACCAGCGAGCCAGTCCGTGGAAGGCATGTATGCCGACTACTTTCTGGATTACGCCTCCTACGTTATTCTGGAACGGGCCGTGCCAAAAATCAATGACGGATTCAAACCCGTCCAGCGCCGCATCCTGCATGCCATGGACCGGCTGGATGACGGGCGCTACAACAAAGTGGCCAACATCGTCGGCGATACGATGAAATTCCACCCGCACGGGGACAGGTCCATCGCGGACGCCCTGGTAGGCCTGGGCCAGAAGAACCTGCTCATCGACACCCAGGGAAACTGGGGAAACATTCTGACGGGAGACCCTGCGGCGGCTTCCCGGTACATTGAAGCCCGGTTCACGCCCTTTGCCCGCGACGTGGTGTTCAGCCCCAAGGTCACGGAATGGCAGCTTTCCTATGACGGCAGAAACAAGGAACCCGTGAGCCTGCCCGTCAAATTCCCTCTTCTGCTCGCGCAGGGTGCGGAAGGTATTGCCGTGGGCCTTTCCAGCAAAATTCTGCCCCACAATTTCAACGAATTGATTGACGCTTCCATCGCCCACCTGCGGGGACAGGAATTCCAACTTCTGCCGGATTTTCCCACGGGGGGAATCATGGACGCCACCAATTACCGCGACGGGGAGCGCGGCACGGGCCGGGTACGGATACGGGCACGCATTCTTACAGAATCAAAAAAACTTCTCCGCATCACGGAAATCCCGTTCGGCGTCACCACGGAAATCCTGATTGACAGCATCGTTTCCGCCGCGGAAAAGGGGAAAATCAAAATAGCCCGCATTGAAGACAATACGGCCCAGCATGTGGATATTCTGATTCACCTGCCCGCCGGAGTTGATCCGGAACAGACCAAAAAGGCGCTGTTCGCTTTCTCCGCGTGTGAGGTCAGCGTCTCTCCCAATGCGTGCGTCATTGTGGAAGACAAGCCCCGGTTCATGCGCATCAGCGATATCCTGCGCTACAACACGGATGCTACCAAGGAAACACTGCGGCAGGAACAGGAAATACGCCTTCAGGAACTTAATGCGGCATGGCATCAGGCCAGTCTGGAAAAGATTTTTATTGAAAACCGCATTTACCTGACTATTGAGGACTGTGAGACATGGGAGAAAGTGCTGGATACCATTGACAGGGAACTCCGGCCCTTCGCCAGGAAACTGCGCAGTCCCATTACCAGGGACGACCTGATCCGGCTGACGGAAATCAAAATCAAGCGCATCTCCAAATTCGACGCCTTCAAGGCCGACCAGCACATTCAGCAGCTGGAGGCCGACATCGACCAGACGCAGAAAAACCTTAACCAGCTTACCAGATTCACTATCCGCTGGTTTGAATCCCTCCGCAAAAAATACGGAGCGGCCTATCCCCGGAAGACGGAAATCTCCTCCTTCGGCTCCGTGAACCGGGCCCAGGTAGCCGTGGCCAATGAAACATTGTATATTGACGAAGAAGGTTTTGCCGGTTTCGGCGTCAAGAAGGGAAATCCCGTGTGCAAGTGCTCCACGCTGGACGACGTCCTGATTGTAGACAATGCAGGCGTCCTGAAAATCGTGCGCATTCAGGACAAATTCTTCGCCGGAAAGAACCCCCTCTATATTTCCATCATCAAAAAGGGTGACGACCCTGTCTTCAACCTGATTTACCGGGATGGAAAAGACGGCCCCGTTTATGCCAAGCGCTTCCGGATAGGCGGGTTCACCAGAGACAAGGAATATCCCCTGACACGCGGAACGAAGGGAACGCGCATCTTCCACTTTTCCGTGCATGAAACGGAGCAGGACAGTGAACAAATCAGTGTGAACGTTTATCTGAAAGCCGTCTTGAAACTCCGCAACCTGATCAGACCTTTCCATTTTGCGGACATGCGGATCAAGAACCGCGGCGCCCAGGGCAACATCATCACCAAGCATCCGGTGGAACGCGTTTCCCGCATCATGCCTGCGGCAAAAGCCGGCAACGAAACCGCGGAAGAGGAACCATCCGCACCTGCCGGCGTGCCGGAGCCTGCGGAAAACGTATCTGCTCCGGTAGAAAAGCCCCGGCCTCAGGATCAGGCTCGCCCTGCCCCGGATTCATCCGCGGAACCGCCCCTGGAGCAGGGCTCCCTGTTTGACGCCTGACACGTTTAAAATACGGAAGGCTCCCTCTGCCGCCCATTTTCGGCTTGCCAGGGAGGGACATCTTCTGTAGACATGTGCGCATCCATTCATTGCGCCGCTTTAGCTCAGTGGTAGAGCACCCGCCTTGTAAGCGGACGGTCGTCGGTTCAAATCCGACAAGCGGCTCCATTATAAACCCCTCAAGTTTACAACTTGAGGGGTTTGCTTTTTCTTGCAGAAAGGAATACAGCCCCATATCAATGTGGAAAAATGTTATGTTGAGACCGCAGGAGTAGAAAAAGATGGACATGCATCAGTATTTCTGGTCCACCTGTAGACACCCTCGCCAAGCTTAGTCACAGAAGGCGTTCCCACCATTTCAGACCAATTTTTGTTTTGTTTTTTTCATAGGCATTCTTCATGCCCTGCTTTCCTCTGAGGACTGCTTGTTTTTCACTGATATTCATGTTCTTCCGAATTTTTATTTTTTTCATGAATTTTTTGAAATTAAATTGTTAATCAGGTAACTACTGTTGATTCTTAAGGGTAAAATGAGCGGAATCAGGCTACCGGCAAAGGTCTCTTGTTTCAAGGTTGCGTATCCAACAAACCGGGATACGTACGAACAATTCCCTAGGTCGAACACCTTGGGCGGCAATCCTGCGTATTCAGACGAGGTCTCCATGTAGTCTTTGCCGAAGCCGTCTTTATCCATCAGTGATAAAGCGATTTTTATTCTTGGATGATGGGTACATACGAAAAACAGGTGATAAAGCGCTGATGGAAAATAGTACTCCTCTACACTCGTCGTGACGCGAAGTCTCCCATCTTCTGTAACGACAACAAACGCCAACCTTATCGGTATATCTTTAATTGTTAAAGTTTTAACAAAATATTTTCTTAACACGTCCGCTACCACCTCGTCACTGCCTTCTCCCTCGCCCAACAAAAATAAAAACATGCCGGGAGTGTTGATTCCGCGGAGTAGCACAGACAAATTGCTATAAATGGTACCGTTTGCCACGAGAATCTTGAGCTATAGGCGAAAAAAGATACATCACTAGTATCTGCAACAGATTGTGAAGGTATCGAGCTCCACCCATTCATTGTGGTTGTATTGGCCAGCTTACTTCCGGTGCAATTATACTGTATAACTTCCCCCATCGTGCCGACATCCTCCAGCGTTGTATTTCTATTCGCTTGAAAATCCCTTATAATAAAGCCTGTTGGTACAGGAATAAATTAAGAGATTTACCATTGGTTATTATATCATGATTAATGTTAACGATACTATCGAACGTTTCAGTCCCGGAATGTATATTGTCACCGGTGAAAGTATTGGAGGCCTCCGGAATAGCAGCAGCTTCATTCCAAGCGGTACGTTCCTCCTCCGCAAGATGGATCATCTTATCTTCTACATGGCCGGCAAAGTCACTCTGTGCCGCCACCAGAACTCCGTTTACTGTATTAAGGCTATTCATGATTATTTCTTGTCATTTATTGTTGTGAAGTGGTTGGACAACGCCACTGCCGCCCCGTCCATGATCATGAACTCCGCATCATCCTGACTGATGAAAAGTCTCCATCCTCCCTGGACGTTGGCTGCTTCCACGGTCAGAGCAACTGCATCCCTGGATTCCGGAAATGTTTCTCCTTCCTGTCCAGGTGAGCTGATGACCCGGTCCAGATATGCCCAGACTTGAAGCGCCTTCCATTCGTCGGATAAAACGGCAACTCGGGCTACCACTTCATTGAAATTTTCTGCCTGTTCCTGGGAAATATCATCCTGCGTGAAGCGTCGGAGCTGAATAAACCCGTCTTTAACTACCTTGATGCATTCCCAGAAGGATGCTTCTTCACCACTATTGCAAGTCAGTGATGAATCTTTTCCTGTTGGTAACAACTCACTTTTTTTCACATGGACACCAAGCCGAACACCACAAAAAATGCCATGCAATACCTGCCAATGATACCATACA
>ENA-UONX01001630-UONX01001630.1-human-gut-metagenome-genome-assembly--contig:-P74old-NODE-1630-length-19930-cov-24.704453_pt1 | contig 19930 bp, 28 predicted proteins | sample MGYA00242466_ERZ724013 | MGnify/ENA metagenome assembly ERZ724013 | reverse complement strand
TCAATGGCGGAGAGTATCCTCAGTAGACTTCGCTTCGATAACGCCAGCAAAGAACGAATTGTAAGACTCGTTCGCTATCATGACATGCCCATCACGGCCGACAGAAAGCCAATCAAACGGCTTTTGAGCAAGCACGGTGAGGATGCTACCCGGCAACTAATCGAGCTGCACAAGGCAGATACGCTTGGTCAATCGGCTATCTGCAGGCATCGACTCGGCATCTTTGAAGATGCGTGTGCTGTAATTGACGAACTCCTGCAGGAAGAGAGCTGCTTCTCTCTGAAGGACCTGGCTGTCAATGGACACGATATGATTGCGTTGGGCATCAGAGGCACAGAGATCGGCAAAACACTCCAGATGTGCTTGGATGCAGTCTTGGATGAACAGGTTCCCAATGAGCATGGTGCCTTGTTGGCGCTTGTGCATAACAAACAGTAAAGCAGTTGAAATACCAAAACGGCAGTACAGAGTTTGTATTGCCGTTTTGGTATTCCTTGAGTTATTTAGTTTGCGAGCCGGGACGGTATCCAGAGTGTTCTGAGAAGGCGGCATAATCCACCCAGTCTGGCATATCAAAAATCCGCATGGCGTATAGCTGGAGCGTGTGCTCTTCCAACTCCGATTTTGTTCTGCAGCAGTAGTTGCGTTTTTTCTCCCATGCCGCCAGATTAGCATAGAGTGTTTCTTCACCACTTCGGATGACGAGTTCATGCACAAGCTGGCACCAGATATCAACACGGATATCGCCAATATCGGTTTGGATCCCATTCCGGTATCCGTACTTCTTGTCTCGACCAGAGCCGGAGAGAAGAACCGCTTGCCCTGTGCCGTAGTGAGCCCTCAAATCTGCATGGGTCAGTTTCTCTCGGTTTGGAACACCGGTGAGCGAGTCAATCACAATGCGACTGGACATCTTATCGCCTCCATTCTCTTGTTTCTTACGCACCGGGGTGCAGGAAAACAACAAGGCCGCTGAGATTGCTCTCAGCAGCCTTTCGGATGGATGACTATACTCGTTTACCCTTGATGGCCAGTGACCACACCAGGCCATTTTCATCAATCTCTGCGACCTTGAACTTCTCGTTCAGCTTCTTAATGAAGTCGCTCGTAAAGCACATTGCATCTGCGCAAAGGGCGGATTCGTCCTTCTCGGCAAAGTGATGCGTGGAGACCAGTTCAAATGCCACCCAGCGCAGAATCTCAAGCTCAGAGTGGCCCCAAAAACATTCGTCGGATCGTTCCTTGGTAGGGTAGCTCTCGCCACAGATGGAACAATGATAGTGTTCGGTGAATTCTTCCATAGGGATAACCCTCCTTTTTGGCCTGGATGGCCGGCTTTATAGCTTTGCTCTGGCAAGGTCGAGCTGCTTCTGTAACATCTGGATTTCTTTGGTGAGGCGATCGAATTCAGTGAATGCAGCCACGACCTGTTCATCATCCTCGAAGGTAGGTCTTGCCGCAAACTTGGCATGGATCATAAAGGATTTTTCGAGACCCTCAGGGAAGCGCACCTTGATGGTGTTGTCCTTTTGCGCAATGACAACACCGGTTCCGTACTGCTTATGGGTAACCTGGACATTGAGTAGGGAGATCCCCCGATACTGGTCGAGCTCAATATCTTTTGCTTGGATCTGCGACTCGATCTCTGCAATTTTGGCGAGGGCTTCAGCCTCCTCCTTCAGTCGCAACTGCTCTTTCGTATAGGCCTTGGTGCTCTGCGCCTTGGGGATATAGCTGATGCCCTGATAGAAGTTGTAGGCACGAGCACAGTAGATCACATCAAAGGCAAGCAGGTGCAGACTGTCATCATGATAGCAGCTGTCATCGCAAATAGCCCAGTGCTTTTCAAGTAGAGTTGGGTGCTGGCGCAGCGCCTCGACAACCAGATCGCACATACCGTAATAGGCATCCAATTTGAAGCTCTGGCCGGAGCCGATGTCGAGGCCATACTCAATATGCTTGGCGAATTCTTCTGCCTCGCTGTACTTGTAGATGTAGTTCTCCTCAGGAGCGTAGAGGGCTAAGTATGTAAATGCACAGTGCCGATCCTGGCCGTACTTCCAATAGCTCGGGAAGCAGCGCTGGCGAACAGCCTCAATTCCCTCCAGAAACTCCTCTACATGATCCTGTCGCAACTGGAGGTCTCCCTGATCATCTGCGAAAAGAACTTCGACAAAGAGACGCTCTACCTCTTCAGGCTCTTGTTCAGCCATCTTGATAATGCCGTTCGTAGGAGATACCTGACCATTATCAAGAAGGACAGAGCACTCCTTTGTGGCGGCCTTGAAACGCTCAGAAAAAGGGAGTTCCTCTGCGTCCGTGCTAAACCAGACATCCTGGAAGCAGCGCACAGCACGCCACTTGAAAATCTCCTCGTTCTCTTTGTTATTGATATACTCGAAATTCTCCTCATAGCGCTGAATGAGGGTGTTCAGATTATCGGTGTTCATAAGAAATCTCCTCGCCCTGCAAGAAAGCAGAATGTTCAATCACGCCTCTATTGTAACGATAAAGGGCGGAATTGGCAAGTCCACTTCATTCAGACGGTGATGGAGACAGTGCGGTTACTTGTCATATGACAAGTAGAGCTTCGCCGCAATGTTGATATCTTTTTTCAAATCAGGTAATATGATTGGCAAGGAGGAACTGCGCTATGAAAACGGATGAGATAATTCAGAAAGGGACTACCGACGAGCATGGCTTCATGTACGATACGCTTCCAATGGAACAGATCCTTGCTGACACGGAGCAGGTACTGAAGGAGTTTGCAGAGGACTATGAGAGGATGGCATAATGGTTTGGATTACTGTAGAAGACACGATCATGATTCACAACCGTATCATCGAAGCAACGGGCGGTGTTGATGGCTTGCGTGATCGTGCCGGTTTGGAGGCTGCTGTCTCTGCCCCTTTGCAGTCGTTCGGTGGCGTTGATTTGTTCCCAAGTAAGATCGAGAAGATTGCGAGGGTAGGTTTTGGACTTGCGTCTAACCATGCGTTTCTTGATGGCAACAAGCGCATCGGCGCCATGATGACGCAGCTGATGCTTAAATGGAATGGGTATCAGCTTGACCTAAAGCAGGGAGAATTGGCCGATATGTTTATCGCCATAGCAGACGGCAAGAAGGACGATCAGGATCTATTGCTTTGGATCCAAAATCATATTCGTGAATGAGGAGACTGGAACTGCCCAGCCTCCTTATTTTGTTGTATTCGTTCCGAGTGTTTTGTTGTTGAAACCGCCACCCCTTCGTAAGTAATAGTAGATACTTTTGAAGGAGGATAGCGTAATGAAGAGTTGCAAGTACAAAAGCGCAGACGAACTGCCGATGGTCCTTAATGTGCATGAGGTGTCCGACTTTATTGGCCTTGGCCTGTCGCAGGTCTATGAGCTGATCAAGCGGATTGACTTCCCGGCGTTTCGGGTGGGCAACCGCATTTTCATTCCGAGGGATAAGTTCCTCGCCTGGATCGACACGCAGACTGAAGAGAAAGAGTCGCTCTTCTATGTGGGGTAACGCCTATGGAAAAGCATGAAGTCAGTCGCATAAAGCGAACGGAAGATCTTCCAGAGGTACTGACGATGCCGCTTGTGGCCAGAGTTCTTGGCTGCAGTTTGAACACTGCATATAGTCTTTTGGAGCTTCAAGATTTCCCCCACTCGGTCGTTGGGCATCGTGTCTATATTGATAAGATCAAGTTTTTATCGTGGATGAACGACCAGTCGGAGAAGCAGGAGGTGATCGTAGATGGCAGGAAGAAAAAGAGCTAACGGAGAAGGCAGCCTTCGTCAGAGATACGAGGGAAAGTGGGAAGGTAGATATACTGCCGGCTATGACCTTCTGACAGGCAAGCGCATCCAGAAGAGTGTGTTTGCTAACTCAAAGAAAGAATGTGCTGTGAAGCTTGCCAAAGCCATACAGGAGAATAATGGCCCATATTACAGGAAGGGACTTCCTTATGGTGACCAACCCCTCTCCAATTGGATCAGATTGTGGTTTGAATCTTATACGAAGCCTAACATTCGCCCGAGCACGGCCGCAAGCTATACGAATATGATAGAGAACCATATTGTTCCTTCGCTCGGCCACATTCCCTTGTCCAAGCTCTCTTCGATTCAGGTGCAGCGATTCTACAACAGCTTGCGAGAAAGTGGTCGCCTTGACAGCAACGGCGATCGGAAGAACGAGCCGCTTTCAGCCAGCTCTGTTAAGCATATCCATAATGTTTTGACGGGCGCACTCAAGCAAGCAGTTAAGGAGAGGATCATTCCCTTTAATCCCTGCGATAACTGCAAGGTCCCCAAACCGGAAAAGAAAGAGATGCAGGTATTGCCTCAGGACAAGATCGGTGCTTATCTTGATGAGGCCAAGCGGCTTGGAGTTTATGAGATGTTCTATCTGGAACTCACCAGTGGCCTTCGTAGAGGTGAGCTGTTGGCATTGCTGTGGTCGGATCTGGATGTATCGACAAGGATGCTGACAGTCAACAAGCAAATTGGGCGTCTGCATGGCGAGCTGGTTGTTACTGCCCCGAAGACAGAGAATTCCATCCGCACGATAGCGCTGCCGGAGGAAACGGTCAGTCTCCTGATCGCAGAACACGAGCGACACCCGGAAAGCCCGTTGATGTTCCTTTGTCCCAGGACGAACAGTTATTGGTCGCCAGATGCCGTTGTGCGGCTTCATAAGCAGATGCTCTCCGCTGCAGGAGTCAGTGAGCGAGTACGCTTTCATGATTTAAGACATACTTTTTCGACCTTGGCGATCCAGAGCGGAGTCGATGTGAAGACGGTTGCAGGGATGCTTGGCCATTATAGTGCCTCATTCACGCTCGACACTTATACGCATGTGACGGAACATATGAAGCAGGGAGCTGCAGACAAGATTGGTTCTTTCTTGTCCTCGGCTACGAAGGACAATTCCCCAGAGCCTCCAGATCCACCGCATCATACTCGGTGTAAAGTCATTCCGTTCGAGAAAGCGGGTTAGTGCGGTCAGAGCGGATTCAATACAATGGCAAAGCTGTGTTCAAGAATGCTTGAACACAGCTTTTTTCGCGAAAATAACAACTCCTGTTGTAGGGCTTAGAAGCCACTACATATCAGGAGGTTATCTATGGATCTGCAAAAACTACAGATATTGCAGGATGCAGTGAGAATCGGTCAGATTCTGTTGTCAGAGTGTGGTGAACCATGCCTTGAAGCGTTCTCCGGGAACGCTCTATACTCCAGGCGAGGGATGCCAACTATGAACAAGTATAAGACGGTTAAGGAGGTGTGTGCCCTTACCGGCCTCACACGGAAGCACCTATATTATTTCCATCACGAAAAAGTTGTGCGTGCCGTAGCATATGCAAATTTCTCGGTGGAAGGTTATAACGGCTATAAATTATACGATGATACAGCCGTTGAAAAGCTTCAGCAGATATCTCTGTACTACCAGCTTGGACTGAAGCGCGATGAAATTAAGAAGATTATGCTGGCTCCAAATTATGACAGTAATATGATTCTTCAGACTCTGCTTGCGATGGAACTGGAAAAGAAAACACACATTGAGCGGCGCATTGCAGCGTTAGAGTATCTCACCCTTGCCGGGACAAAAAATGGTGTCAGCGGAGCTCTTCGCGGTATATCGTTGGATGAACTGGGCCGGACCCTACTGGCCATACAAAAAACCTCTGAAGAGGACATCTCGTCTCATACGCTTGCTGATGAACATGTAGATCGCTTCGCTCGCGAGTTTTCTGAACTTATCGCAGAGTTTTCCCAAATAAGTGAAACTATGTTGTCCTCGTCTTCCGGAGCATTGCTAATTCAGAAAATGTTTGATCTTGGCAATAGATTCTTTGGCTCTGAAAGTTCTCCCTTTATGTTGGGACTATTTATGAGTGTGTTAGGTGAAGGCTCAATTGCCCAATGTATTACCGATCAGCTTACCCCCGCACATGGTAGGGCAGTCGTTCAATATATGATTGATCACCCACACATTTATGATCGCTCCCGTCATGGAACAACCAACGGGGACACAGAGAAAAACAGGAGGAATTGAAAATGAAAAAAATAACCGCACTTCTTCTATCCGTTGCTCTGCTGCTCTCTTTAGTAGCATGTGGCACAGATACACCTCAAAATACCGAAAACCAGCCGGGTACATCCAGTACCGATAGCTCTGAACCGGTCCCTACCACTGAGGCAAATGAGCCACCCAAGGATGCAACCAATCTGCCGGAAGCCACAGATAATCCGACAGATTACTCATATACGATTGATCTCACCGGTATTACATCCCTGGACGAACTAGAAACTCGCATTGAGGAACATCTGGCCGCATCCATTGCTTCCCTGAACTCGAGGTGGGAAACTCTCGCAGCGGAGATTGATACATACGAGGAATATGTAGATAATGCCGAGGCGATTTCTGACTTCTATCAAACTGTCATAGACGAGACTAAATCGATGTGCATCATGCTCTACGAATATAGTGCCGCTTATGCACGGATGATCCTGGATTCTGATATGTCTGCAGATGACAAATATGATGCAATTGACGGAATCAATGATTGCCTGTATGAGGATGCCTGCGACGAGATTAACGACGAAATCTATGACGGCATTCTTGAGGAAATGAACGACTACTTCTATGAGGGAATTCTGGACGATGCCCAAGATGATGTCGATTATAGCGATTGGTATGATGTGTGTTCCGAGGAGTACAGCCAGTGGTACGATACCGCTTCAGAAGTGTATGGCTTGTACTACGATGCCGCATCCGAAATATATTCCCTCTATTACGATCTGGCCAGCGAATTGTATGGCCGGGACCTTGAGAGAGCGGAAAAGATCTACGAGAGATTCCTTGATAAGATCGCAAAGGCAAAAGGACAAGATAGCGGCTCCACAGTTAATAATGCAGCATTCGATACAGCCCTAAGGATGGCAAGTACTGTAGAGGACTTGGAGAGTGTGGTTGACACACATGTCTCGGAATGTACCGAGGCATTGTGGGCCGAATGGGAAACAATCTCCACGGAAATTGATACCTTTGATGATTACATGGATAATGTCGATGCTGTGGAGGCTTTTCACATCCATGTAGAGGATTGTGCATCGCAATTACTTGTGATGATTTGCGACTATGGCGTGTCTTACGCTGAACTGGTTTTGAACTCCGGGGCCTCCACCAAGGATATGTATAAGGCGTTTGAGGACTTCAAGGATTGTATCTACGAAGATGCTTGTGAAGTCGTGAAGGATGAAATTTATGAAGATCTCCTTGGGGAGATCAAGGATTACTACTACGATGGAGTCATTAACGATGCAAAGGACAGCGTTCAGTACAGCGATTGGTCTGATGCCCGTAGTGATACCTATGGGTGGTGGTCTGATGTTCGTGGAGAAGTATACAGCAACTGGTCTAATACGAGAGGTGACCTCTATAGTTTCTACTCCGATATCCGTGGCGAACTGTATAGCGGTGACACTGGTGGAGCCGATAATGAGCTGCAGGATTTCAAAGAGAGAGTTGAAAAGATGAGATAGTTCGAGCACGATTGGGTTGCATCGTTACAATTCTGCTAAGTCTTCCTCAACCCTAATCTTCGTTCATACAGAATGCGAAACCCGACCGTCCCAAGATGTGTTTGGCTCACTTGTGACGGTCGGGTTTCTATGTGCTTACGGTCTCTTTAGACAAAACACGCGGAAAAGAAAATATTTTACTGACTATGCGAATAACACGGTAAGAACGCCGTCCGTATTTTTGGACACCTTGTTTGTTATTCTTGGTATAACGAGAGTTCTCAAGGAGGATTTAATATGTTTGAAATTCTGGCTGTCGTCGGCTTTATCTGGCTTTCTATTAAATTTTTAGGGCTTGCGCTTAAACTCACCTGGGGGCTTGCAAAAGTTTTTGCCTTCATGTTGTTTATCTTCTCGTTGCCAATGTTAATTGGCTGTGTAATTTTCGCTGGAGGCTTACTTCTCCTGATGCCGATTGTTTTGCTTCTTGTTGCAATTGGGATCCTATGCAGCTGCACATGAAATCTAACCAACTGTACTTTTGGCGCTTATCGTGGTATCATCATAATGTGACATAATTCGACATTTACCTTTCAAAAGCGGGTTTTCTTAGACAACACGAGGATCAAGCCCCAAAGAACATAGTGGAGGAAACTATATGGAAAGAAAATATATGTTATCAACCGACCACGCCAAAGTTTTGGCCCAAATTCTGGCGTTGCTTTTGATTGCGGCGATTTCGTTCTTTTACGCCACATCCTGGGTTTCTGACACCGGCTTTGTGAAAGAGTCGCTTGAAAGCGTGGAGGAAAGTAATCAAACTGTAATGGCTTTTTCTGCAGCGACCCTTTCAGCATCCTTAGCTATTACAGCGCTGCCTGACGATTTTGCAACTCCACTGGCAGATTCCTTGGCCGATATGAATGTCTACTTCATTGCCATACTGGTGGTATTGCTTCTCGAGAAGATTCTCATTATCTATGGGATCAAGTTGACATTTGCAATCCTGATTCCATGGGCGTGTATCGCAGGAGCTATCGCAGCTCTCACCAAAAAGAACTTCCTGCAATCTTTTGCTATGCGATTGTGCATCCTCGGCCTTGCTATCGCATTAGTGGTTCCATGCAGTACCCATATCACAAACTATGTTGCGGCGGATCTAACGGCATATGTTGAGGAGACAATTGCCGAAACCGAGAATGGTGCAGATAAATTGAATACCGCAATGGAAAGCGATGAGGAAGGCAAGAATATTTTTGAGAAGCTTTCGGACCTTTTCCAGACTGCCATAAGGGATATCTCTGATCTCTTGTTGCACTTCCAAAACAATATCCGCAGATGCATGAACTCAATTGCTATCTTGATATTTACGAATTTTGTTATGCCACTGATCACTTTCTTCGTCCTCAAGTGGATATTGAAAGAAACATTCCATATTGCGATTCCAACACCAGATTTGAAGAAGGTAAATCAGAAACGCCGAGAGCACAAGAAAGAAACTAGCAAGGAACTTGTTGCGGTGGGAGGAGAAAGCCATGAAGAATAAGCAGATCCGATTCAATCTTGCTGCTGGGCTTCTTGCTATTCTCCTTGTCGGTGTAGTAATTACAGGCATCGTTCGTGGCAGCAATCCGTTACATATGGATGTAGATGATGGGATCGAGCAAATCGATTTGGATACAATTTATCTGAAGGCAAGCGGTGTTGAGGTCAATTTTTCGGATGTGATTCTCTCTGACCACAACGAAACCAGAAAACTGATTGTAAGCACCCAAGAGGGCAAGGTGTCCACAGAGCTTACTGATCGACTGATAAAACAGTTGGATTTCAATTTTTTGAAGAAGACTCAGACGGTATCCTATACAGGTACTGGATACTTCGTCGTGGATCTCGACAAACTGTCTGCTGACAATATCATCGATGACAAAGAGAAGCGTACACTAACAATCAGGATTGGCCACGCATACCTACAGGCGATTGAAATCAATCCAAATAACATCATCATCGATGAAGTCAAGGAAGGACTCCTTGCCCGTGGCGATATTGAGCTTACGGTTGCTGATTATAACGCCATTGAAAAAGACCTAAGGACTCGCCTTGAGAAAAAATTTGATACCGCTGCGAACGGACAGGCTGCTGATGATCTTGCTATCAAGATGGTGAAAGAAGTCTATGAGCCCATCGTAAAAGCAATAGATCGGCGATACACTGTAATAGTCGAATTCAGCCAGTAATCTTTGAATGGTTTCATCGAAAACGCGCAATAACAAAGGGTTGCCTCGTGTTCAGGAGGCAACCCTTTGTTATTGGTGGGCCAGGTTGGAGTCGAACCAACGGTGTTTCTCATGTCACGGTTTTACAGACCGCTGCAATCGCCAGCTATGCGTACTGACCCGTATTGGTGGAACCGGTTGGAGTCGGACCAACGACACCCTGGGCTTCAACCAGGTGCTCTACCAGCTGAGCTACAGTTCCATATGGCGGAGAGCGCAGAATTCGAATCTGATACCATTCCTGGTACGATCCGCTTAGCGGGCGGTCCCCGGACCTTCCGGGTTCACTCTCCATATGTGGCTGGGGCGGCTGGATTCGAACCAACGATGCCGGTGTCAGAGACCGGTGCCTTAACCGCTTGGCGACGCCCCAATAGGGTGGCAGGGGCAGAGTGACTTGAACACCCAACACGCGGTTTTGGAGACCGCTGCTCTACCAGTTGAGCTATGCCCCTGTATGGTGATGCCAGCGGGGCTCGAACCCGCAATTTCCAGCTTGAGAGGCTGGCGTCCTAACCAATTAGACGATGGCACCAGATGGAGATACGGGCCGGATTCGAACCGGCGAAATAACAGCTTTGCAGGCTGTCCTCTTAAACCGCTTGAGTACCGTATCATGGCTGGGATAGTTGGATTCGAACCAACGGTGCCGGCGTCAAAGGCCGGTGCCTTAGCCGCTTGGCAATATCCCAGTATTATGGAGATCCGCGCCGGACTCGAACCGGTCATTGCAGCCGTGAAAGGGCTGTGTCCTAACCATTTAGACGAGCGGACCGTATGGCAGGGAGAAGTTCTCCCTGCATATTAAGCAACCGAGTGATCGGTAATGAGGATATCATCAATACGCACATGCAGCAGTGCAGCAAGGGCGATAAGATTATCTACAGTCGGCAGCGCAGTGCCGTTTTGCCACTTGTAAATGGCCTGCGGGGAATTGAAGCCGAATGCCATTTGTAGGTCATGCACCGTCAGCCCCGCTGCTTTGCGAAGCATCACAATATTGGTGCCTGTGCGAGCAAGGTTGATCGTTGGAATGTTCATTCTCAAATACACCTCCTATCTGAATTATTTGGCCTCATGGGCATGAAAAAGCCGCTTGTCTGCACTCAAGACAAGCGGCTTCAATAATTCAGAGAAGGAGATCCTGATAGACCGATTCTTTCAGGTCAACAGGTACTCAATCCGATCATATTCTTCTGCTTATCTTGATATGGGCGTGCTTCGCAAAAGCTATATTCCTCACACTGGAAGATAGCCTGCCACTCGCTCATATAGAAGATAGCGGAAGAGATGGTCTTCATGGTTCTGCGTCCTTTCTGTAAAGTGTTGTTCTTGGTTTCTGAATGTACTATACCACAACTTTTCGGGTTTGTCATTCAACTTGTGGTTAAAAATCGATACTTTTTAGGACATGTGATGAGAAGCGTCATTAGGAAAACATACCCTCTTAACATACCCCTTTAACTTACCCCTTAGAAGTGGCTCTACTCTCCTCTGAGATGAAAACAGCCTCTGAAATCATCAGATTTCAGAGGCTGTGGTCCGAGTGGGGAGACTCGAACTCCCGGCATCTTGCTCCCAAAGCAAGCGCGCTACCAACTGCGCTACACCCGGATGCGTCCATACATTATAACAGGTGGATTTAATTCTGTCCAGTCCTGCAGGACGGGTTTCCCTGGTAAGTTTCGTCGAAGTAGTGCGCAGTGCGCTTGTGTCAGTGTGGGGGATCCTCTTTCGGGACGATGCCATCTTCAACATAGTAACGGTAGCTGCCGTCGATATTGACCTTGATCCAGTGCTCGATATCATCATTCTCTTCAAGCTCATCTGGATGGATACAGAAGTCGTCGATCTGGTCGCCATAATCCTTGTCGGCATATACCTGACAATAGTATCCACCTTCATTGGGTTCACAATCTGGTGTTACAGAAACATAAAGGCCTCTGTACTCCATGGTCATCGACACCTTTCACAAAAAATGTGGTCCCAATATATCAGAATGCACAAACTATTTCAAGTGCAATTTTCACCCATTACACCAGGCTACGGTCTCTTTGAATTGCTCCCATGTAATAGCTGTACCATATTCATCATAGATGCTGAACTCGGGTTTGTTGCGGAGCCACTGCTCTACGGAGAAAAGGTCTCGAAACCCGTTCTCGGCTCGCCAGGAGAAATGACCGGCTCTTGCTGTGCCGATCACAACGGACGCGCTTTCTGGTTCCTCAATCTGAAAGAGGAATTGATTTGAGATTTTATTAAGCAGTTCATCCATGGTGTCCTCCAGGTCAGAAGTGACGGGGATCTCTTTGATCCGGTTGATGCAATCTGTCTGGATTGCGAATAGCTTCTCCTGAAGAGTGACCACTTCTTCAACGACCTGCCGTTTCGCAAATTCATATTGTGTGCTCATTGTGTTTCCTCCTATGAGTCGTGACTGCCGTGGTCCTCCTTCAAGGCCTCTCTATGCACAGCCTCTTCAACAAGATAGTCATAGAGGGCGCCAGCCTCAGTCAGATCAACAGAGACTTCCTTGCCGTTTTCTTCCCAGGATACGGTGTAACCGGCATCCGGTGCTTCGTACAGCCACCAGTCGATATTGTCATACTGGTCTTGCATAGTGTACTTCAGCAAATCGCGCAGTGCGATCAGGTAGAGATTGTCCTTATCAAAGACGGGAAAGCCATCGCACATTTTGCAGAGGGCCTTATCGAACTCATCGATACGAGCCTCCTGTTGGCGTATCTTTTCGATCGTGCTCAAAAACAGTTCTTTAGGCAGCACAGGCAGCACTCCTTTCTTATTCATGCGCGGATAGGATTTCCTTCAGCGTTCTCGGCTCGTAGCCCATGTAAGGCATCATGCAGCCTACATTATATGACCGGATCTGCTTGCCGCCTTGAATCTCCAGTTTCTTGTTCTCGTTGAGCTCCCGAATGCACTTCTGGAAGAAGGTATCCTCCGCAGTACAGTGCGTATGGGCATAGAGCAGGATGGTGCCACGATGCTGGCCGTTCCACATCAGGATGGGATAGTGCATCAAGCAGAGCTTGTAAGTCTTTCCGTCAAAGGAATCGGTAATCTCCCGGTAGTCAGTGATCTCTTCAAAGAGTCGCTGATAGCGATAGTCGGACAGATCATCGTGGTTGCCGCGAAACAAAATCTTCTTGCCCTTCAACTGGGCAACCAGGGCGAGTAGTGCATCGTTCTTGCCCCGCATGGCCATATCGCCCAGGATGTAGATGGTATCACCGTTGTTGACCTTAGCGTTCCAGCGCTCGAGGATGTACTGGTTCATCTCATCTACCGTAGCAAATGGGCGACCGTCGTAGTTCCTGCCTTCATCTGTCTGGTTGCGGTTGAATAGGTGAAGGTCACCAATGTAGTAGTTCATCCGTTCCCTCCTCAGGTGATACGGTAGATTACACGAATCTGAGAGGCTGCTCGATCGCCGTAGGACTGATCCGCCCGGTACGGGAGCGCATCATTGAAGCACTCGACCTGATACTTCAGGCGCTCCACCATGGCCCGGATGTTCTCTGTGTTTGCAAAGGTATCGTTCCAGCGATAGAGCACATACTCGCTGCGGGCAGCCTGAGGCAATTCGAGCAACTCGTGAGCGGTCAGGTATTCGTAGATTTCGTCAATCTTGTGTTCCTCATAGGCGGCGATCTGGTTGCGGGTAACATAGTATTCCATCTGGTACGGGCCGGTGAGCAACCGTTCAAAATCATCGAGATCCCCGGCTACATAGAAGCGCTCCAGTCGAAGACTATCTTCCCGGCCTTCAAAAGTACTTGCAAGCAAAAGCTGCTGCGTACTCTCAGCCAAGTCATCAAAGCCAATGGCCCATGCTCCGTTCACCCGGTCCTCCAGCAGTCCAATAAAACTGCGTGAAATGGTGGCGAGATACTGATGCCGCAATTTGCCGTCAATATCCTTGGTATGGAAGTCGATGTTGTACCACTTGCCCTCGTACTTGGCCTCGACCATGAAATCATAATAGGTGCTCATGAGATATCATCTCCATTCTTTTGGTTTGGTGCATCATCCAGAAGTCCCAGCGCTTCCACAATCTCCGCCTGACGATGCATGCGGCGAAGCATGTCCTTTTCTGCCGCAACGGAGGCTTCGCGAGGGATCATAGTGTAGTCATTATGCATGATCCGAATCTTGTCCACTTCTTTCTCGGTGTGGTAGTGGGCGAAATACCATCGCTCATAATCGAGTTTCGCCTCGATCTGCTCCAGCCATACTTCGGTAGACTTGTCCACGGTGCTCTGATCGATCATGGGCAGAAAGACCTCGGTCGGCTCATACTTCAACGGGCCGGTATGAGACAACACGATATCAATCTTCCAGCTGCGCTCGGCGAGGACGCGCTCCACCTTGGCTTTGATTTCTTCGGAAGGCTGTTCATCTGGGAACCAGCTCCAACCACGAGCCAAACGATAGTATTTATCCACACTGTAGGCGCCGCCAATGACAATGCAGGAATTGCCATTGAAGTCATAGACCTCGCCGTCAATAGCGAACAGGATATTGGGATAGGCCGGCTGCACCCACACCTTACCACCGTGATATTCAGCGAGCTCATAACCGAGTGCTTCAGATGGGCGCATCTCGTGGTTGCCATGTAGGCAGAAGAAGGTGATGGGTACCTGGGCGAGTTGGTCTTTCTTCTTTCGGTCCCTGCGGTCGTTATAGTAGTTCAGCCCTGCGTCACCCAAGATCACAAAGGTGTTCTCCGGTTCAACCTCTCTGCGTGCGCAGAACTCGATCACACGCTCAAACTGGCCATGGGTATCGCCGGTCAGAAATACCTGGTTTCTCGGATGAAGTAACTCCTGCATATGCACATGGACTTCTTCAATAGAGTAGCATGGTCCTTCTTTGCTCTCTTCAAGCATGGACATCAATTCTTTCGCTGCTTCTTCTCTGTTCATTTTCAATCACTCCTTTTCGCTGGTAGGAGTTTGGATACTCCCAATACCACTTACGGATGACAGGTTAGATTAACAACAGATGAGAGATGTCACTTTCCACAACTCAATCTGTGAAAGTTTGTTTGTTTTGACTGTCCAAAATCGACCTTCTCATGCGTTTATATATATGAGCGGGTTTTAGGGGACGACCCTACCTGAAAACACAGTTGTGAGAGCGTTTAGCATAACCTTTCGAGGTCAATGCTTGAAACGCGGGACAACCCACGGGTGATGTTTATGTGGATATCACCCGTGGAATCCTTTATGGGTTTGTTTCTATCGCATTATCAGGTTGCGTTTTACCCGATTGGAGGATAAAATAATCTGCAGAAAGGTGTGATGGTTTATGGCAGATACTCATAAAGCAAACGGCAGTGTGACCGAAAAGATCAAGGCTATTTATGCCATTACAGGCGAGCTGGAAGCACTCTATCCTGGCCGCCATTTCACACCTGACGGCCATATGGTAGGCAGTATTGGAGAAGTAATTGTGGCTGATGCATATGGATTAGAACTCCTGACGGCGTCCGCAAAAACACATGACGCAAGGGCACAAGATGGAAAGATGATTCAAATTAAAGCTACGCAGCGAGACCGTATTGCGATTAGTAGTGAGCCTGATTATCTGATCGCTATACGCATCCACTCTGACGGCTCATATGAGGAAATCTATAATGGTCCAGGTAATTTAGTGTGGCAGGCAGCAGGGCCTATGCAGAAGAATGGGCAGCGAAGCATTTCAACAGCTAAACTGTGCAACATAGCTAAGACCGTATGCAAGGATGATCGGATAACGCGATGACGAAGAACGCGGCGATGGAGCTATCCATTGCCGCGCCTTTTTTAGCCCATCGCAAGCTCCTGGCTCTGATTATTTCTTGTCACCATCTCTTCAATCAACTTGCTGTCATGGCGCATGATGTAATCAAAGGTGTCTTTGAGGGAGAGGAAGAGACGGGGCTGTGTATGGAACTTCTTTGTGTTCCCGCGCTCGGTGACGAGATTGATATGCTCCAGCCGAACGGGCCGCAAACTCATGTCGATACGCCACTTGCCGGCCATGGTCTGCAGCGTGAAATATCGCATGTCATATTCGAATGGCAGACAGTGCTGCGTACAGAGCTGAATCAGTGTGTCCGTAGTCTCGCCGTGTCGCTCCTTATTGGTGATAGGAATTGAGAATTTTACATCCTGCTTGGGACTGGGTCTGCAATGGCGGCAAGGAGAATAGCCGGCTCGCACAGCGTCCTGATACCGCGCAAAACCCCTGAGTTGGTTGAGCCCAGTAATCTTTGAGCAGTTTCTTGTGTGGAAGGTGCTATACCCCTTGCTTGCCCAGAAAGCAAGACCGGGTTGCGAAAGGGCCATGACGGTATTGCGCTCAGCCTCCGTCAAATCGCCGCGCTTGAAAGCTGTTTCGCGTTCTTCCTTAGCTCGCTTGAACCGACCTAGGGCCTTTCGTTCTTCGCCGTTCAGATTGCGGTTTTCCGCTTTCTGCGGCTTGTTTTGCTTTATCGGCAAAGAAATGCGCTTGCGCTCTATCGGCACGGGCTTACAATGTTTACAGGGCCGGCGTCCGCTCTTCAAGCAGGTCTCATAGGATACGGTACCCTGAATGTCAAAGGATAGCAGCACATGGGAGCAGTTTCGTGTATGAAACACCTTGGACTGCTTGGAATACACATAATTGTAATCAGAGCGGGTGATGGAGTCCTGGTTACGATCCCAAAGCGCATCCAGAAATTCATCATGGCAGCAGGCGCAGGGTTTATACCTCTTCCGGATCGGTGCCTTAAACGAAGTGTATGCCGGCAGGTAACGGTTATCCGGAAGCAGCTCGCAATCAGAGTGGTGCAGCAGCTGGGTTGAGGTATCGTAGAGAAGCGGAAACACCGGTGATCCTTTCAGAGCAGTGGTGTCCTTTACCCACTTCTTGGGTGGCGCCTGCAGATTTCTTTGCTGGAAATCGATGCTTTGAACGAGAGACTGTATCGCCAAAACATCATTGATGGAACAGTGTGCAGGCTCTGGCGTCGTGATATCTCTTGCCGCACAAATCTTGTAGGGACTTCCTACGGCACCTTTCTGACCGGCCAGGAACCCGTAGATGTAGTCGGAGAGGAATACTACCATAGAGACCCGATCACGGATCTGTGCTACCTTGGTGAACATGATATAGAGGTCATAGGCCTCCTGGTGCCACCAGCAGAGAATGTCCTCGGGCTGTAGCCAGTGCTCAAAGGCGTCAAGTGCCGGATAGAGCGAATCTGCATTCAGAAAGTTGTCACGAGTCCAACCGGAGAAGGCCATGTGATCCCACTTCTGGAAGGTGATATCCTTGGGCCGAAAGAGTACAGAGAAGGAATCCACCGTCTGCCATTCTTCATCTACACGGATTGCCGCAAGCTGTGTTGGCCAGTGGTTTCCATGGCGATTTGTAACCCACTCCATATCGATCAGAACATACATCTCTGTCACCTCTCCTTTGTGAGACCTATCGGATTATGCCCATAGATTACAACAGAGGGTGTCCAAAAGAACGGACAGTGAGAAGAGGTGCCCTACTGGAAGGTGGTAATTACAGTACAACGCCGTAGTTGCAGCTCAGGCTCTTATTCGAGATAATGGCGTTGGAGGTGTTATTATGGATATGATCTTAAAAATGATGCGCAATGGATGTAATCCCTTGGATGAAATGGAGCAAGACCTCTCGGCAGAACACGAAGGTGCATTGAAGCGTTACGAGTCTGCGTACAAAGCAATTCGTCAAAGTGGGATAGACCCGGAAATATTCAAAGAGTACGAAGAAGCCGTCATGGATCTACACAGCCTCAGTGAGGAAAGACTGTTTTGCTTTGCGGTGCGTTATGGGGCTGCACTTCAACGCGACCTCATGGGTTAAGAAAAATCATGGTTTATCGTCCTCATTGCGGGCCATTGGTGCGGACGAAAATTTTTCAAAAACTATGTTGCATTTTCTCTGTTTTGGTGTCTTTTATATGGGGGGATCACAATGGACATGTTGGAAAAGCTGTATCAAGGGAAATGCCTTCCTGCTTCAGAGCATGGTGGGAACTCATCTTGCGAATATGAGGCAGCCGTGGAAAAACTTTGTAAGATTGTGGAAAATCTGCGGCAATATGGCGTGCCCGAAGAGCTGATCTCTGCTCTTGAAAAGGCGGAGAACGAGATCCTTGCGTTGGAAGAAGAGCGGATGTTTCGTTTTGCGATTCGATATGGAGCAAAACTACAGCGAGAGCTTATGTGAAAGGGACAGGCCATTCCGGCCTGCCCCTTTCGCTATTATGCGCTTTTCTTCTTCCGTTCCTGCTCCCGTTCAACCTGTTCATAGGAGTCGATGTACCCAAGTCTGTATTCCAGAAGAAGTGTATGGTTGATCATGCTCAAGCTCTCAAGCCCTCCGACTGTGTCAGTGATCCTCAGCGCTGCACGATAGCCACAATAGAAAGCGTGGCAGGCAGCGGAGTGGATGCGTTGACCCCAGGCACATTCCACCGAGACAACATGCTCCTTGTTTTCTTCCGTCAGCGCCTCTTCCAGCTCCTTCCCAAGGCGGAGGATCTCATCGTTGCGGGCGTAGTAGTCTACATGGCGCTGCATACCGGGCATCTCCATAAGGCTTTTCATGAGGTAGCGATCGAAGCCATCCTCTGTTATCCCATTCCCACTGAAGAACAACTGGAAGCCAGAGAACAGGCCCGCTTCAAACCCATAGTGGGAGGCGTATTTGCGATTCTGCCGATAGCGCTCTTCCATCGTCTTCAACTTCTCCATTTGCTCGGAACTGAGCACTTTGGGCAACTCCAATCTTGCCGCATCATACTCGCCCTCTTCCGTTGCGAATGACTCTACTGCCCATGCATCGTACTCCTCGCAGATATATGCGTCGTAGGTGGAGTCGAGGGCACGCCTTTTCATGTTTTCCAGCATACTTGCTACGCTCATTTTTACTATCTCCTTTGTACTATATTGATACTAATCGTACCAGATAAGTACATAATAAGGGGAAGTAAGCGCAAAACTTGTCGAATCATGGGGAGTGCGCAAAAAAAGATATGCACCTACCGAAAACCGGCAGGTGCATGGCTTAGCAGATTCGTTTTATGACAGGTATCGCATTGAGTGCGATCTCCACACAAGCGTCCTCTTGGGCTTTTGTCAGGCCCATATTCTCAAGTTCCCGGCGTACTCTGCGCTCGAGGGGAAGTTCAGTTTTACCGGCGAGGTAATCCAGGGACACATCGAGTATATCCGAAATGTTGTCTAACAGAGCGTAACTGGGTCGTCTGGTACCATTTTCGATATGGCGCAGAGACTCCGTGGCAATGCCAAGCTGCTCAGAGAGTTGTTCCGCAGTCAGTTTCCTGAATTGCCTCGCAGTCCGTATTCGGTTGCCCATTACATGTAAATTGGTGCTCATTGAACATCTCCTACCTATCATTATCTTCCTTTAAGTATAGGAGATTAACGGCGACTCAAAAATGAGCAGAACAGTACGGATAATACCAAATTAGTACGATTGCAGGAATTATCGCTGACAAGAAAAAGGACGCCTTCTACCAGTATAAGCAGAAGGCATCCTCATGTTGATTGGTTATTAGATGTAGAATTCTTTCAGATCGTCCAGTCGAAGGCAGGCGAGGCGCCGCAGCTCTGTCTTATTCCCGCACCCACAATCGATATCGATCAGCCCGTTTCCATGCCAGATGGCGAAGGGGCTTTCCATATCGCCACTCATGTAGCAGGTGGGCGTATGGCCGACGATTGCGATGCGATCCTCGAAGTACGGAGGATCGTCCGGTTTAGGCCTCCTCCAAATTCGATCATCCGGGTCATCTGACGGCATGGCATGAACCAGATGGAATTTGCGGTCGCCAACCTCAACATCAAAATGATCCGGCAGCGTACTCAGGAAATGTATGATCTTGTTTCGCTCAGCGGGCGAACATACATAGAGCAGCTCTCGATATGTATTGCTTCCACCGTTCTCTTGCCATAGCCGTCTGCTTCCATACACACTGTTGGGGCCAAGCGTATCCAGACACATTTGCTCGTGGTTGCCTAGCAGCATGAACATATTCGGTGTGTCCTTGATGATTTTGAGGATCTCCACGCCTCCGGGATGGCGATCTA